>Ga0209533_1005500_pt1 | contig 10774 bp, 9 predicted proteins | sample COG_04_FD_184748 | JGI IMG/M metagenome (GOLD analysis project Ga0209533, IMG submission 184748) | Pelagic Microbial community sample from North Sea - COGITO 998_met_04 (SPAdes) (version 2) | ecosystem: Environmental > Aquatic > Marine > Neritic zone/Coastal water | place: Helgoland, sampling... | reverse complement strand
ACGTGCAATTCCTTTATCGCGCAATTCTTCCATTTCATACAATAGTTCTTCTTGATTTTTTTCTGAAAAATCGTCAACACTTGTATCTGTTATCGAAGTCATTTGCAGATTTCCTGCATTGAACGCAATATATATAAACTTTTGCAAATCAACCTTGTAATCTGGATATTCAATCATCGCAAGATTAAAATCAATAATCGGTTCATTTGTAAGTTGTTTTACAGTTTTTTCAAACATTCTCGTTTCCATTGGCCCCACATAAAAGAAAAAGAAACATATTTCTAAAATAGCTATCCCCGAAATGTGTGCAAATATTGAATACATTGTTAGTTATAGTATACATTGAAAAAAAGCAGTCACATAAATCATGCTTTGTTGACCCGAACTTCTTTAATTGACGTTGATGTGAACGCAACAAAATCGTTGCTGTAAAAACAGTCTCGCATTAGTCTATGTATCTTGTCTTTTATGTAATCGGCTATCCACGCCTCTCTATACACATGTTTGACGATATGATAAAAACAACCATAATTTTCTTTCAGTATAGCGCGGCTATTTACATGGACCGGAATCATTATTTTCAAATCCCATCCCGCAAGTTCGCGATGCGTTATGTCCATATGTAAAAAGGGGTATTCTTCAATCGATGATGTTATATTACAATCGCTTTCTCGCTCGATAACCGTTGCTAGATGAATAGTCAGATAATTTTTTAGTATATTTACAAATCCATCACATACACATAAATGGATAAATATAGACAATTCTGTGTTTTTGGTTACCATAGACGCAGTATATAATAGTTCATTAATAGAAAAAATACCGAATTATTCATTATTACACAAATAAAAACACACATTCGGAAATAAATAGTGGTCGTGATGTTACACCACATGACGTTCTCATAGAGGAATCAAATTATATTTTTATAATGTTATATAAATAGGATGAAAATAACGAAACACACATATATGTTAATTGCATTAGTAATGATTTCGTGCTTAATTATGTATATATTATTTAGACAAGAAACGCAAATAGAATTTATGAATAACTATAAGATTCCCAAAAAAATATGGACATTTTGGGACGGCGAATTAACAGAAACAATAAAACTATGTATAGATAGTTGGAGAAAACATAATTCAGATTACGAAATTGTTATTTTAAACAAAGAAAATATTGATAAATATTTACCCGATTTTGACTTTAAGAATTTAAAACATGCCGATGATATTCGACATTTTTCAGATATTATTCGACTTCATATTATAGAAAAATATGGTGGTATTTGGAGTGATGCGTCTATTATTTGTTATAATTCGTATGATTGGATATTAGATATTCAACAAGAAAAACAAATAGATTTTGTTGGTTATTGGATAAATAATGATATACCATATTCTCCCGTTATAGAAAACTGGTTTTTTGCGACAGCTCCCAATTCAACTATGATTACCGATTGGAAAAATGAACTGATGGAATCGCAAAATTATGATAACCGGGATGATTATATTAATTATTTACTAGACAATTGTAATGCTGAAAAAGTTAATGGACCGTCTTATTTATGGATGCATGTAGCCATGCAAAAACTTTTGCAGGAAAATAAAGGGAAATACAAATATGAATTATTTCCAGCAACGAACGCTCCATTTAAATACTTAGAAGACAATGATTGGGATAATCAAAAAGCAATTGCCGACTTAATTCGTTGCAACAACGAAAACACGTGTAAGGATAAATATGGAAGTTTTATAAAAATGACTGGTCGGCAACGAGTGTTTTTTGATGAAATGGACAATAAACAACGTTTTTTCAAGTAGATTTTGTTCGACAATATTATTATTTATTCAAATACATATAATGTTCAATGGTGGTATAACATTGAACATTATCATCGAAATCACCCCTAAACCGTTGGGAAAAATTCCCAATCTAAATCGCCACACACCTTCTTCCATATCATGTCCTGCTCCAACTGTTTTTCTCTATCTTTCATCATTGGTATATACGGCAAATATTGTGTCTGGTCTAACAATGTGCAGAGCTGATACAACGTATACGTATAATTGAAGAAATTTGTTCGATTCGCAGGACAATGAACAGCCCATGGCTTCTGAATCTCAATAAAGAGAACACACAATGTTTCATGCAATTCTTCATTCATAATGGGTGGTTTCACGCCGAAAATGGAATTGATATATTGAATATGTTCGAAATATTTGTTCAGCCCTAATTTGCGCAAAATCTCGCGCATCTTGTCGTAATTGATTAATTTCAAATTGGTTATTCTTTCTTTCTTGATTCGCGCCCGAATCGCTTCTATCACTTCTTCCGGTATTTGCGTCGTTTCCTTGGCTTGGAATTGCGATAAAATCTCTTTGAAATGGTTTAGGCGGATATATGCCGTATAAGATACCTCGTTTGGGGGGTCTTTGTTGTTCGGCTTGGAACTATCTACAATATAAGTGATGAATTGTCCACATTGAGTGTTATTGCATATCATAATACCGTCTTCATCTTGTGCTACCATCTCTCCTTTATTACAAACCATACACAGTTCGCACGACATGATATAATCTTGGGGATTCGTAAACTCGCGATTTACATTTCGCCAATAATCTTGGTATAATCTTTTGGATAGCATATATTTATTTGGGTCAGTCATTGACTGGTCTTTCGATTTCACCTTGAAAAAAGAATTGAGAACGGTTACATTCTGTGCCGGTTCACCTGACGATATCTGCTTCTTTTGCTCGAAATAATCGAATATATCTTGGGAATTGTCTAGAAGATATTTGTTCTTTTCTTCTTTCAAGCGTTTTATTTCGGACTTTTTCTCTCGTATTTGGTCCTTGGTATCTAATTTGAGTTCGATTTGACTCTTTGGTAGGGATTGATATTGTGATTTTAGGGTAGCGATTTCTTTCACCAATTTAGGAATGAGCATCGTCTCATTTTCGTGAAATTTCGTTAGTAATTCACTATGTTTTTCGTCCAATGACGTCATTTGTTTATGCTGAACATTCTTGGACATTTTTCAATACAATATGGAGATTTTGATGTATATTGTTTATGTATTTTCTGGTTTAGAATAGTTTTTATTCGTATTCGTTGTGAAAAATGTATCTAGATTATCTATAACATTTAATATTATGGAAAAGATTGTGTTTGAACCTAATGTTTGTAATAATACATCAATAGACACGAATGAATATAATAAAATTGCTCCTGGTAAATATACTTATACGAATCGTGATGCAGATATGACAGCAAAATACGGAGACGCAACTAATAAGAGGTTTTCGACTCTATTAGCAGACAATACACATGACGGTTTATCACCTCTCTGTGTAACTTCAAATTCAGTGGAAAATAATATGCTCAAAGAGACTAAGGTATTAAATAATGCAGATAATCCTAATATTACGACCGAATTATCTAATGTGGGAATTTGTATTGAATTTACAAAACAAGATAGTATCCCCCAGGACTTCGGGCAGAAAGAATTAAACCTAGAAACGGTGCCATATGATATTCCAAATAATATGAAAAATTGTTTTATTCGAGATTGTTTTGATGGTTCTTGGGTTCCGGGACTAAATAACATATTTGACCAAGCAGGAGCATCATTAAAATCTTTTATAGATTATCATAATGGGCGTAATACTATTAGATTAATAAATCCGATTAAAATTGTTAAAGATGGCACTGTTGCCGGTGGTATTGGTCAGCAATTAGCAAGACAAATAAACAGCCAATTTTTAAAATTTACCGCTTATTTTAATTATGATTTGTTATGGTTTGTATATATAACAAATGTTTATAAAAACTCCAATGTCGTTGACGATATGACTGCAATTATCGAAAAAGTGAAGGCTTCGATAAATACTCCAAATGCTTCTACTTTGCTAACACCAAATGATATTTTTGTTATTAACACAGTAAATATTAACTTTTTATGGTGTCATTTAATGATATATTGTCATAAATGTGTTGATTCTGATGAATTTTTTAAGAATAATGACACCTATAGAACTGGCTATATTTCTGCATTAAACCATTTAACCCAAATTCGATTTGATTCTTTCGCAACTACAGCAGATGGATATATATCAAACCCTTATATTTACTATCAGGTCAGTAATGCGACAAATATATTAAAAGGCACCCATGTAGGTTGGTTACGCTATATTAAAGAGATGTGTACTCAAATTTATACACGTTATAATACGGAAGGTTTTGGAACAACTATCATAGATAGAACATCTACTTTGAGCGGTGGTGTAGAATATGTAACGTCACAAACAATGGCTGCTACCTGTATGAGTTCATTCTTAAAGTTAATATTTCCAGGTCGTTCCAAGAAAACAGGTGATGCTACAAAAATTGCGGCCATGAATGAAATTAATAAATTATTTTCTTTAATGGCTGTAAATGATTATAAGGGTTATGGTTGGGCTGCATTAAAATTTTCAGGTGACTCGGCACATATTGTGTTTGGTGTAATTATGGAAGCAATAAAAAAAGCATCTACTGCTGCTGATACTGTTGCTGCATTGGGTGAAGCGCTTAATTACGAAATAATATATGCTATTTCAGAACGCCCTCTTGCTGCACGATTAATAGCTGCTCAAAAAAACGTATATTCTTCATTTAATAATGTATTTATTGAAAATTTCAAGGGAAACGGGTCTGAAAATAAAGGGGCTCGACACGCGGCATTATATATTCAATGGGACCCAACCTCCACATTTATAAGTATGGTCAAAGGATTAGCGGATAAAATGAAAGCTAAATCAGATTTACTAATAGCAGCACAAAGAGATATTGTAAAAGCAGACGATTTTGCAACTATTACTAATGATACAGTCATACAGAAATTTAATGATATACGTAAAATCTTTGATTCAGCAGCAACACCAGAAGCAGCACTAACACCCGATGAAGCAAAGGCATTAATAACTTCGTATAATACATTCATAAAACAAGATAATGTAAAAACATTTTTAAATGAGTATAATATTAAAATTTTACAAAAGAAACTTGAAGACAATGAAAAAAAAATATTTGATGCTAGTGCTAGTGGCGGAAACAGTTTAAGTAATTTACTCGCATATTTCGGCGGTAATCGTGGAGCAGGACACACAAATTGGTTAAGCGTAATGATAGCTTATAATAAGGATAAAAAAAGTGTTGCAGAAACGGCTATTATTACACAATTCGACTTAATGTATGAAACTATAAATTTATTAGTTGAATATTATATTACAGCAAACAAAGAGACTGATACGGACTATGGGGATTTTCCAAAATTATTCCCTGGTGCCGCCGACATAAATAATTTCAAAAAAATATTCAAAAAAATTATAAATGCACACATGTATACATTTACATTATACGGTGGTAAAGATGAAGCCAAAATTGCAGCATTCAGAGAAACTCGAGAAGAAAACTGGAGAAGTAATTCAAAAGGGAAAGGCGATACAATACCAGGAAAGGTTGGTTCTATTATTAGTAGAATGGAAACATTGTTAACAAATTGTTTTAAAATTTATGATAAAAACCCTGTTGATACAATGAAAGGTGGAGGAAATATACAATTTGGTGGCGCATTAACCGAGGAGGACAAAAACGATATAATTGAATCGGGAAATTTATTAATGGATGCATTAACAAATGCAAAATTAAATGAGACTTATGTCAATAATGACTTGACTGCTGCTGATGATGCTGGTGATGCTATAGAAAAAACGGAGCGTCAATATATACGCAGTTCAATACGTGCGTTAGAAGAGATTTACGGCGACTCCGAAGTAGCTCTCTCGCGTGAAGATCAACAGCCTAAAACAAATTATAATATGGAGAAAATTCTAGCAAATAGATTAAAATTAATAGAAATGGATAATACAATATCTCAACAAGAGTTTACAGATAAATACAATGAGGAAAAAGTATATTTGAATAGAGCGATTACATTTGTTAAAGATAAAATATTTAACGGCCTAAACACGAATGACGTTCTTAAAGCAATGAAAGTTGGTGATAGTGGAAAAAACAAATTTAAGGATTCGAATATAAAATATATGTTAGATGAAATATTCACTCATGGTGAGTTTAATGATAGTAAGGTAATTGAAAACTTCAACAATATATCGGATATAAAAAACGACACTGATGTAGAACATATCAGACCAAATAAATTTTATACAGAAGGGTATACGAGGTTGTTCGCCAACAACAAAACACAGGTTACAACACAAATTACACATTTTTTTTCAAACATAGATGTCGAAACACCCAAAAAAATTGAAGAATTTTTACAATTTATAGAATACATATCAACTTCTAATAATGCGGTTATTAATGATGCTGATAAAAATTTATACCAAATTGCGCTCAACAGATTCGATATTGCTACAAAAATATCATCATATGGCTTAATGGAACCTGTATTTGAAGACCTTACCGATGGCAAAGATGAGACGGATGGTGATAGAACATCACGAATTAGTATCAGAGCTAGAGTGCACCAATTTTTAGCGAGCTTAACGGCAAAAAATATTGACGTTAAATACACATCCAGTGGCGGACGAAAAACCCGTAAAAAGCGCCGTATCCAAACAAAAAGAACCAAGAAAAAGCGATATGTAACCAAAACTGCCCATAAAAAGAAAACCAAAAACGCGAATCGTTCGAAGAAGAACAAAACGCGCAGAAAGCGTCATTATTAAGTATCTCTTTCAATATATACAATGTCTGAATCAACCGATATTCATATAGACATACCCGAAACCACAAAAATAAATTCCAAACATTTGAAACGTATGGTGTTCGTGATGAATGCTCTAGAAAAAGGTTGGGCAATAAAAAAAGTAGAGGACGAATATATTTTCACAAAAAAGCATGAAAATAAACGAGAAATATTTAGAGAGAATTACTTGGAAACTTTCATCCAAACCAACTTTGATATGGACATTCTACAAAAAAAATAACGAATTGTGGGTTTGAGACTATTTATAAATAATCTCAAAACGATTCAAGTATCGCTCGATACCCGAGTGCATTATGACTATAAACCCTTTCTGAAAAAGGTATTATGCAGTCATCTGCAAAAAAAAGGCATATTGACTTTAGACCACGCTCGAGTCAAAATAGTTTAGCAAAAAGGGATTAAAAAGATAGACAACCCAAAAAGAGTAAATATGTCCATTTATAGATAAAATGGTTCACTAATAATGGTCATATAAAATGAAAAAATCTGTAATTATAAACATTTAACAATAAAACGATTTAAAATGAATTAAATCCCTTTTTCCGAAATTATTTTCTAGAACAAGAGTATAAAGAGACAATGGCTGGAGCACTCATGCAACTCGTCGCCTATGGCGCACAAGACGTTTTCCTTACCGGAACCCCCGAGATTACTTTCTGGAAGGTGTCCTACAGACGCCACACCAACTTCGCAATGGAGTCTATTGAGCAGACATTTTCTGGTCAAGCCGATTTCGGTCGCCGTGTTACATGCACAATCAGCCGTAATGGTGATTTGTGCTACCGCACATACCTTCAGGTCACACTTCCTGAGATCAACCAGAGCATGAAGGCCTCTGGTGCCGAGGGTGTCTATGCCCGTTGGTTGGATTTCATCGGTGAGCAACTTATCGCTCAAGTTGAGGTCGAGATTGGTGGTCAACGTATTGACCGTCAATATGGTGACTGGATGCACGTCTGGAACCAACTTACCATGTCTGCTGAGCAACAACGTGGTTACCAACAGATGATTGGTAACACCACCCAGCTTACCTACATCACTGATCCCACATTCGCCAATGTGTCTGGTCCTTGTTCCGCCTCTGGAGGTCCTTCCCAGGTTTGCGCTCCCCGTAATGCCCTTCCTGAGACCACCCTTTACATCCCCCTTCTTTTCTGGTTCTGCAGAAACCCTGGACTTGCTCTTCCCCTTATCGCCCTTCAATACCACGAGGTCAAGATCAACATTGACTTCCGTCCTATTGGTGAGTGCTTGTGGGCTGTGAACACCCTTGGTTCCACTTCCGGAACAGCCTCTGTTTCCGCTGCCTACCAGCAATCCCTTGTTGCTGCCTCTCTCTACATCGACTATATCTTCCTTGATACCGATGAGCGCAGAAAGATGGCCCAGAACCCCCACGAGTATCTCATTGAGCAACTTCAGTTCACTGGTGATGAATCCGTTGGTTCTTCCAGTAACAAGATCAAGCTCAACTTCAACCACCCTTGCAAGGAGCTTGTTTGGGTTGTGCAACCTGATGCTAACGTCGACTACTGCTCTTCCTTAGAGGGTGGCCAGACACTTTACAAGACTCTTGGTGCCCAACCTTTCAACTACACTGACGCCATTGATGCCCTTCCCAACGCTGTCCATGCTTTCGGTGGTCCCGCTGAGACCTCCGGTGCTAACGCCTTCATCACCTCTGGTGGTCTCTTCCAAGACCCCGGAGCCATAGGAGGAGCCGCTGGCGAGCAATGGGGTCAAAATAACCCCAGCATGGCTAGCCCTAACATGTTCACTGCCGAGGCTGGTTCCGGTCCCGTTGAATACGGCACCGCCACCGAGGGTTCCTATGTCTCTGATGCCGGAACATTTGTTCTTGCCGAGACCGCCCTCGACATGCATTGCTGGGGTGAGAATCCTGTCGTCACTGCTAAGCTCCAACTTAACGGTCAAGACCGTTTCTCCGAGCGTGAGGGTTCCTACTTCGATGTTGTCCAACCTTTCCAACACCACACCCGTAGCCCCGACACCGGTATCAACTGTTACTCATTCGCTCTTCGCCCTGAGGAACACCAACCTTCCGGAAGTTGCAATTTCTCCCGTATTGATAACGCCACCCTTCAATTGGTTCTTTCCTCCGCCACTGTCGGTGGAACAGCCACTGCTAAGGTCCGTGTTTATGCTACCAGTTACAACGTGTTGAGAGTAATGTCAGGCATGGCCGGTGTCGCGTATTCCAATTAAATTCACTGCATTATGGTGTGTGTGTATTTTAACTCTGTGTTAAAAATGTAATATTTGTATAATCAAAATCTAGTAATTATACAAATTCAATAGAACAATTCCACAATTTCTACCGTTTTGCGGGGAATATTATTTATCCAATATTCAAGTTGTTGAAGTAACATATCTATTCGCGTGTGCCATTCATCATGTTTACTTTTTGATATATCCAATACACCGTACCCGTTAATTCGCCAACACGATGTTACTTTTTTTCCTTCTTGGTTCATATATGCGTCGGGATTAAATCGAATGAATACGACCGGTTTATGTCCTATATCTTGTGAAATTTCCATCAACCGTTTGTTCTGACACGAACAATCATAGGTAGTATGTTTATTCTCATCGACTTCAACGATGATTACATGACTTCCAAAATCTAAAAGCAAATCGGGTCGTCTTTTTGAACAACCATCTTGTATCTTCTTATCTGCAATCCAATTAAAATCTGGATATTTTTCAAGAACACGTTGAACCACATCATTCTCTTTCGTTTTGAAATTACGCGATACTTGGATTTCAGGGCAGTAATGAATACAACAGGGTAAACAATACCCGTCGTATTTTATAATTCCCCGTGTCTCACAATGAGGAGCCTTGCAGAGATCAGACCCATCACAGATTTTACATCGAGATTTCTTTTTGTCATGGATACAAAACATATTTCCCCCACATTCTAGACAATTTTGTCGATTCTTGTTATGCTCACAAATTGCTGAACCAAAACACTCGACGCATCGTCTTCTTCGTTTTCCATGTTCACAAATCGACATACCACCGCAGGGCACACAATTGTTTTTGTCGCTACCGTGGGGGCATATACTATTACCGTTACACATTTTACATCTACCTTTTCTTCGCGGTGTATCATTATGTGTTTCATCAAAGCATATTCCAGTTCCTTTACATGCGATACAGTCATATTTTCGTCCACCATGTTCGCATTTTGGTGTTGGTCCTCCCATTTATATATTCTATATACTTTGTTTTATATAATTAACAATGTAATTGTATAAATTCCTAAATGGTCTCTTCCAAATTTTCCTGTTCTCCTTTCAATTTTTCTTTTTTTTTCAAATAGGCAGTTCTAGCATATTCCTTCTTTTTTTCTGGAGTAGGCGTATAATTCGTTTTTTGTATGTAATCCTTCACGCGCTTTTTATGCACTTCTTTATTATTTTCATAATATTTTTTGTTATGCGATAAATATTTATTCAATCGTTCCTCTGTGGACTGTAATTGTGTTTTTAGAGACAAAACCTCTTCCTCTAGCTCCTTTATTTTGGCGTCCTTGTCCATTGTTATACTGTATAGTGAAAAACATTTATATAATTTGTGTAAATATAATATACACCCAACGATGAATTCACATCAACTAAATTATATATTTGATGCTGATAGTATCGCAAAAAAGCACGAAATATGGAGAAGAAAACAGTTCAATATATTTTATGGTTCAGGAAGACCGATATTTAACATTAGCGAAGAAACAGAACATTTACGATTTCATCGAAGTCCTGCTTACGCCAAAGATGTAAACGTGCGCATACCTCCTTCTGAAAAAACAAAAACAATTTTTACAAATGATATTAACAATAATAGTGCAAAAATGTAATCCCAGTTTAAGTTGAGTTTATCACTTAATTCTGTAAAATGCCCCTCACCATTTTGTTTATCTTTTAATATACAAAAACCGTAGTATTCGATTGATATGATAATAGTTATTAACAT
>Ga0209533_1005496_pt1 | contig 10782 bp, 7 predicted proteins | sample COG_04_FD_184748 | JGI IMG/M metagenome (GOLD analysis project Ga0209533, IMG submission 184748) | Pelagic Microbial community sample from North Sea - COGITO 998_met_04 (SPAdes) (version 2) | ecosystem: Environmental > Aquatic > Marine > Neritic zone/Coastal water | place: Helgoland, sampling... | reverse complement strand
ATTTATTTTTTTATAATTATTTATTTTAAAATGTTGTCTTATCATCTCTTTTTGATTTTCATCTAATGTAAAATCTTTATTTACATTAAATATTATAATTAAATTATCTCTCATATTTCTTCTTTCATTGAATAATCCTACATTCTCAACAATTCTATGTTGTCCATTAAATATAGGTCCATCTATTTTAATATTTATATCTTTACCATCTAATAAAGTTAATGGAAATGTTAAACCTATTAATGAAGTTCCAAATTCAATATTTTTTTCAATAACTAAATGATTTTGTTTAATTGTAAATAATGGATGTCTCTGTATTTGAACAATAATATCTAAATCACCATCTATATAGTCCTTTTTTTTATTACCTAATGTTGGTTTAACTATTTTCATTGTTTGATATGTTCCTTTTGGTATATCAATAATGAGTGATATCTTTTCTTTTTTATTATCATTTTCACGTATATATTCAACTTTTCTTTTACCTCCTTTATATCCTTGTTCTAAAGTTGTTGGTATATTTATTTGAATATTTGATGCTTTTTTCGGCATATTTTTATTAAATGAATGACCAAAATGTGATTGAAATTCTCTTGGAATTCCATTCATACCTGGCATACCATTCATTCCTCCACCCATGTGAAAATTATGAAATCCATCTGGCATTCCACCTTCACTTCCGAAAAATTCTTTGAATATATCAAATGGATTTCCACCTGGACCATCATCATTCATATTAGCACCTTCTTTCCCAAACATATCATATTTTTTACGTTTTTCTACATCACTTAATACCTCATATGCCTCACTAATTTCTTGAAATTTTTTTGTATATTCTTCTTTTTTATCTACTGGTGATTTATCAGGATGAAATTTAATCGCTAATTTACGATATGCTTTTTTAATTTCTGTTTCTGAAGAAGTTTTTTGTACACCCAATAATTCATAGTATTCACTATTCATAATACATGATTATTCTTTATTTGATTTTAAGTTGATTCATTTATTTTTTTAATAATTAAATAATAAATATAAAATGATATAGGAATAAATATCATTGTATTATCATGAATAAAACTAAACAATTTAATATTCTTTATAAAATCATATTCTGTAGTTAAACAATTTATATAAAGAACAATACCTATAATTAAACATATCAGAACACTATTTTTTATAATTGTAGATTCATTTGGAATTTTTAAATATCCTGTATAAATTAATAATATATATAAAATAATATCTCCTGATAAATCAAGTTGTTTTCCTAATTCTGAATATTTATTACATTTTCTTGCTATTCCTCCATCCAATATATCTAAATAAGTTCTTATTATCATTAGAATCATTAATAATAAAATATTATAATCATTATAAAATAAATAAGCAATAAAAATAGATAAAATAATATTTAATAGTGTTATATAATTTGGTTCTAATACACATATATCATTTGATGAATCATTTATTTGTTTATAAAAATAATTATCCATTGAAAAACTATTTTTATTAATTATGTCAGGCATTATATAATTAAAATATATTAATATTCATTTTTAATCTTTTCAATTAAATACGTTGTAGATGTTATATTATAATAAGGCATTACTTCAAATTTATTTAATTGAATTGGTATTTTAAAAAATTCAGATTGTTTTTCTATATCATTTACACCCTTGAAGATTTAAATCCGCACCTTTCGATGAAAAAATAAAAACTAAAAGGTTTATCCTTTTCTAGATTATCTAAATTTTGATTTTACTGATTCGTCTAAACCAGTTGAATTGGAGTTGCTTCTTGATAAATAACTCGGTCTCACCTTGTTATGTATCGAATTTGAAGTAATTCTGTAAATATTTATTGCTATTACTGATGCTAATATAAAAATATTAGAAAATGGATTACCAATAGAGGAGATCTCTTAGTCAATTGAAATATTACATTAAAAAAGGTAATCAATAGACATATCAATACTAAAATTATAAAAGTGCATGTAACTAATAATTTAAAAAAATAGAAAGTAAAATATTTCAATTTATGCTTTTATGTTCAGATTTAATTGTTAAATATATTCCATTAGATACAAAATCACTCATTAAAATTTTTGTAGAAAAGGAATATCCTCAGATAGTGCATTTATTAAGAACTTGTGTTCTGGGCAACGTAATATACCATCACTAATATTTAGTATTTCCTAATTTTTGAGATATTTTATCTCATTTTAAAACTTGTTTTCATAATATGTTATGTAGAATACCAAGTGTTTCTTCAAAAATATCAACTATTTTTGTTGAAGAATTTCATAATATAAACGCTTTTTTTTTGTTATTTAAAAGAGGAATTGGGTAATGATAAACAAAATATAATTGATTTTATCGCAAATAAAAATATGGAAAAAATAATAGAAAAATAGGAGATAAAGTTGGATTAAAGATGTATTTATTTCTATTTCAAGAATAAAAATATATTTATTTACATTATATATATGATAAATTTATCTTCAAATTGTTTTATAAATCATGATTTATATCAAGAGTTATATAAAATAGAATTTAAGAAAAAAAGATTACATGATTTTAAACAATTATTAAAATTATATTCTCAAAAAAATCATAAACATTGGTTATATCCGTCTAAAACATATCCTATAAATCAAAAAAGATTATCTACTTATTATTCTAAATTTAAGGATACGAACGATAGAGAGTTAGCAAGTTATCTAATAAATAATATAACACACGTTAGTTTTGAAAACTTTTATAAATCATTGAAAATAAGTATTTCAAAATTTAATGAAACAATAAAAGATGATTATGTTATTATATTAGGAGCTAATAATACGAGCGGTGCTTTAAATAAATTTACTACAAAAATACCGATAGATAAATCAAGCTTTTGGGTTTTATTATTATCATATCCATTATTAAAAAAAAAACCAAAAGATATCATATTTAATTTTGAACTAGCATTAGAATTTGAAACTATGCATTATTTCAAATCAAAAAAATATACAAAAGATTTTTTATTTTTTGATGATTGTAGTTATAGTGGATTTCAATTATTTAATAATGTGATTGGAAAAAGTCAAAAAGAATTAACTTTATTAGCAAGTGAATTTAATTACAATATAAATATAAATTCAAAAAAATCATTACTAATTAAAAAAAATCCTTCCAAATTGATAAATATTCATTTAATATTACCATATATATCTACAATTGCATTAAATAATGTAACAATATTAAATCAACGTAGTTTATTCAATATGAATTTATATAATAATTATACTATTCCAACATATTATGAATTAATTGAACCTTCAACTATAAATAAAATAAAAAAAAACTTAAAAATATATATGGATGAATATAAAACACCCATTTATTTTGATCATAAGTTCGCAGATGGTTTATCAACAATACCTTATTTCATATTGCCAGGTTATATTATTAATAAAAATAGTAATAAAAAGAGTAATAAAAAAATAATAAGTTATTATCCATATATTGAAAATTGTTATAAAAATAAAGATTTTCAACAAAAAATAAAAAATGCCGAGAAAAAACAATCACTTATATACGACAATAATATATGCATAAAAGGTCCATATAAAATTGCATATATAGAAATAAAAAAAATTATAGACAAAAAAATGTTATAATATTATTAAAAATATTTAATATATTATTAAATAATAATTATTTAATTATTATTTAATTTTTATAAAAAATGTGGCATTTTTTATATAAGTTAAGTGTAATTGCACCTTAATGAAGGTATGGTAAAATTTGTCCTGTTCTAATGGGTTAATACATTTTATTGTTCTACAATATCTTTCTGGACTATGTTTATAAATTAAATAATAATTTACTATTTTCTTCATGTTATTTACTGCATTTTTATCTTTATTTATATATCCAATAAATTTTCAAGGAAATTATAGTATACATTAACTATAACTATAACTTTTAAAATTTAAAGTGGTACTCAAAAATATATAAATGCAAACGGATTATTACAATAAAAACGTATGATTATTTAGAAAGAAAAGTAAGTGTTTATTTTCGTTAAAAATAAAAATAATTATCCATTGAAAAACTATTTTTATTAATTATATCAGGCATTATATAATTAAAATATATTAATATTCATTTTTAATCTTTTCAATTAAATACGTCGTAGATGTTTTATTATAATAAGGCATTACTTCAAATTTATTTAATTGAATTGGTATTTTAAAAAATTCGGATTGTTTTTCTATATCATTTAATTGACTAAATCCATGAACAATTAAATCGATATTATAATTTAAAATAAATAATTCATCTATAATTAAGGGTGCATCTTTAATTATTTGATCAACACATTTTAAATTTTTTATTATTTCATAACGATCATCTTCTTTATAAATTGGTTTTCTTTTATATTTTTTTGAATCTTCATCATTAATTATACCTACAATTAATTGACATTCTGGATATTTTAATTTTATATTATTCAAAAACTCTAAATGACCTCTATGAAATATATCAAAAATACCATCTGTATATATTAACATATATTGTTAATATATTCTAATTATTATATTTTAACTTACTTATTTAAAATATTTTTAATTTTATTGTAAAATTTATCATATATATTTTTTTTATAAACACTGATAATTTTTTTCTTTATTTCTTTTTTTTGAATATAATTATTTTTTATGATATCAATGGGTTTATATTTACTTTGATTATAATGTAATATATAAATATCTTGAAATTTATTAAAATCATCAAAATAATAATGCGAAAAATTATATTTAATTGGCATATTATATAATGGTTTTATATAAGCCACAATCAATGTTTCATTCGGATATATACAATTATTTTTTATTACTTGTTTTATTTTTATTTTCAACTTTTTAAATTCTTCTTTATTAGGTTTTATTAAAAATACACCACCATTTATTGGGGTTCCTTTATAACAATTATCAATCATTTTTTTTTGATTTAATATTATTAAATTATTTTTATTATCTTCATTTGATTTAATTTTATTCATTGTATAAAAAACACTTGGACATTTTAATTTAAATATATGATCAATGTTTTTTAATATAACCATATCAGACTCTAATATACACACTTTTTTATATTGAGTTAACAAATATGCATATATAAAATTACATGTTCTTAATGTATTAAAATGAGTATAACTTGATTTAAATGTGTTCTCAATATTATAACTTACACCTTTATCATTATAAGGAATCGTTTTAATATTAATATTTAATTTTTTAATTTTTTCAACAAAATCAATAGGTGTATCTTGTATTGAATATAAATAACATATATCATATTTAGTAAATTCAGATAAATTCATTAAAAAATAAAGTTCATATTCTAAATATTTAATATTATTACCAAAATGGATTATTACAAATGAATAATCACTCATCTCTATTTATAAAATATATTTATTTTTGATGCGCATTTATTATTTTTTTCCAATATTCTTCTATATTACTTTCTTTACTAAATTTTCGATAAAAATAAGAGGGACATTTTTTAATTTGTTCCAAATCATCTTGTACATTTATAATTGTTTTTGGATTTTTTACTAAATTATTATATTCATTTTGTAGTTTCTTAAGTTTATTTGAGTGATTTTTTCCTGTCTTTTCTTGATTTTCGTAATATTTTTTCTTTTCTTCTTTTATTTTCAAACCTAATTCATGCACATAATCCCAATCATCATATGTAACAGCAAAATTTTTAACATGATTTATTGGCGCAATTGTACTTAAAAAAAATTCGTCCCCTACATGCATCTTATAAAAAAAGTTTAAATATTCATTGCTTTTTTTTGATAACAATTCATTTACATGATTTTGATTTAAACAAAAACGAGCATAATGTTTTATCATATGAGGGGGTCTTCCTTTTTTTGGCTGTGAATCAATACGTACTTTCCAATTATATTTTTTTATTGGCATAAATTTTATCCATGAACGTTCGTCTTTGATAACATCATTATAAAATTGATCAAATGATTGAATAGGAACATCTGATTCTGAAATAGTTACAAATTTAACATTATCTTTATTTTTATAGGCTTCTTTTAATAATTCAATATATGCTTTTACAATAAATCCCCATTCTGTTTCAACTAAATTATTGATGATATGTTTTTTTTTCCATGTTACTTTTTCAGGATATTTTGGATGTATATATATATTATATTTGTCTTTTTTACCTCGAAAATATGAATCCCATATTTTTGGAAAATGGGGATTATCAATTGTTAGAAATAAAAAAGCAATTTTCATATTACTATATTTTATAAATATTTTTTATTTTAATATATTATGTACAAATTAGGAAAAAAACATAAAACAGATAAAATTTATCATCATGGTTATCAACGTTTTTATGAAGATGTTTTAACTAAATATAGAAATAAACCAATTCATTTTTTAGAAATTGGTATGGATACCGGTTCAAGTCTTCATTTATGGAAAGATTATTTTAAAAAAGCAAAAATATTTGGATTAGAAATTAAAGAAGAATATAAAAATGAAAATATTTTTGTAATGAAAGGTGATCAAAATAAATTAACTGATTTAAAAAAATTAATCAAGATAACAAATGATTGTGATGTCATATTGGATGATGGTAGTCACGTTCCAAGTCATCAACTGAAATCATTTAATTTTTTATTTGAACATTGTTTAAAACCTGATGGTGTTTATATTATTGAAGACATAGAAACATCTTATTGGCGAAAAAATAAAAATGCTGAATTATATGGGTATCCAATTGATGCGGGTCATAATTCTAAAAACAATATAGTAAATATTTTTCAAGATATTGTACCTATAGTTAATCGTGAATTTTTGATTAAAAATGCAAAAAATAATATTTATTCTAAAAAAAATATTAGTGATTATTGTTTAGAACATATTTCATATATTACATTTGGAATGAACTGCATTATTATAAAAAAAATGAGTGACTTTGAAAAAAAAAAATTTGGTGATCGTGATTATCGTTTCAAACGTTTTATTTAATTTTATAAATCGATTTCAATATTAATATATTTTATTAATATATATGAAACCAACTTGTTATTTTCAAATTCCAAGAGGAGATTCTGCACGTTATGTATTCGTTTTTTATTTATATGGTAATGTTTATAATGTTCTTTTAAAACAAAAATTAGGTTCAAGTCCTTATACAATTATTAATACCTATAAAGTTCCTACTTCAAACTTACAAACTTTTATTGACACAACTGTTTCAAGTATTAATTAAGTTAATGGACTTTTCTCAATAGTTGGTTTTTTTATTTTACTATATGCACTTAAATAATATTGAGGTGGATATTTATTAGGTGTTTTTCCATAAAATGCTGGATAATTTTGAATTGTCTTTTTATAATATTTTTTTAAATTTTCTTGATAAGCAATAGTTGGATTTATACCACATTTTCTTTTTGGTGTTGGTTCAGGCTCTGGTTCAGGTTCAGGTTCAGGCTCAGGCTCAGGCTCAGGCTCAGGTTCAGGCTCAGGCTCAGGCTCCGGTTCAGGTTCTGGTTCAGGTTCTGGTTCAGGCTCTGGTTCAGGTTCAGGTTCAGGTTCAGGTTCAGGTTCAGGCTCAGGCTCAGGCTCAGGCTCAGGCTCTGGTTCAGGCTCAGGTTCAGGCTCAGGTTCAGGCTCAGGTTCAGGCTCTGGTTCAGGTTCAGGCTCTGGTTCAGGCTCAGGTTCAGGAGATTGATTGAAAAAAGTATAAGGTGGAGTGACACTTACACCATAAAACCCTACAAAAGCATCGGCATCTAAAAACATATTTGTTAATGATGTTGTAGATCTTACCGTCCATACTCGAATATCTTGTAAAAATACTTCTGCTTCTGTAAACATATTAGCCATATAACTTACATTTGATGTATCCCAATCTACAATAGGTTGATTATATATTTTAGCACCAGCAAACATTTGTTCCATATTTGTTACTGTTGATGTTGTCCAAGCATCATATGTAATACCAACAGTTACTTCTTGCGTATTTATATTTTGATCAAATCGAACAGCGCCTAAAAACGTTTGAGACATATTTGTTACAGAGGATGTGTCCCAATTATTTATATTACCATTAAAATCACGAGCATTATAGAACATTCCTTCCAGATTATTTGTATTTTGTAAATTCCATGCTTCATATAAAATTGTACCAACTGTTACAATACGTGATTCTAATGATTGATTAAAAACAACTGCATCTCTAAACATTTGTGCCATATTTTCTACATTTGTTGTCTCCCAATTTGATATATCTCCATTAAAACTAGACGCACCTTTAAACATTTGAGAAAACGAATTTACTTGAGATAATCTCCATGCTTCATATTGTATTGAATCTATATTTATATTTTGAACAATCAAATCTTGATTAAAAGAAGAAGCATTTTCAAACATACTATCAACTGAAATAACATTTAATGTATTCCAATTAGAAAGAGGTTGATTAAATGCAGACGCACCATTAAATGTTTCTCTTAATAAAAAATTATTTTTTATATCCCAAGCAATATATTGTACTCCATTCACTGTTACCTGTGATGTATTTATATTTTGATTAAAAACAACAGCATTTTGAAACATTCCTTCTAATGACAGAATATTTACTGTATCCCAATTATTTATACTTTCATTAAATAATGAAGCATTTTTAAACATAAATGACATATCCAATACAGATGATATATCCCATGCATTATATGTAATACTACCTACTGTTTCGTTTGATGTATTAATTATTTGATTGAATGCTTGGGCTCCTTCAAACATTGATAACATATTTTGTACAGACGATGTATCCCAATAATTTATTTCTTCATTAAATATAAGAGCATTTTTAAACATGAGTTGCATATGCACTACAGACGATGTATCCCATGCATTATATGTAATAGTACCTACTGTTTCATTTGATGTATTAATTATTTGATTGAATGATTGGGCTCCTTCAAACATCGATGACATATTATCTACAGACGATGTATCCCAATTATTTATACTTTCATTAAAAACCAATGCATTTTTAAACATGAGTGACATATTTGTTACAGTTGATGTATCCCATGCATTATATGTAATAGTACCTACTGTTATATTTGATGTATTTATATTTTGATTAAATTTTTTAGTTCCTTCAAACATTGATAACATATTATCTACAGATGATGTATCCCAATTATTCATTTGTTGATTATATTTTTCTGCATTTTTAAATAAACTTTTCATATTGGTGACATTTGACACATTCCAAGCATTATATGTAGAAGTTCCTACTGTTACTTCTAATGTATTTATACTTTGATCATATTTTTGTGCTCCTTCAAACATTGATTCCATATTTAATAAACTGTCTGTATTCCATAATAAACATGATTGATTAAAAGCAATAGCATTCTCAAACATAAATGACATATTTTCTACTAAGCTAACATTCCAATTAAGTAATGATCGATTAAATTGTGTTGTATTTCTAAACATAAATGACATGTTAACAACACTTGATGTATTCCAAGTACCAATATCTTGATTATATATTATTGCGTTATTATACATTTCTTGCATATTTGTTACAGAACTTACATCCCAATCTCCATTATATTGATCAAAATTTATAGCATTTTTAAACATAAGAGACATATTTGTCACTGATGTTGTAATCCAATTACGAATATCTTGATTAAAAGTTGAAGCACTTTCAAACATTGATGACATATTTATTACAGAAGACGTATTCCAAGTATTTAATGGTTGATTATAACTTGATGCGTTAAAAAACATCAATGACATATCTGTCACAGATGACGTATCCCAATTTTCAATTAATCCATCAAATTTTATTGCTCCAGAAAACATTTCAGTCATTAAAGTAACATTTAATGTATTCCAATTATTTAATGATTGATTAAACAATACTGCATTCTTAAATATTCTTACCATGGTTGTTACAGATGACACTAACCAATTATCTATATTTTGATTAAAAACAGAAGCCTCAAAAAACATTTCTTCCATTGTTGTAACATTATTTACATCCCAATCATCTATATTTTGATCAAATTTATTCGCTTGATAAAACATTCTGTACATTGTATTTACATTTTGAGTGTCCCAAGCATTATAAGTACTTCCTCCAATAGTAATTGAAATTTTATTTATAGTTTTATTAAATGCAGATGCATTATTAAACATTGACTCCATCGTTGTAACATTTGTTGTATTCCAATTACCAATGTTACCATTAAAATTTGATGCTCCATTAAACATTTCAATCATTGAAGTAACGAATAAAGTATTCCATGCAACATAAGTTGAACTTCCTACTGTAACTTCTAATGTATTAATAATTTTATTAAAAATAATCGCATTTTGAAACATATTTGACATATCTGTAACAGATGATGTATTCCAATTATTTAATACTTGATTAAATGCTGACGCACCATTAAACATATTTGACATATTTATTACTGATAATGTGTCCCAAGCATTATAAGGTGGAACGCTAGTACTTATATATGAAGTATTTATACTTCGATTAAAAGCAGTCGCATTTTGAAACATATTTGACATATCTGTGACAGATGATGTATTCCAATTTAAAAGTTTACCATTAAATGCTGACGCACCATTAAACATATTTGACATATTTGTTACAGAAGATGTATTCCATTCTTCTAAATCTTGATTAAATACAATAGCACCATTAAACATATCTG
>Ga0209533_1005490_pt1 | contig 10790 bp, 10 predicted proteins | sample COG_04_FD_184748 | JGI IMG/M metagenome (GOLD analysis project Ga0209533, IMG submission 184748) | Pelagic Microbial community sample from North Sea - COGITO 998_met_04 (SPAdes) (version 2) | ecosystem: Environmental > Aquatic > Marine > Neritic zone/Coastal water | place: Helgoland, sampling... | reverse complement strand
TAGGTCATTTGTGAAACTAGCTTCTGTAGTTACTTCATTATCGTCTACTCCTAATTTGTCTACGATAATAGCTTTTACTCTTGATGCAATGTCTGACATAATTTATTTATTTTAAATTTTAAATCGAGACAAAAATACAAATCTTATTAGTTTTAACTAATTTTTAGCAAAAAAATGAAGCCTAAATTATTTTATTTTGTTGATATGTGACTAATGAGATTATAATATCAACTTTTATGCTTTATTTTGTGATTGAATATTAATGTACATGAAGAGAGTTATTATTTTAGCCTCAGGAGCTGGTTCTAATGCAGAAAACATCATAAATTATTTTCAGAACTCTACAGAAATTAGTGTTGTGAAAGTGTTATGTAACAAAAAAGAGGCTGGTGTTTTTAAGCGTTGCAAAAAGCTAAATAAAGATTGCGAATGGTTTTCTAGAGAAGATTTTTTTAAGAAAAACACAATCCTAGATAAATTAATTGAACAAACTGATTTTATCGTATTAGCGGGGTTTTTATGGAAAATTCCTGAAGCTATTGTGAAAGCCTTTCCTAATAGAATCATCAATATTCATCCTGCGCTATTACCCAACTATGGTGGAAAAGGCATGTATGGTATGCATGTTCACCAGGCCGTAAAAAACAATTGCGACAAAGAAACAGGGATTACAATTCATTATGTTAATGAACACTACGATAAAGGAGCTATTATTTTTCAAATAAAAACAAAACTTGAAATAAGTGACTCCCCTGAAGACATTGCACAAAAAATCCATACATTAGAGTATGAATACTTTCCAAAAATTATTAAAAAAACCATCTTAAAAGATGGGTGCTAAAAAATACTATGTCATATGGAAAGGAAAAGAAACTGGAGTATTCTCCTCCTGGGATAAAGTTAAAAAACTTGTTCAGGGGTATGAAGGTGCAAAATACAAATCTTTTGTAAGCAAAGAAGAAGCAACTAAAGCAATCAAAAAAAAATACTCAGATTATCAAGGAAAAGGCATTTCAAAGAAAACATTATCAAATGCTGATAAAGCAAGATATGGTGTTCCCATAAAAAATAGTTTAACTGTTGACGCTGCCTGTAGTGGAAACCCTGGAAAGATGGAATATCGTGGGGTTTTAAACCATAACAATCAAGAGGTTTTTAAGATGGGGCCTTTTAAGAATGGCACTAATAATATTGGAGAATTCCTAGCCTTGGTTCATGGAATTTCATTGCTAAAAAAGAAAGGCCTACACTCCTTGCCTATCTACTCAGATTCTAAAATTGCCATGTCTTGGGTTAAAAAGAAAACCTGTAGAACTACTATTACTTTTGACACTACTAACAGTGATTTGTTGACGCTAATTCATCGTGCTGAAAAATGGCTGAAAGAAAATTCATTCAGTAATCCAATATTAAAATGGGAAACCAAAGCTTGGGGAGAAATTCCTGCTGACTTCGGAAGAAAATAAAGCCTATATCTTTTCTAAAAATAAAAAACCTCCAACAATGTTGAAGGTTTTTAATTTTTCTTTAATTGTTTATCCTTTAAAACTTGCAGATAAATATTCACGATTCATGCGAGCAATATTCTCTAAAGAAATTCCTTTTGGACATTCTACTTCACAGGCACCTGTATTCGTACAATTACCAAACCCTTCATCATCCATCTGTTGCACCATGTTTAATACACGGTCTGTAGCTTCAACTTGCCCCTGAGGCAGTAAAGCGTATTGAGAAACCTTTGCTGAAACAAATAACATTGCACTAGAGTTTTTACAAGAAGCAACACAGGCTCCACAACCAATACACGTTGCTGCATCCATAGCTTTGTCTGCCGCATGTTTAGATATTGGAATTGAATTTGCATCTTGTGTATTCCCTGAAGTATTTACAGAAATAAAACCTCCTGCGTGCTGCACTCTGTCAAAAGCACTTCTATCTACAACTAAGTCTTTAATTATAGGAAATGCTTTAGCTCTAAAGGGTTCTATATGAATAGTATCTCCGTCTTTAAACATTCTCATGTGTAGTTGACAAGTAGTTACTCTTCTATCTGGGCCATGAGCTTCACCATTAATATAAAGCGAACACATTCCGCAAATTCCTTCTCTACAATCATGATCAAAAGCTACAGGAGAGTCTCCTTTTTCTATCAGTTGATTGTTTAACACATCTAACATCTCCAAGAAAGACATGTCTGGAGACACATCAGAAATCTGATAATCTACCATCTTTCCTTTGTCGTTTGCGTTTTTTTGACGCCAAATTTTTAACGTTAAATTCATGTCTCCTAAATTATTTATATGATCTTTCTTTTACTTCAATATTCTCGTACACTAGTGGCTCTTTATGCAATAAAGCATCTTTTGGCTCACCTTTATATTCCCAAGCAGAAACAAACTGAAACTCAGTGCGCCTTTTTGCTTCTCCTTCTGGTGTTTGATGTTCTTCTCTAAAATGACCTCCTGCAGATTCTTCTCTTAACAAGGCGTCTTTTGCAAATAATTCTCCTAATTCAAGGAAGTCTGCTACACGCCCAGCTTTTGCTAATTGTTCATTGAACTCATCTGCTGTTCCGGGCACTAAAACATCTTTATAAAACTCTTTTCGTAAAGTAGAAATTTCCTCAATAGCTTCTTTTAATTCTTTTTCATTACGAGACATACCACACTTATTCCACATAATTTTTCCAAGTCGTCTGTGAAAAGAATCTACAGACTTAGTCCCTTTATTGTTAATGAAGTGATTAATGTTTTCTAAAGCATTTTTTTCTGCTTCTTCAAACTCTGTTGAATCCGTGGATATAGCTCCTGTTCTAATATCTTTAGATAAATAGTCTCCTATGGTATAAGGCAACACAAAATAACCATCAGCTAATCCTTGCATTAATGCAGAAGCACCAAGTCTATTTGATCCGTGATCAGAGAAATTTGCTTCTCCAATGGCGTACAATCCAGGAATAGTAGTTTGTAAGTTATAATCTACCCAAATACCACCCATAGTATAATGTACAGCTGGGAAAATCATCATAGGAGTTTCGTATGGATTCTCGTCTACAATTTTTTCATACATCTGAAATAAGTTTCCATACTTGGCTTTCACAACTTCTTTCCCAAGTTCTTTCACTAGAGCATCATCATTTTCATTTAATCCTTTTACATGTGCCTTTTCTTTACCATATCTAATAATGGCCGCAGCAAAATCTAAATAAACTGCTTCACCAGTGGCATTCACTCCATAACCAGCATCACAACGTTCTTTAGCTGCTCTTGAAGCAACATCTCTTGGCACTAAATTTCCAAAAGCAGGATATCTTCTTTCTAAATAATAATCTCTATCATCCTCGGCTAATTGAGTTGGCTTTAATTTACCAGATCTAATAGCCTCAACATCTTTTTTATGTTTTGGCACCCATATTCTACCATCGTTTCTCAAAGATTCTGACATCAATGTTAATTTAGATTGATGGTCTCCTGAAACAGGAATACAAGTTGGGTGAATCTGTGTGTAACAAGGATTTGCAAAATAAGCTCCTCTTTTATGAGCTCTCCAAGCTGCTGTTACATTAGATCCCATAGCATTCGTGGATAAAAAGAATACGTTTCCATACCCTCCTGTTCCTAAAACTACTGCATGCGCTGAGTGTCTTTCTAGTTCACCTGTTACTAAGTTACGGGCTATAATTCCTCTAGCTTTTCCGTCTACAATCACAACATCTAGCATTTCATGCCTGTTGTACATTTTTATTTTTCCACGACCAATTTGACGATTCATAGCAGAATAAGCTCCTAACAATAATTGTTGCCCTGTTTGACCTTTGGCATAAAATGTTCTTGAAACCAATACACCACCAAACGATCTGTTGTCTAATAATCCTCCATAATCACGAGCAAAAGGAACTCCTTGTGCTACACACTGATCTATAATATTTGCAGAAACCTCTGCCAAACGATATACATTGGCTTCACGAGAACGATAATCTCCTCCTTTAACGGTATCATAAAACAACCTATAGGTTGAATCTCCGTCTCCCTGGTAATTTTTTGCTGCATTTATTCCTCCTTGTGCCGCGATAGAATGGGCTCTCCTTGGAGAATCTTGAAAACAAAATGCTTTTACATTATATCCTAATTCAGCTAAAGTTGCTGCTGCAGAACCTCCTGCTAAGCCAGTTCCAACAACGATAACATCGATTAATCGTTTATTTGCTGGATTAACTAAGTTAATATCATTTTTATGTTTTGTCCACTTATCTGCAAGTGGTCCTTGGGGTATTTTTGAATCTAATGCCATCTTATAAAATCTGATTTAAATGATGAAACAATGCAATAAAAATAAAGCCTGCAGGAATCCCGATAGCATATATTTTTGAGAAGTTTTTTAATCCCTTAGTGTATTTATTGTTTGCGCCTACTGACTGAAATGCTGACTCAAAACCATGTAACAAATGGAGTGCTAAAAACACAAATGCTAAACAGTATGCACCAACACGAAGAGGGTTATGAAATTTTTCAACCAACTCATGAAAATACCTAAACTCACCATTGTGCATCCCGCTCATGTCACCTTGTATGTATTTTATATTAATTTCTGGAATCCAAAAATCTATAAAGTGAAGCACTACAAATGCTAGAATTGCTAATCCGCTCCAAATCATATTTCTACTCATCCAAGAGGAATTTGCACCTCCATTATTTACCGCATATTTAATTTGACGTGCTTTAGTATTTTTTATTTCTAACACAAAACCCATTACAAAATGAAAAACAACACCAAAAATTAATACCGGTTGTAAAGCATATTGTATTACCCAAAAGGTACCCATAAAGTGAGACACTTCATTAAAAGTATCTGGGCTAAATACAGAAAGAATATTAATAGCAAAGTGTTGAAGAAGAAAAATCATTAGAAAGAGTGCTGAAATTGCCATGGCAAACTTTCTACCTATTGAAGAACTTAAAATTCCACTCATTATATGGTTCATTTTATTATGTCTGCAAAGGTACAACGCAATCGTTTTCTGACCAAACCACAAAAAGTATTTTAGTAAGTATTTAGAATGATTATAATTAACTCAGTAAGAACCTTGTTTACTGTTTTTTTAATTTTTAAAAAATTTACGCAACCTTTTAAAAATTTGTTCACCTAGTAGATGTAAGAGTTTATTAACCATAAAAAAATGGATGCTATGAAAAAAACAAAAAGCTTTATACTAATTATTACAACTGCAATTTTATTTTATAATTGTGAGTCTAATACTGAAGACTTAACTACGGATCCTATAGGAGAACCTCAAGAAGACTCAGTGTTAAACAGAAATCTTTCATTCGAAGAAGTTTATGCTTTTGAGGATGATCTTTTAGGTGGCCCTTATATTGGGATGACCTATTCATCAAATGATAATAATTTATTCATCTCTTGTAGAGAGAATGCACCTTCGGGAACGATCACCGAAGAAGAAGTTTTTAAATTGAACTTAGATACTTATCAACTAGCGCGTAAAAATACATCTCCAGGTGGGTTCATCACCAAACAATTAACTATTATTAATGACACATTAGTTTCTATTGGAGGTACTGAATTTAAATTTTTTGATACAAACTTCGAATATGCAGGCAACCAATCCTATGGAAATAATTTTACGCTAAATAAATTTGGAATTGCAAACCATAATAATGATACATATATCTTAGGTGGATATCGTGTTGACGGACCTTCTCGAGAAAATAAAATAATCAGAAAACTAAGAGGTAATAATACCGGTAATCTATTTGAAGCGTTTATAAACACCTCCGAAACTATGATTGGCGCCAGTGGAGCGGTAGTTAATGAAAGGTTACACGTATTTGGAGGTGCTTTATACGAAGACTTTGAAGCAACAAATAAAATATTTATCTATCCTCTAAATAACCCTCAAAGTTATGAAGAGTTTAGTATGACAGTAAAAGCAGATGTTACTTTTGTTCATAAATACGGTGAAATGATAATTGTAGCTGGATATAAAGGATTGTATTCTGGTGATAAGACATCTTTTGTAGGGGTATTTAACACTACAACCAATACATTTGAGGAAATTGAAACCAACCTAGACAGTGAAGGAGGTACAAAAGCCATTCATCAAATGATTGTAAAAGAGGATAAAATTATAGTATTGTTTGGACACAAAGCAAGTTCACAACTACCAATGTCTATGTGGTCAATTTTGTCTGCAGATTTACTGAAAGATTAAAAATCGAATTGAAAAATTTACAGCTTATTTAATTTTTAAAAATTTTTACGCAACCTTTTAAAAATTTGTTCACCTAATTGATGTAAGATATTATTAACCATAAAAAAAGTTAATGCTATGAATACAAAGTGGTTTATTTTATCTGCAGATTTATGAAAAGATTTATGAAAAAGAGTTATTTTATTTTTTGAAGAGAACTTCTATATTTGTTAACTTTTATTGATGAAAATTTACACCCTAAAAATTAATTATTTATCGAATTAGAAGTTCTCATACAAAAATGTTGCACTCAAAATTTGAGTGCACAAGCGAAACTTTACAGCTTGTTTGCTGATACGTTATACAAAGTCTGTTTAAAATATTCTAGAACCCCAGAGGACGCTCAAGACACCCTCCAGGATAGTTTTATGGTAATTTTTAAAGACATTAAAAAATTTAAACATAAAGGATCTTTTGAAGGTTGGGCAAAAAGAGTTACAGTGAATGTTGCTTTGCAAAAATTCAGAAAAAAATCTAGTATAAGATTTGATGATCTTGAGGAAAGTAAAATACCAGAGGAAAAGGTATTTATAGATATTGAGGAAAAAGATATTAGCCTTAATTTTTTGCTTTCTTTAATACATAAATTACCTCCTCAATATCAATTGATATTTAATTTATATGTGTTAGACGAATATTCACATAAAGAAATTTCAGAGATCCTAGATATTTCAATTGGCACATCAAAGTCGAATTTATCTAGAGCTAGACAATTGCTAAAAAAAGAGATTAATACTATGAAAAAATTACAATTATGAGTAAAGACATAGATAAGTTGTTTAAAGATAAGTTTAAGGAGTCTAAAACAACTGCACCAACAGAAGCTTGGCCAGTAATTCAAGCCAAACTAAAAATGAGAAGAATTAATCGACTCATATATACGTTTAGCGTTTTAGGTTTCTTGGGCTTAATTAGTTTTATGCTGTTTTCTACGCAGACTGAAAAAACCCTTTCAAAACCTCTGCAAAAAAACACATCTCTGAAAAATGAAGTTATATTAAAGGGTAAAGGTGTTAATGATGTTAATGATGTTAATGATGTTAATGATGTTAATGATGTTAATGATGTTAATGATGTTAATGTAAATAAGGATAAGCTTCCTGTTTCTAAACCTCAAGAAGATTCAAAAAAATTGTATGCAACTATTACTACAGAAAAAGAATCAAAAAATAATATGCCCCTAGAAAAAACCTCTTTTTTTAAAGAAAAATTTAAGGATACAGTTATTGAAAAACAAGTAAAAAGAATTGATTCACTAGTAAATAGCCTTGATCATTTGGTGGATCATTTGAAAGATGATTTAAAGAAAGAAAAGAAAAAACTTATTAAGAAAAAAGACTCTATTGATGTAGTTAATTTTAATAAAGAAAAACGTAGAAGATGGAATGTTATACCTGTTTTTGGAATTTCAAATTCTGGTAGATTGTCAGATAATGTTACAACACTAGGAACAACAAGAGCAGTAACTTATCCTGATAAATATTTTGACGATAACAAATCTTCAGGATTAATAGCAAGTACTTACGGTTTTAATGTTGTATTTAGGGCCACTAATAGAATATCTATTCAAACAGGTATTTTTTCAAAAGAGTTGCGTTTTCTTACTGAAGGCTTATTCTTGTCTGAGTTTATACCGGATGTAAATCCTACCAATATTATTTACAATCCTGGAGTTGAAGTTCGATTTTCAAATACTCCTGACATGGTAGGCTCTGAAAGCGTTAGCTTAAGCCAAAGTATTGTTTATATGGAAATGCCTTTTGAATTAAAATATAGAATGTTTGGAAGCTCAAAATTCAATACAAATCTTATAGGTGGATTTAGTTTTCTTTATTTAAACAAAAACGAAATTCGAGCAAAATCAAATTTATTGTCTAGAGAAATTGGTAAAGCTAGTAATGTATTAACAACGAGTACTTCGCTAAATATTGGCTTAGATATTGAATATCATCTATCTAAACGTTTGGTGTTAAATTCAGCTGTAATGTATAAAAAACATTATAATACTTATAAAGACTACAACAACGAATACTCACCTTATAATGTTGGAATGCATGTTGGAATTGGTTATAAATTTTAATCTCTTTCATAGAACACAGCAGAATTACCATTATAAAAAAATGAAAAAATGAAAAAAATAAACGTACTACTTGTATTTATAGTCTCTCTTGCATTGCTATCTTGCTTTGAAGACAACGTCGACTTTCCATCAGTAATACAAACAGATAATCAATTTCCTACACCTGATGCTGAATTTACAATTAACGGAACTGATTATTCTATTTCTAATGGATATATGACATCTCCAGATGATGGAGCAAATGGAAGTAATTACAAAATTATCTTATTAAATGGAGCTTTGAGGTTGAGAAGTTATCTTGGGTTTTCTTGTTGTTATATAAGAGGAACAAATCAGTCAGTAATTTTTAATATTACATCAACTTCTGCTTCAGAATTAGCTGAAGGAACCTATCCTTTCGAGTTAACTACTACAGGTCCATCTCTTAATGAAGTAAGGATATCAACAAATATGGTAGTTCCAGTCTATACTGTAAATAGTGCAGACATTATAAGTGAAAATCAAATTAATTTTGGAAGTTTGACAATACAAAGATCAAATGATGTTTATACTGTAGGAGATTTACAATATGATGAATATACCTTAACCTATTCATTTGAAACTCTTAACTCCGGTACTATAAGTGGGAGTTTTGTTGGGGTACTGCAACCTGTTCAAGATAATTCAGACTAATATTACCCTTTTTAAAAAAGCCTACTAAACTTCAATTTAACAATAATTATACTATGAAAAAAATAAACAATTTAATTAAAATGTTGGTTCTATGCGGAGGATTATTCTTTGCTTCGTGTGAAACAACAGAGCTGGATTTGACACAAAATCCAAATGCACTATCACCAGTAGATGCTGATCCAGATTTCTATATGAACTCTATTCAATTATCATATGCATATTTGATAGAAAGCTTTGGAAACACAGCTGGAGCAGTAACCAGAATAGATTACATGAGTGGTAGAGATTATGCAAATGCATATCAACCAGGTAGTTTTAATGGAAGATGGAGTTCTGCATACCAAACAATCATGCAGGATATCAGAGAAATGAATGTAATTGCAGACGAAAGTGGTTTAACTCACCATAAAGGAATCGGTCAGTTTATTGAGGCACATATCTTAATGACTCTAGTAGATTTCTTTGGAGATGTTCCTTACACTGAAGCTTTTCAAGGAGCTGCTAACTTAAACCCAGTAGCTGATTCAGGTGCTAGCGTTTATGCAGTTGCACTTGGTTTATTAGATTCAGCAATTGCTAACTTTAATAGTGATGCTCTTGGAGAGCCAAGATGGACTTCAACAGTTACAGACCCATTTTATAATGGAGATTGGGCTGCTTGGACAAAAGCTGCAAACACATTAAAGATGAATGCATACATGAATACTAGAAATGTAGATGGATCATCAGTAGCTAATTTCAACGCTATTGTTGCTTCTGGTAACTACATCGCTACTACGGCTGATGATATGCAATTCAAATGGGGAACTTTAGCAGTTCAACCAGATTCACGTCACCCAAGATATAGAAGTAACTATACTTCAACAGGTGGTGGATCTTATATGTCTAACTCTTTAATGGATTACATGAGAGGTGGACCTAATGGAGGATATAGTATTGGTGCTGGTGAATTTTATGCTGACCCACGTATTATGTTTTACTACCACAGACAAACAAACCCAACTCCTGGTATCGACGGAGATGCTAATGAAGAAGTGTTAGAATGTGGTTTACAAAATGCTCCTGCTCATTATGCTGGGTATGTATTTTGTGCTAACCCTCAAGGATGGTGGGGTAGAGATCATGGAAATGACAATGGTATTCCACCAGATTTATTCTTAAGAACATTAGCTGGAGTATATCCTGCTGGTGGAAAATTAGATGACTGGTCTTACGGTGGTCAAACTGATGGTGCGGGTAATGCTGGAAACGGAGTTACACCTATACTATTAGCATCTTGGCAAGACTTTTTAATTGCAGAAGCTGAATTAGTTTCTGGAGATGAAGTAGCCGCTAAAAATGCAATGTTTGTTGGTATACAAAAATCTATGGATAAAGTACTAAACTTTTATCCTAGAACTGAAAGATTTGATGCTATAATGGATATTTACTTTGGTGGATTAGCTTTTGTAGAACAACAATTTTATGCTAGAATCAGTGATGAATGGGATGCTGCAGCTAACGTAATGGATGTATTAGGTATGCAAAGTTTTGTAGCTCAATACGGAAATGGACTAGGTGCTTATAACTTCTACAGAAGAACTGGATTCCCTACAACGTTACAGCCAAATATTGAGCCTAACCCAGGTGGATTTATCCGTTCATTCTATTATCCAGGTGACCATGCTAATAACAATTCAAATATTAGTCAAAAAAGTGGTGTAACAGAACCAGTATTTTGGGATAATGGTGGAGCATCTCCTGGTTTTCCAGCAGCTAATTAATAATTAAAAA
>Ga0209533_1005487_pt1 | contig 10793 bp, 7 predicted proteins | sample COG_04_FD_184748 | JGI IMG/M metagenome (GOLD analysis project Ga0209533, IMG submission 184748) | Pelagic Microbial community sample from North Sea - COGITO 998_met_04 (SPAdes) (version 2) | ecosystem: Environmental > Aquatic > Marine > Neritic zone/Coastal water | place: Helgoland, sampling... | reverse complement strand
ATGGGGATAGGCGGCATCACACCCGCTATGAAACTGAACCAGTATAAATTGGCCGCGTAATTCTAGTTTCGAACAGCCCCACAAATGGGGGGATTACCCCCTCAAGTTTGTTTGCAGCCTTTAAGTTAAAGGGTGTTTTACGATCCCTTTTCAGATCACCCGTTGCCAGATAACACTCGGGTGTTTTTATCAGGTACTCACAGTCGCAAACAGATAACTGATCAACAGGATGTTTACTCATCGCTATCACTTTGCGCTGTGGAGCGCTGCTTGATCCATTGTTCAATATCACTCGCAAGCCACCCAACGGCACGCTGGCCCAAATGGACTTGTCGTGGGAATTGTCCCTTGCACATCCAATGATAGATTGTTGACCGCGCAACCCCACACCGGCGTTCAACTTCTTGGCGTCGTAAAATACGTTCTTGGGTCATTTTCCATACCTTCCAATTGACGAAATGATTCGTGTTGGAAATTATGGAACGGCAGAGGAGAGATATGGGCACACCCGACAAAGCCTAAGTTGTTCTGAGCCTCGCGCGCGCGATACGTGCCATAAATTTGCGGTAAAAACGAGTTACGATTTTATGCCTGCTGCTTGGTCGTAAAGCTTTTCGGATAGGGCCGCGTAAGCATCGGCCTCAGCCACTGTTTTATGGGCTTCTAAGCCGAGCCTAGCAAGCGCCCGCATCTCTTCACACCAAAGAGCCGGGTTATCGAGATTTTCTTCTCGAACACATAATACCAGCATGAGTTGATCATCAGGTAAATCAATCCAGCATGCGACAGGGGAGGTCATATAGATGGTTCTTTCTCGTTTTCTTGCGTTAAAAACCCAACCCAAGCATTCATCATCGTGGCCCTCTGCGCAAACATATCAGTGCGTCTATACGCTCTCTCCACATCACTGCCGACCTTGTGTGCTAATTGCAGCTCAGCAACTTCTTTAGGATAGCCGTTTTCGGAGGCCCAATCCCGAAAAGTCGAGCGTAGGCCATGTGGAACTGCCTGGCGCTTGGAGCGGGCGTCCACATACCCTCTTCCCACCTTAAGGTCTGATTGGTGCATTCTGCGCATCAGGGCTGAGAGGGTCATGTCCGAGAGTGGTAAGCCCTTAGAAGATGCGAACACATATTTAGATGTCTTGACCATTTCTAAAGTCTTCAGAATATCAATTGCCATGCTCGGCAATGGAATGCGATGTTCTCTACCCATTTTCATTCGGGTGGCTGGAACCGTCCAAATGCCAGTACAGCCATGGTCAATTGCGCGCTTGTCGCTAAAAAAAACGACCTCCTCCCACACCATGTCGCGAATTTCTCCAGAACGTGCGGCGGTCAAGGCCATAAACTGCAAAGCCATTTTACCCATCCCGTCTCTGCTGGCGAGATCTGCCCACCAGCGAGACAAGTCTGGTAGAGCAATTGCTGGCTGATGCATTAGCACCTTTATTTTGGACGGCTTTGCCAAAAGCTCTGAAAGGTTACCTTTCCAAAGAGCTGGATTGTCTCCCTTTCTAAAGCCAGACACTTTAGCCCAACTCAGAACGTTCTCAATTCGACCGCGCAATCGTGATGCTGTTTCTGTCTTAGTCTCCCAAATGGGCTGCAGAATTGTCAAAATGTCAGTAACGGTAATGGCATTGACCATTTTCTTACCAATCAACGGGAACGCGTAGTTTTCTAACGTCGAGCGCCATTGGGCTTTGTGTTTTTCATTTTGAAATTCGGAAAGCTTGAATTTTAGATACTCATCTACAGCTTCGCTAAATGTTGGGATAATGGTCTTGGTCTCTTGGAGATCACGTGGGTCTTTGCCGTCTTTTATGATCCGCTTATTTTTCCATGCGGCCTCTCGGGCCTGTGCCAGTGAAACTGCAGGAAAGCTTCCCAAGCCTAATTCAGGCCTTTTTCCATTTAGGGTGATACGCTGAACCCAGAATTTAGAGCCATCGGGATCTACCCGCAAGAACAGGCCAATGCCGCTGCCGTCATGGTGCTTGCCAACGTCTAGCCTGCCACTGATTTTAGCAGTTGTAAGTCCTTTGGTCGGTTTGCGAGCTTTGCTTTTTACTTCCCCCACAGCTTCCCCCTAAATTTCTTGGACAAGGTGGGTTTACTATGGAACAGTACGGACTGAGATGCCAGAAAAATACATATAAATAAAAGAAAAAAAGATGTTATTGGTCAGGCTTGGAATAATAATTATACGGACTGTCTCTCCGCCATTACCTGCCCAACTAGCAGGGGCAAATCCACGGTAAGCATCAGATAATACTCAGTTATTTAAACCCGGCGCTTGTAATGCCGCATCTGAGTACTGACCAAAATGCTGACCAAATCTATTCCCTATACTTTCATCCGTGGCGGCTATTTCTACTTCTCCCGCCGTGTCCCTACTGATTTAAGATCGCATTATTCTTATTATCGTGTTGTCCAAGGGCTTCATACATCGTCTCCACAGAAGGCCAGAGTACTGGCTAATATTGCTGCTGCTAAATTGGATGCGTATTGGAGCCAGATGCGTTTAGCCAACTCTGATGTCATCGGTATGTCTTTGGTTAAGGCGTCATCTGATAATATTAATACTACTGCCCCATCCTCAAACCTAATCCCTGACAATCGGTATTCAAACTGCCCAACCCTACTGGATGCCTTGCAAGTCTATCTGGATCAGAAAGGCAAAGGTCGTCCAAAGACATTCCGTATAGCCGCTGAACGATCCTGCAATTACATCATTGGTCTGAGCGGTAATAAGCCTTTGTCGTCCTACACCCGTCACGATGCCCTGATGTTCAGAGATTGGCTTGTTGATCGTGGCTTAACTGGCTCCAGCATTACCCGTAACTTTTCTTATGTTAAGGCGGTGATCAACTTTGCGGTATCTGAGTATGCATTGGATGTCCGTAATCCATTCGTTGGAGTTTATCACGACAGAACAGCAGGAGTGTTGGTTCGTAAGCCTATACCCAATGATGCTATCTGCAAGATACTGACTGAGTGCCACCAGATAGATGACGACATGAGGTGGTTAATTGCTCTGATATCGGACACAGGATTGCGGCTGGCTGAAGCGGCTGGATTACTGAAACAAGACTTCATTGGTTTGGATACTGATCAGCCATATGTTCGTATCAGCAAATATCCTTGGCGTAATCTGAAGACAGCAAGCAGCGCACGTCTAGTGCCATTATGTGGTGAGGCTCTGTGGTCTGCAAAGAGGATTGTAGCAACAGATAATAATACAGACTTCGCATTCCCACGTTATAACCGAAAACCCATCACTGCGGCCAACTCAGCCAGTGCAGCCTTAAACAAATGGTTGAAGCAGTACGTTCCAGCGGGATGTACGATGCATAGTTTTAGGCATTCAATGCGGGATAGGTTGAGGGCTGTTCAATGTCCTGCCGATATTGTGGATCAGATAGGAGGCTGGGCTACTGATGGCGTGGGCCAAGGGTACGGGTCAGGCTATCCGTTGGAGGTGCTGCAGGAATGGGTGAGTAAGGCCACAGAGACTTTTGGTCAATGATCAGAGTTTTTCCATTTCACAGGAGTAACGTAGACGATGTTGCCATCAACACTGACCATCACATCGCCGTCCTGAATATTAATTTGGATCTTCATTGAGCGGCTTACCTGTTTGCCCAATTCACTGGTATCATTCTCTGAAAGGTTTATTACTTGGAGGTTATTAAACCGAGTAGTCTTTGTTTTAATTTTCTCCCACCAAATTTCAGCAGTTCTGCCGCCGTAACAATAGACAATCATCTTTTTGGCTTTGCTGCAGGATTGACGGATAATCTTCTCGCTAGGAAGTCCTAAAGACACCCAAAGCTCAAGTTCACCACTCAGACTTTTCTGCCAAATGTCTGGTTCGTCATCTGTTGAAATGCCCCTAGAAAACTCCAATTGTTCATGGGCATTCAACGCAAAAGAGACAATACGAACCATCAAACGTTCATCTGTCTCCGAGGGGTGTTTCGCAACAGTCAGATTGTGGGTCTCATAGTAGTGACGATCCATATCAGAAACGGAAAGTTCAACTTTATAAATAGTGGCTTTTTGCGCCATGATTTGTCCCTGAATTGAGGAGATATCAACCCTTAGTGCGTCTGGTGACTTTGTGAAAGCAGATAAAAAAGGCCCCTTATTTAAATTGGTTCATTGAAATTTTTGGTCAGTACTCAGATGCGGCATTACAAGCGCCGGGTTTAAATAACTGAGTATTATCTGATGCTTACCGTGGATTTGCCCCTGCTAGTTGGGCAGGTAATGGCGGAGAGACAGTGAGTTCATCTCCTATTGCATCCGTCATCAATCAGGTAACACTCTGATTTCATTACATACAGCATACCCCAGTTCATCACAATACGGCGCATAATGGTCAGTAATCTGGTCAGTAATAGTAGGATGGGGGCATGTGCCAAAGGCTACACTGGGATAGCGTACATAAGCCTGACCCAAGATTGGCACTATGAGTTCGTCAAGTAGCTATAGCAGCCTGTATTGACGGTTTGTGTGGGAGCAGTGGATGGCAGCTGGATGCATGCCTATAGCCAACCCTGATGTTGTAACGACAAGACCCTTCCATGACGCTTGTTATCCCAGAATATTGTTAATGCTGGATTAGGGGGTGCTGCATGGGCCACAGGGGGTGTCTACGTTATATATACATAGCCTCTGCCAGAGATCAGGGCTGTGAGTATGGTAACCAGTTCTATGTAAGTTTCGGGTTAATTGACCGTTATCTGATCCTTATTGTAACGAAGTGCTATAGAGTATTATGGGAACCTGTTACATTAACGGTCTGATTAACCCGAAAACCTAATGCTTATCCTCTGCGCCATACAAAAACGATAACTGCAGGTCTGAGATATTGCCAATCCCCCAACCTGTTTCAAGGAATGCTAATACCTCTGCTTCGGTATGGTGATTTAAGACGGAAGTGTAAGAATCACCGGAATAATTCTTTGGTAGGAATAGGTGGCTGTGGGTGGTCTTGCGTTTATTACCAGATTTGAACGTGGCTATGATGGCACTGGTTCTGATTAAGACCGGTAATGAGGAGAGCAGGCTTTTGGGATTAGAGACTTTGGACCTATCCGGTTGAAATAACATACGAGCCTTTGCCCCAGAATACCCTAAATCAGGCCGCATCTTCTCAAAGCTTAATGGGGTCAGCGGAATATTCCCTCGCTTGATCAACTCCATTTCTAACTTGTCTGGCATTAGGTTATTAAAGCTAATCAGGTGATCCACAGGCATTTCTACGGGTAGATTGGACAGCAGGAATATCCGCTTTTGGTAATCAGCCCGTACCAACCTCAGTCTTGCTATTGCCTGTACTGTCTCTGCTTCCCTGATCTGGCCCTGTATTGCCTCTATGCGGGGATCACTGAATGCACTGCGAGTGATGGCTGACGGCTTGTGAGGGCTGCGGTCAGACAGCCAATATTCCACTTGCTCGGTTGGTAACGTGTCCAGATCATCATGTGACAGTGGACTGCCTGAATTACCAAAGACGGCTCTGGCTTGTCTGTCTATATCGTCCAGAGGTGGTTGGTTTCTGCCAGTGATAAATATTACTGATCTTTTCTCGTATTCGTTTGTGCCACGTAAAGACCCGAAGTGCGCCACTGCAACATCTTGGTCCAATCTTGGATGACTTCTGAGAAACTCACATAGTCCTTGATGACCAACCAGAAGTGGGCTTTCTCCTGCCTTCACCCACTCGTTCAATATTACAATCAGTGCAGCCAAATCGTTGTGCTGATGGTCATAATCTGGGGAGGTCAGATTGATCTTCTCTTGGTCTATCCTGTCGTTCCAGAACGTATTGCTACCAGTCCGATCAACAACCTGACTAACCACTGCCCGTTGTTTTACGTCAATCTTCTGATGTTCTAAGGCTGGCAGGTAGGCTTCGGTAATTACCGGGTCAGCGGTGGCATCCAGATACAGCACTGGAGAGGATCGTGGCACTCTGATGGGCTTATGCTCGCAGACCACAATCGTTTTGTTTCTGTCATCGTAAGCTAATTGCTCAAAGGTGCCTTTGTCTGGGTCTTCAATCTCTCGTGCAGCCTGTTTAACCAACTTGGTGAGGGTTTTATACAGTTTGGCTGATCTGACATTCCGGCTTTGAGTAATCTCTGCATTAAAGGCTGGAGCAGGATTGAGATGATCTATTCTCACCGCCTCAAATTCAAAACTGCCAATGCCCTTATCTCGTAGATACGACATATCTCCGTCAGGAGACCGTAGACATTCCACCAGATCAAACCCAAGCTGGCTCTGTTCATCCAGCCTGACATGGCGAATGACATCATCTACTGACACAGAAGGCATATTACTGACTGCCGAGGACAGAAAGGCTTCGTCAATAATCACTAGGTCAGGCGTGATCTGCCGTTCATATTCATTGCGGGTAAGGAACAGTGACGCATGGGTATAAATACGGACTGTATTCTCAACGCCAATGTCATCTGTGCCACGCCTGAATTGATCCAGATATGCGCAGGTGCTGAAAAAACTACATTGCTCACCCAAGGCTTTGTTCAAACAGGCATTGCCGTAAATGTTATGACCGTTTACCTCCAAGTCCCTAACATAATCAGCCCTGTGGCAGATTATTGGGTGCGCATAGGACCGGCTGTTCTCATCCCATTTGCCACCTGTACGAGGATAGACATGCACTACTCTGGCATTGATGCCATCCAGACCTTGCTCCCATTCATCAGCCAAGTCATGGCGTGGAACATAGACCTCAATATTCTGACCGTGCCTTGATGCGAGGTACTGTTTGAGATGCTCTATGGCCTTTGTGGTCTTGCCTGTTCCCATGGTTATCCGAACACCCAATCTTGGAGACTTACTATCGGCAAGGTCAGAAAAGAAGCCCGTAAGGCAATCGTTCAGCAATACCCCTGCTTCTTCTACGGATCGCAATGCAGGGCGTTCTACCTTTCCTGATCCAGCAACCAGTGTGGTTCTCTCTGAGCGGGAGACAAAACTGTAATAGCCAGTCTCATGCTCTGCTAGTCTGGCTTTGGCTTTGCTCCGTGCATCCGCAATAGTCCACGATCCACGTTCATTGACTATGGAGATATCCGCTTCTTGGCAGAACTTAACCCAGAGTGCCTCGGTTAGGTCATCCTCGGATGGAGCCTCATCAGCCGTGACCATGTCCCGCATCACTTCATTGGAGAGCAGAAACATTAACTGTTCCCGACCATCTATCACCAGACCTGTGTTTAGATCACGGACAACTTCACCCGGATCAAGGAAGCCTGATCTACTCCTACTGCGGGGCTTACTTCTCGCCCTTAAACTTACCGCTTTGCTTTCCAGATCATCAGGGACCGTAACAGTCGTTATTTGATGACCGGTTTCAAACATGCCAGACCGGTTTGGATAAGGGTCATTGGCGCCACAAATAAACTGTGGGTTAGCGGTAAGATGAATTTGTATTGGATTGAACAGACGCATGTCAACGGGACAACCAGACAGCCATGCCTTCATCTCAGCATCAGAGCAGGGCCTTTCCAGCCAGTACCACAGATGCACTCTGATCCCAACCTTAATGCCCATACTGGAGGAAAAGTGATACCAGAAATCAGCCTGTTGAAACTCTGGCGGAAGTTGCGAAGAAGCATAGTCCAGCATAGCCTTGTGATCATGCAAATCGCCATTCCAATGCAGACTATCAATATCAATCATGCACCATTGGCGGGATGCTGTGGAGAAGTTCTGAGATTGCCTAGCGACAGGATCATTCTCGGGTAGTAAAGGCAGTCCACGAATAACCGCTTTGGTTGGTTCTGCTTCTAATCCACCAATGACTGAGGCTAGACTGTGCAGACCATGAACAGGCTGCTGGGAGACCAGAAACTCTGAACCGGGGCTAAACTTTAAGGGCTGATGATCTGCGGCACCAAATGATTTGGTGATCTGGTTCTTAGTGGCAGAGGTGATAATCGTTACTGTGTCGTTCAACTGGCTATCCTATGGCTGGCTACATTACCGATATGAGGATGCGAGATGAGAATTTCTACTGGGTAGATAGTTTGAATTATACGAAATTATTTCCCCTAAATATTCTGGAACTAAAACGGCACATTTTGACTGAATGAAGTTTTAGGAATGCCCATGTCCTTGCCTGTTGAAAAAGCCTTACGTAAAGCCCATAGCCACATCAAGGCGGGGGAATTAGCCGAGGCGGAAGAACTTTATAAGCAGGTTCTATCCAAGTTTCCCAAAAACAAAAAAGCCATTCAAGGATATCAAAAACTGAAGGCTGGGATCACTTCAAAAGGGTCAGCAAACTTCAAGCCACCTCAAGAACAAATTGATGAACTAGTTGGCCTATACAATCAGAGACAATTTGAAGAAGTTTTGTCAAAGATTAAGCCCTTGGTCAGTTTGTTTCCCAAAGCGATGATTCTATACAATATACAGGGTGCATCTAACGCCGCTCTTCATAGATATGACGCTGCAGTAGGCAGCTACAAACAGGCCATTAAGATCAAGCCTGACTATGCTGAGGCCTATAACAATATGGGAAATGCCCTGAAGGATAAGGGTGACTTAGACGCAGCTATAGACAGTTACAAACAGGCACTCAAGATCAAGCCTGACTATACTGAGGCCTATTATAATATGGGGAATGCCCTGACAGATAAGGGTGAGTTAGACGCAGCGATAGACAGTTACAAACAGGCCATCAAGATCAAGCCTGACTATGCTGAGGCCTATAACAATATGGGAGCGGCCCTGAAGGATAAGGGTGACTTAGACGCAGCGATAGTCAGTTACAATCAGGCTATCAAGAGCAAGCCTAATTATGCTGAGGCCTATTACAATATGGGATTAGTTTTTAAGGATAGGGGGGAGTTAAACGCAACGATAAACAGTTACAAACAAGCCATCAAGATTAAGCCAGACTATGCTGAGGCCTATTACAATATGGGAATTGCCCTTAGGGGGATGAAATTCTCAAGACCGATATCCGAATTGCCTGAAATTATTGTCAACCTACTAAACAAAAATACCTACGTACGACCAATAGAATTTGCTCCTGTTGCAATTAGTTTAGTAAAGGTAGATAAAGTTTTTCGATCAGTTTTGAACAGATACTTTTCTGGCGAGTTAGAGCAAACATTAGAGCAGTCGCTTTCAGAACTTTCTAGAATACCCTTATTATTAAAAATAATGGAGATATGCTCAATCACTGACTTGGAAGTTGAGTGGCTATTGACTTATTTACGTTCTGTTATCTTAAGTAATGTTTGCCAGTTATTAGGTTCTAGAGAAACTTTAGCTTTTCAAACTGCACTTGCTTTGCAGTGTTATACCAATGAATATATTTACAACCAGACTGATAAAGACAAAAAAATTCTGGCTGATCTGGAAAATACTGTCCAGAAAGATATAGCGTATGGAACGCAGCCCGCCCCATTAGTACTAGCTTGTTTAGCCAGTTACAAAGCGCTTAACGAGTATTCTTGGTGTCATCTACTCGCCATTCCAGATGAACTAAAACAACTTGAAAAAAGGCAGGTTTCTGAAGTTAAAAAAGAAACAGCAATACGCTCTGAAATACCAATACTCAATGAGATTATGGATGATATTTCTTCAAAAGTGAGACAACAATACGAAGAAAACCCGTATCCAAGGTGGGTTAGTCTTGGGTTGCCTTTAGAGGCGAAAACTATTTCGGATATTGCGAATATTATAAAACTAAAAGTAAGCGATAAAAAAATATATGGTTGTGATAGCCCGCAAATCTTAGTCGCTGGGTGTGGAACAGGACAACAGTCCATTGGAACTGCGGCTAGATTTAAAAATTGTAATGTTCTTGCTATTGACTTGAGCCTTAGCAGTTTGGCTTATGCTAAAAGAAAAACTGAAGAACTGGGTCTCAGAAATATTGAATATATGCAGGCCGATATTTTAGATTTAGGCAAACTGGGCAGACAGTTTGATATGGTTGAAAGCGCTGGCGTTTTGCACCATATGAACGACCCAATGGAAGGCTGGAGCGTCCTCACCAACTGTTTGAAACCGGGCGGCCTGATGTTTGTTGGGCTTTACAGTGAATTGGCGAGACAACATATCGTAAAAATGCGGGACGAGATACAACTTGCTAACTTAGGATCCGATAGTTTTTCAATGAAGTCATTCCGAACTGATGTAATTAATTCTGACCAAAAGCATCACAAAAAAATTGTATCAACTCCCGATTTTTATAGCCTCAGCGAACTCCGTGATCTTTTATTTCACATTCAAGAACATCGTTTCACAATACCCCAAATAAAAAATTGCCTTATGGAATTAGGACTAGAGTTCTGTGGTTTTGAAGCCGAAAACATAGTTAAACAATTCAAACTTTCAAACATTGGGTTAGATGATCTTTATGATCTGGACAAATGGAACACCTTTGAACAAGTCAATCCTGATATTTTTGCAGGGATGTATCAATTTTGGTCTCAGAAAATTTAACCAACGCAAAACTACCCACAGCCACCTATTCCTGCCAAAGAATTATTCTGATGATCCTCATACATCGTTCTTCAACCATCACACCGAAGCAGAAGTATCAGCATATCTTGAAACAGGTTGGGGGATCGGCAATGTTGAAGACCTAAAGTTAACATTCTTGTATGGCCCAGAGGATGACCATTAGGTTTTCGGGTTAATCAGACCGTTAATGTAACAGGTTCCCATAATACTCTATAGCACTTCGTTACAATAAGGATCAGATAACGGTCAATTAACCCGAAACTTACATAG
>Ga0209533_1005486_pt1 | contig 10793 bp, 7 predicted proteins | sample COG_04_FD_184748 | JGI IMG/M metagenome (GOLD analysis project Ga0209533, IMG submission 184748) | Pelagic Microbial community sample from North Sea - COGITO 998_met_04 (SPAdes) (version 2) | ecosystem: Environmental > Aquatic > Marine > Neritic zone/Coastal water | place: Helgoland, sampling... | reverse complement strand
AACGAACGCTGGGCTGGCATCATGGGGCGCACCCTTGCAGAGCTGAACGGCTTCAGTGAAGACGTCTGGAAGGCCTACATCCACGAAGACGATTTACCGTCGGTCAAAGAAGCATTGCAAACGCATCTCGCAGGAGAGACCGCCTACTATGACGTCCAGTATCGCCAAGCGCACAAAGACGGCAACTGGGTCTGGGTGCACTCGCGCGGGAAGGTCACAGAGCGCTCCGAGGCAGGTAAACCACTGCGAATGAGCGGCACCCATCTAGACATCACTCAAATCAAAGAATCGGAGGCGCAGCTGATCAATGCAAAGAACGAAGCGGAAGAGGCCAACAGTGCAAAAGACGAATTTCTGGCAGTGATGAGTCATGAAATGCGCACCCCCCTCAATCCGATTATGGGATTTTCCGAGCTCATGCTCGCTTCGACCTCAGACCAGACAGAGATCACCTATCTCAACGCAATTATCAGCGCAGCAAAGCGCCAACTACGTTTAATCGATGGGATTCTGGATTTCATGCGGCTCAACCGTAACGACATCACACTCACCCCGGAACCGTTCAACCTCGTCAACCTTTGCCAACTAACGGTCAACGATGCACAGACTAAAGCAGAGCACCTCGAACTTAAATTCGAAAACGGGAGCCATTATCCCTCAGTCCCAGACGACCTCGTCATAGAATGCGACATGATAGTGCTACGCCGCATCCTCGACAACCTGATCGATAACGCCTGCAAATACACCGAAAAAGGATCGGTCACGCTCTCCGTCGGTCAAGATACCACCGACGCTCAAACCTGCTATGTGCTTTCAGTGCGCGACACAGGCATGGGCATCGCGAAGGATCTCCACTCCAAACTCTTCGATGCCTTCAAACAAGCAGACAGCTCTTACACACGAAGATACGAGGGCGTCGGCCTCGGCTTATCAATTTGTAAGAAACTCACCCAGATACTCGGAGGATCGATCTCCTTAGAGAGTGAACCGGAAATCGGTTCTTGTTTCACCATCCGACTTCCACTAAATTCCATTCAATCAATATCCCCGTCTTCGGACGAAACAGACAAACCAATGACTATTGAATCCCGTGAAAGCCTCGCCCCTTTTCATGTTCTCATCTGCGAAGATCGAGATGATAATCTGTTGTTTGCTCAAACGTTGGTCACATCCTTCGGCTGCGAGGTCTCCTCAGCACGAGACGGAGCTGAAGCAATCAAGATCTGCCAAGATACTAGCTTCGACGTTATTTTAATGGATTTAGCGATGCCGGTGATGAACGGGCTCGAAGCCTCCAAGCAAATAAGGGAGTCCGAAAACCCGAACCAACACACTCCGATTATTGCAGTGACTGCCGATATCAACCCCATCGTCAAAACCGCGTGTGCCAGCTTCGGAATCGAATATTACATCAGCAAACCAATCGACAGCGGCTCGCTCTACCGAACCATGAGTGAACTGCGCGCTCACAAAGCATAAGCGAGCACTGCCGTGATCAGTGCGAGAATCGCGTTGTGCTGGTCATTGAATGCCGCGAAAAAGTAGTCGAGTTCCTTTAGGTGCTCGACTGGCGTGACTGTTGACCCCACGTCCGACAAGTCGCTTCATTCAGCCACGAAAAGGCACAAAAACCATGGCATAACGCACGGATTCTAGACAGAACACCAGCTCAGGCACGATGCGGTGCGGGACGCACCGGCGCTGCCACAACAAAACAACCCCGCCATTGCTGACGGGGTTGTGCATTAAAAATTCGTTACGCCCTACTTCCGGATTTGGAAGTCCGTCTTCTCTGTAATGAGTTTTTGGATACTTTCGAAGGCGGTGTTCACTTCCTTGTCCTTCAAGGTGCGCTCGGCGGCGCGGAAGCTCATGCTCACCGCGAGGCTCTTCTTACCTTCGGGTAGGCCTTCGCCTTCGTAAACATCAAACACGCGAACGCTTTCGCAGTTAAAGCCTTGGGTGGCTTTCTTGGCGAATTTGGCGACGTCACTTTGCACCTGCCCTGCAAGGACGGCTTGATCGACGATGAGTGCGAGGTCCTTTGCAGAGGCAGGCTGATTGCTGACGCCGGTGTGGCGACCGCGCTTGGCTTTGCGCTCGAAGAACTTCGGCGTCATTAGGATCGAACCGGCGATGACGGGCTGGGTGATGTCCCAACGATCTTTGAGCGTCGCAACATTGATCAAACCAGCTGTGCACTCGAAGCCCATCTTGGCGAATTCACCGGCGGAGGCAGATTGCCCGCCCTGCCAGAGCTTGCACTCAATCGGCTTGAAACTGAGCTTGCTCGCTGCGGTGCCGGCGAGATCGAGCACGTTACCCGCAATGGTGCGTGCGGTGTAGAAGTCTGCGACTTCGCGCTGACGCCACTCGCGGCTGACTTGATCGGCGAGAATGACGAAACCAATAGAAATGAGTTCGACCATCTCACCCTTCACTTCGCGATAGACGTGACCACGCTCGAAGAAGCGAGTCGCGCCGGTGCCGCGTGCGCTGTTAAGCTTGAGGACGTCGAGGAGGCCGGGAATCAGCGATGGGCGCAGGTGGCTCTGGTCACTTTGCAATGGATTGTCCAAGGCAAGCACTTTGAAGCCCTCTTCGCCGAAGAAGAACTTGGTCTCATCGGGATCACGTAGTGAGTAAAGGTAGGCTTCGTCGAAATTTTGACCAGTCAGATAATCGGCGACAGCGTCGTTCACCGCGTAGATGCGGTGATCTTCGGTGCTGATACCACGGGCCGTAACGGACGACTCGGGAATCTGGTCGGTGCCGTAGATGCGGACGAATTCTTCGATCAAATCCACGTCGCGTTGGAGATCACCACGGAAGGATGGAATAGACACTTCCCAACGTTTAGAACCATCAGACTCGCTATGCACAGACACACTCATCTCCAAGGATTCGAGTGCTTGTTGGACCTCGGCATCGCTGACATCAAAACCGATGAACTTACGGATGTTGTCCGGCTTGATTTCCACTTCGCTGATGGTCTCAACGAATTGACCTTCGACAATCATCGGGCCATCGACGGTGCCACCGGCCACTTCGAGGATCAGATCAATCGCGCGGAGTGCGGCATACTCCACACCTTGCGGGTCGACGCCACGCTCGAAGCGATAGGAACTGTCAGTGGACAGCGTCAACTTACGGGCAGTCGCACGCACGGAGCTCGGATTGAAATAAGCGGCTTCGAGCACGATATCGGTGGTGGACTCCTCCACTTCGGCATCGAGCGAGCCCATGACACCGGCAACGACCAGCGCGCGCTCGGCATCGGCAATGACTGCCATGTCAGCAGTCAGCGTGCGCTCTTTTTCGTCGAGCGTGGTGAGCTTTTCACCTTCGGCCGCCATACGGACGACGAGTTTGTCGCCTTTAATCTTGGCCGCGTCAAATGCGTGCAGTGGCTGGCAAGTCTCGTGGAGGACGTAATTGGTAACATCGACGACATTATTGATGGAACGCTGGCCGGTCGCTTCGATCGCGTCCTTGAGCCACTTCGGGCTGGGGCCAACCTTCACACCTTTGATGCAAGTCGCGGTGTAGTGCGGGCAGACATCGGTCGCGCTGACTTCAACGCCGGAAATGAGCGGTTCGCCGGAGCTGGCGCTTTCGGTGCCGGCTTTGACTTCAGGGTATTTCACCGCGAGGCCGAAACGAGCGGAGAGCTCGCGAGCGACGCCGATGTGGCTGAGCACATCGACACGGTTTGGCGTAATCTCAAGGTTCAGCACGGTGTCACCGTCGGAGTAGAGATCGTTGACCGGCGTGCCGAGCGCTGTGTCCTCGCCGAGGATCATGATGCCGTCGTGGTCTTGACCGACTTGAAGTTCTTTCGAAGAGCACATCATGCCAGCCGATGGTTGGCCGCGCAGCTTCGACGCCTTGATCTTGAAATTGCCAGGCAGCACGGCTCCAGGGAGCGCAACCATGACCTTGTCGCCTTGCACAAAATTCTTGGCACCACAGACGATGTCGTGGACTTCGCCCTCGTTGCCAGTGGACACCTTGCAGCAGCGCAGGCGATCGGCATCGGGGTGTTGAGCGAACTCTAGGACTTGGCCGACCACCACGTTATTGAGCTGCGGCGGACCGAGCTTTTCAATTTCTTCGATATCGAAGCCGAGTAGCGGCAGCACTTCCTGTAGCACCTCCGGTGAATGCTCGACAGGATCGAGGTTGATGTAATTTTTGAGCCAGTTGTAGGAAATTTTCATGACAGGAAAGAGTGTTTACGCGAACTGCTTGAGGAAGCGGACGTCGTTTTGATAATAGTAGCGGATATCGTCGACGCCTTGCAGGATCATCGCGATGCGCTCGATGCCCATACCGAAGGCGTAGCCGGTGTAAACGTCGGGGTCGATGCCGACGGCCTTGAAGACCTCGGGATCCACCATGCCGCAGCCCATGATTTCGATCCACTTGTTGCTGAGCTTGCCGAGATCGGGCGAGAAGAAGTCCATCTCATAGCTAGGCTCGGTGAATGGGAAAAAGCTGGGGCGCAGGCGTGTTTTCGCCTTCGGGCCGAAAATGGTTTTTACGAAATGATCGAGCGTGGCCTTCAGATCGAGCAGCGTGACGTTCTTGTCAACGTAGAGACCTTCGATTTGGTGAAAGTTTGCGCTGTGCGTGGCATCGGGCGTATCACGGCGGAAGCAACGACCGGGCGCGACGATGCGGATCGGTGGTTTCTCCTTAAGCATGGTGCGAATCTGCACGGTCGAAGTGTGGGTGCGTAGGAGATATTTCTCGTCGGCGTGCTTGCTGACATTGTTGACCTTCAAATCGTCTGGCAGGTAATACGAGTCCTGCATATCACGAGCCGGATGATTGCTCGGAATGTTGAGCGCATCGAAGCAGAAATGCTCGGTATCGACTTCAGTCGCCTCGGCGACAGAGAAACCGATGCGGCGGAATAGCTCGACCATCTCTTCGCGCACCTGCGAGATCGGGTGCAAGGTGCCGCGATCCAAATCGGGGCATGGCAAGCTAGGGTCGATCGCCGGGCCGATCTTGGCGGCCAGTTCGGCGGCTTCGAGGCGTGCGATGACTTCGTCAAAGGTGGCGTTGACCGCAGTCTTGGCCTCATTGATGAGCTTACCCATCGCAGGTTTATCCTCTTTGGGAACCTTGCCCATGCTCTTCATCACATCCGTGAGGGAACCTTTAGGGCCGGAGATGGTAGCCTTGTAGGCCTCAAATTCTGCGCGCGTTTGAATATTAGGTGCGTTTTTCCGCACGGTTGCGACGATGGCTGTTAACTCTTCTTGCATGATTCTACCCATTAAAGTGAATCGAAGAGGGTTTCAGCCTAGGGAGTTTTGTCGAGACGGATTTCTCGGAATTTTCGATCAAAAACAGACACAGTCCGAGCCATGGGCCCGCACACGCTCTAACAACCCGTCCACGTTGAGCTTCGGTGGGAGTTTTGTGCATTCTTCGATGAGCTGCTCGACATCTGAGTCAGAATATCCAGCAGGTATCTCATAGCGCTCATGATGCCGCACAATATAGTGAATGATCGCTTCAATATCCTGCGGTCGGTCTGCCAATTTGGGTATCTCAAGCTGACAGAGCGAAATCTCAAAATACAAACGGTCATCGATAGTGCCATTTGCTAATTCCTCATCCAGCGATGTGTAGGCCAAGCAAATCACGTGCATGCTCTCTGCAATCTTCTTAAACGAATCCGCCAACCACCCCTGCACTTCCATAGGCAGGGTCTCGACATAATGCAGCACCAGGGTGGTATTGCGTGCCCGTTCGAGTATGGCGCCCCACCGCCCCTTGGGGCCGATCAGCAGTTCACTCAAATCAATGCGACTCATCTGATTACACCTGCATTCAACAAGTTCGCTCCGTGCATAAGGACCATAATCATGAATCAAGCTAGCAATATAGGGCTTACCGATGCCAACTGGCCCAGAAATTAAGATCGGCAACTTGGTATGGATCATTTCACCCAAATCGCATCGCACCGCTCCGATCGCAGAACTATTCCCCAGCAAAGCGAGACACTCGTCCATACGATTACTCATCGCGACTGGACTTAGTGCATGCGTGGCGCCACGCTCCTGCCCTAGCGCGACTCGTATCGACGCCTGTATGTCGCCAATTGCAAGTGGCTTGGATACTACGTCTAAGAATTCCCACTGCACCACTGCAGCGCGAAGACGTTGATCTAAGACATCAGCCAGCAACACACATCTGACCTTGGGCTCACGCTTACGCATGCGAACGATCAATTCGAAACTTCCCATGGGTTGCACATTTGAATCTACGATGACCAGCGCGTGACGCTTCAATTCAAACAAGCGTAGAGCATCAATAGCGTCTCCCGCCTCATCGACAGCAGAACTAAAGCTAGAGCACAGTGTCACAATCAGATCTCGTTCTTCTGCAGAGTTGTCGACAACCAGTATTGGTGAATCCATATATATTAGAGGGATGCTAGAATCAGCCTCGCAACGCAGGACAAAGTAGGCAATTCACCCTGCAAAACAATAATACTAACCCTAACTAACTACTTTTCACACAATCCTTACAATTAAAAGACCCAAAACGTCGCTTAAGTCAGAATTCGGAATAAAAGACTTCCAATTCAAATGCGTCTGCGCCCAGTTTGCTACAATGCACTTACCGATACTCTATCAGGACGCAGACTACGTCGCGATCGACAAACCACCGGGCTTACTGGTGCACCGCACTCAACTGGATGCGCATGCGACTGAGTTCGCCCTGCAGATGCTTCGTGATCAAATCGAGCAAGAGGTGCTCCCTTGCCACCGACTTGACCGTCCAACCAGCGGCATCCTACTTTTTGCGCTCAACCATGATGCGCTCCGATTTGCGCAGAAACAGTTCGCGGAGAAAACGACGCACAAAGAATACCATGCAGTGGTTCGTGGCTGGGCACCGGATAGCGGCGAGATTGACTATGAACTGCGCTCAGAGGATAATCCGACTAAATCGAAAAGCGCACAGACGCGCTACACCTGCGTCAATCGCTGCCAACTAGAGCTCCCCGTGGGGCGCTACCCGACTGCCCGATTTTCGCTACTGAAGCTCACCCCACTCACTGGTCGGAAGCACCAATTACGCCGACACATGGCTCACATCCGGCATCCGATCCTAGGCGACACTTGCCACGGAGACAGTGCACAAAACCGCTTTCTCCGAGAACACTTTGGCGTGCAGCGGCTATTACTCAGAGCCACCAAACTGGAAATCCACCTTCCAGGCGGCGCAACCCGCCTAAGCGTGGAAGCGCCGGAAGCATGCGAATTCAGCCAACTGGTTGCAGGCCTTGACCTCAAGCTGTCGCAGAGCCCGCCTCGTCCGTAGCAAACAGCTCGACAACCCTCTGTTCGAGTAACGCGAGCTTCAGCGGCTTACTAAGGTAAGCGTCCATTCCTATATCCAAGCAACGCCCCTCATCCCCCGACAAAGCATTTGCGGTCAGAGCGATAATCTTGACCCCCTTGACGGCCTCTCCCGCAGCACCAGAACGAATCAAGGCAGTCGCCTCCAACCCATCCATCACAGGCATTTGCAGATCCATAAAGACCAAGTCACAGTGGTGACTCTTTAAATGCTCAATCAGCTCTACGCCATTTCCCTTAAAGTCTGCTTCCCATCCCAAACGGCGTAGCATCATCTGTAGCACACGCTGGTTCGCATGGTTATCTTCCGCCACTGCGATCTTCAGCGGAAACTTCTCACCAACCTTCTTAGGACGATCCGGCTTCTCACGCTCAGCCACCTTTCGAGGCTTCAGAGGAATATGCCCCGGAGTCACACTGCCGCGCCCAACGGCTTCCGTCACTTGAATACGCGTATAGAAGCTAGAGCCCTTGCCAACTCGGCTCGTCGCCCAGACTTTACCACCCATTGCTTCTGCCAGGCGTTTACAAATGACTAAGCCCAGCCCCGTGCCCCCATATTTTCGCGTGGTCGATGAGTCTCCTTGAGAGAATGGGCGAAATAACTTCTTCAACTGCTGAGGACTCATACCGATCCCCGTATCGCGCACCTCAAATTCAATCGCACAACCGCCATTCGCATCAGGAATCGAGTCCCGCGTTACAATCAATCGAATTTCGCCTTGCTCGGTAAATTTAACCGCATTCGCCAAGAGGTTCGTCAAAATCTGCCTGATCCGTGTTTCATCCCCATCGATCATGCGCGAAACATCATCGCCGATCTCAACATTCAGAGCAATTCCCTGCTGCGTCGCTTCATTAAAAAACAAACTGGCAAGCTCACGCAGCATCGTCACCAAATTAAATGTGCGCACCTCCAAGTTCATATAGCCTGACTCAATCTTAGAGAAATCCAACACATCATTGATCAATGCCATCAATGTTTCTCCACTCGAACGAACGGTATTCACATAATCGAGCTGCTCTTCATTTAGATCCGTCTCGGCAAGCATATCAATAAACCCAATCACTCCATTCAATGGAGTGCGAATTTCGTGACTCATCGTCGCCAAGAAATCACTTTTCGCGCGATTGGCAAAATCTGCTTCTTGCGCCGAGGCCTGTGCTTCAGCGATGACCAAATTCAAGCGCTGATTCACCTCCTCTAGCTTCTGCTGCGCCATCTCCGCATCTTCCATCATACTGAACGCGACTTTACGCCCCTGCCCCAGCTCCCGTGCTTGATTCATCAAATCATTATTCATGCCGACCAACTCTTTCTCAGCGCGTTTCCAACGTTGCTCAGCTTCCCCACGTTCGCGCAAGCCTTGCCGCATCGTTTCCGCAACACCGTTGAACTCCGAAAAATCAAATACCTGGTGCATTAAAGCAGAAGCCTCAGGCCCGCCGCTAGATAAACGATCTCCCAGCAAGTTTAGATTTTGCTCCATCATAGAAGCAATATGCTTGGAGATCATCACCGGAACCGCCACACCAACCACTAGCATCGCTAACGCTAATGTCATCTCAAGCAGGATGTCCCGATCCAACTTCCTCTGACGTTCCCCTCGTATCGCTTCGATTTCATCAATCCGAGCATCCGGTAATTCCTGCATCTCCAAGACTAGCTCATTTAACTGAGCCTCAAGGGCATCGCTGTTCTCAACATAATCAAAAAACCGAATGGAAGCGAGCAATCCAACAACGACAAACAACATCAGGATCATTGGTAGTCCGGCAAATACGATAAAAGCCCTCGCAATCGAATTCGGTCGATTATTCATGCTCCACCCCCTTCTGTGTGTTCAACGTCTGTTGAACAAACCGAGAATCATCCGTCCGCGAGTCCACTCGATATAGAGCTGGTTGCCCTGCCTGCCGAAGTAACTGGTTGACCTCGCCCTTCAATTCCAACACGCGGCCTTCTCGACGCACGATCCCTTTCTTAAAACGCTCTAAATCCCCCATCACTCGCTCATAATCAGCCAACTCCGCAGCCTTACGAGGCAAGCGAAAAAAGGCAGCTTCGACCAAATGTAGATGAGGCATGTAACGACCACTAATCAATAGCCCCACCGACTTGCCGTCAGCTTGCCGACATACGAGTTCTTCCCGCACACTGATGGTGCCCACCTTTATTTGATACACGACACTCGATAAATGCGTGGAATCGACGCCAAGCACCTCTTCTAAAGGCGCCCCCTTTAAGTTCTGATTCGCAGAAATACCCAACAGGTCAAAAAAACCTGAACTGACACGATCAATCATTAACGTGCCAGCATCAAAAGTCACGAGGCAGGCGACCGAATTCGAGTATAACTCATTAATACGCTCCGCCTCGATGCGAAGCTGATCAACATACTTCCGTTCAGCCTGCGCCAACTCGTAACTCAATGCCCGTTCACGGCAAACAAACATGCCGACAGTCAAAGCACTCAACGAAGCCAGAATGATCGTCTCCATCGGCTCCACTCCAATACGGAAAAAAACAAGACTAAGCGCCGCAAATGAGAAAATAGCAGCAACCACTCCAACCAAACAATGGTAGGATGAGGAGGAAGAGGATTGGGTATCAGACTGAAAATCCGCAGGCATTATCGAGTGCAGACGCGTAACTAGCTAGGGTGTAAGAGATTGTATGTTTCAGCAGTTAGTCAAGCCAAGCACTCTCAGGCAACGAAAATATACCATAAACCGGATCAGCGAAAAATGCCTAAAGTTTCACCTCGTCCGAATCCCGCCAGAGATAATCCAGTCGATACAAATCACGCATCTCCTCGGTCTGTAGATGAATCATGAAATCAAAGGCATCCACAACGACCCAACCGCTGCCGAGTTCGCGATCCTGTCCCAGCAATTTAACGCCGGCATCACTGAGCGCCTTATCCAAAGCCGACTTAATCGCTTTCACATGCGGATTCGAGGTCCCAGTCGCGAGGACCATGTAGTCCGTAATAGACGATGTGTCACGAACGTCCAGCACGCGAATTGCCTCGCCCTTTTTATCTTCGATTGCGGATACAGCGCAGCGAATTTCATCGAGCGTAGCATTTGTCTGATTCTGTTTTGAAGTGGCCATATTGATTCTTACTGCAAGTTCCTATAAAGCTCCTGCTCCGAAATGAAAGCCTGAACTGCATCCGGCACCAAACCTTGCAGCGATCTCCCCTCTTTGCAACGCGCTCGTATCTCGCTCGAACTCTCGCTCATCAGCGGTGCTTCGATCACTTGATAGCGTAAACCGGGGATCGGCGCCGAGCCGATTAAATCTGCCCCAGGCCGCGCCAACACTAGAAAGGTCACGAGTCCGGCCAGCTCATTAATACAATACCAGCGGTGCAATTGCTCGAACTGATCCGCACCAATAAT
>Ga0209533_1005482_pt1 | contig 10797 bp, 7 predicted proteins | sample COG_04_FD_184748 | JGI IMG/M metagenome (GOLD analysis project Ga0209533, IMG submission 184748) | Pelagic Microbial community sample from North Sea - COGITO 998_met_04 (SPAdes) (version 2) | ecosystem: Environmental > Aquatic > Marine > Neritic zone/Coastal water | place: Helgoland, sampling... | reverse complement strand
GTGGGTGCCACATCAGGTGATCTAGCCATGAACGGCGGCACGGGCGAAGATGCCTACGCACTTATCCGTTCACAAGGCACAGGCATTACCGGTGGTGACATCGCTCAAGTGATTAATGTCCAAGATAACATCACACTCAATGCCAACTCTGCGACCTCCAGTGTTGCAGTAGACGGTGAGAGTATTGGCGCAGCAATCGTTTCCGATGGATCGCAAACGATCGACACACTTACGGATGGTAACATCACGTTGACTGGTGGCACCGTCACAGACAGTGCAGCGCTTATTAGTTCCACTTCTGCAACCGGCTTCCAAGCGGTGACAGTCGGTGGCGTGGGTAACTTAAGTGTGCTCGGTGGCTCTGGTCAAAATGCAGATGCGATTATTCGCGGTGCAGGCACCGATCAGTCTCCAACTGAAGCTGCTCAACAAATTACAGTTCAAAACGGCCAGCTCATCGTAACTGCAAGCACCACAGTAAATGGTGGCGATGCGGCGATTGACAGCACCAACGCAAATCAAAGCCAGTCTATCGACGTAAATGGAACACCTTCACCAGCGGGCACAATGACCGTCAACGGTGGTGCTGCTGGAACAGTTGCACGCATAAGCAGTGCGGGTGCTCAAGTTATTGAGGTCGAAAACGAGATCGATATCAATGCACTCCTCGCTGCTTCTGATGTAGATATCACGGCAGTAGATACGCAAACGATCACCAGCGAAAACGCGGATATTGATGTCGTTGCAACTGGCACAGGTGCGACTGTCGACATCACTGCGGGGCTTGCGCAAATGATCGATGCCGCAACCAGTATTGACATCGAAGCAGCAAACACTGCTGCAGTAGTCGTTCAAAATACTACTGGTGTTCAAAACATCACGGCGGGCACCGACATCACAGTCGATGCTGACACTGCTGGCACGGTCCTCGTCCAAGCTGACGCTGGCACACAAACCATTGAAGCGGGTGATAGTATCGATATTGATGCGGATGGTGCTGGCACGATTGTTACCGTTAATTCACTGACAGCCGATCAGGATATCGATGCACTGAATGAAAGTATCACCATCACAGCAAATAATTCTGCTGCGATCAACGTGACCGCAGATACCAATCAAACAATCGATGCGGAAACCTTCATCGACGTGAATGCTTCCAACTCTTCGCAAGTATTGGTCGAAGCACGCACTGGCACACAAGGGATCACTGCTAGAACGGGTGACATCACTTTGGATGTGAACGGCAACGACTTCATCCAAGTGCTCGCGGGTAGCACGCAAGCCATCGACGCTACGGAAGGCTCCATTATCGCAACTGTGAATACGGGTGGCATCACCATTCAGAATGATGCTGGCACACAAGATCTTACCGCTGGCACAAACATCGTGATTGATGTAACTAATGGCGCGGCGACTGTTGAAGCGACTGACGGCGATCAATCCCTACTTGCTGTTGGTGATATCGACGTAGATGTGAATTCTGGTCTCGTCCGTATTGAATCCGTTACATCGGAACAGGACATTATTGCTGATACAGGCGATGTCACTTTCGACGGCATCAACGGTGCGACGATCAACGTCCTTGCTGGATCGAATCAACTCATTGAAGCAACACTCGGCTCTATCATAGGAAACATCAACACTGGCTCGTTAACCATCCAGAACGATGTCGGCACACAGGAGCTAGACGCAGATGTCGATATCGTGCTCAACGTAACCAGTGGCGCCATCACAGTCGAGGCGACTGATGGTAGTCAAACACTGACAGCTACCAACGATATTGATATGGATAGTTCTTCAGGTAGCATCCGTGTCGAGTCCGTCACATCGGATCAGACGCTCACTGCTGAAGAGGGCGACCTCACCATCGACTTGATCAATGGTAGCTCTGGCCAAATTCTCGCTGGCACTACTCAATTGCTAGAAGCAACAGAGGGTAATATCGCTGGCACAGTGAATGTCGGAGGTTTGACTATTCAGAATGACCTAGGCACTCAAGACCTGCTTGCGGGAGCAAGTATCAGCCTCGATGTGACCAATGGTTCTGCAGTTGTTGAGGCAACGAATGGCAGCCAAACATTAACTGCAGGTGATGACATTGATGTAGATGTCGTATCTGGTAGTGTGACTATCGACTCCGTAACAGCCGATCAAACGCTCACTGCAACTGCAGGTGATATCACATTCGATGTCACCAATGGAAGTGCCAGCGTCCTTGCAGAAACAACGCAGCTTCTTCAAGCTCAGGCGGCAACGGGTTCAATCAATGGCACTGTGAATACAGGCGCTTTGACCATTCAAAACACTAGTGATACTCAGCAGCTCCTCGCTGGACAGGACATCACTCTTGATGTCACAACAGGCTCCGGCTTGATCCAAGCACTTGATGGCGCACAAACATTGCGTGCGACGAATGGCTTAATCAGCGCTTCTTCAATGAGCGCAAGTAACATCACTATCGACTCTACAAACAACACGCAGACGATTGATGCGGTCGATGGTGCGATCAATTTGAACTCACAAGTGAACTCCGGTCTGTTTGTGACATCGCTCCTCACACAGGACATCGATGCGCAGACGACAATAGACATCACTTCCGACACGACTTCGAGCTTACTGGTTGAATCCACGACTGCGGACCAGTCCATCGTAGCTGAAACCGGCGACATCACCATTCAAGCAACAGGTGCTTCTGGCATCAATGTGCTCGCGGCAACCACGCAAGCAATCGAAGCGACAGCGGGTGAACTCATCGTTAGTGCGACGGATTCATCGACTGTGACTATTCGTAATACCTCTGGAGCACAGACACTGACAGCGGGCACGGATATCGATATTGATTCGACAAACCTATCCGGAGTGTTGGTCCAGGCAGATTCTGGTCTGCAGACAATCACTGCTGAAAACAATGTCGAATTGAACGGTAACAATGCTGGAGTGACACTACGTTCTGCCTTGGCCGATCAAATCATCACCGCGACGACTGGTGACATCACTATCGACGGGATCGCTGGCTCAGGCTTGACCGTAGAAGCTGCAACTGGCCAAACATTGGACGCAGCTAGAAACATTGCGGTCGATATGGATGCCTCCGCGTTGACGATTCGAAATAACGCAGGTCCACAACTCTTAGATGCTGAAAATGATGTGACTGTTGTCGCGGATACTGGCAGCACAGTTATCATCGAGTCAGTTGACGGCTTGCAAACTGTAAACGCAGGCGGCTTGATCGATCTCGCAGCAGATAGCTCAACGATCATCGTCGACTCGCTTGCAGACGACCAAGTTCTCACAAGCGTTGGCGTTACCAACCTAACTGGTGTCAACGGCGGGACTGTAGATGTCTACGCAATCAACAGCACCTTAAACAATGCTGGTGGCGTATGGACCGACGACGTTCAAGTTGGTCAATCTGGCCTCACTGAAACAGTCACGATCAATAACAGCGGCGCGATTACCGTAGCTGACGTTGATCCTGCGCATATTCACATCATCGCTGATGCGGGTGCTGAAACAATCTTCTTCAATGGAGTTGGTTCAGTGGGCGCTACCGATCCAACACTTGTAGACGATCTACGAGTGGTCACCTCTGCGGGAATTATTGACTTCGGTAATGCTGCCAAGGATCTTGCGCTTGATGAGCGTGTTGGTGATGTGGCGATTGAAGGTGTTGCGAACTCGATCAACTTGATCCTCTCCAGCACAGGAAGCTTGACTGATTCTGCTGCAATCGCAGCCAATACAGCTACCTTGCTCACTACAGATGGTGACATCGATCTGGGTTCTTCCGAGATTGTGAACTTCCAAGGTGTCATCGCGAATGGCAATATCACGATCGAATCAATTATTCCAGCAGCGACCTTCAGCAACCGCGCAGTGTCTGCCGATATCCCAGCGGGAGAGGGCATCTATGCTACGGGTAATATTGAGATCATTGCTGCAGGTGACATCACCATTGCCGCTGATGCAGTTCGTTCTACTGGTGGAAACATCCTATTCGATACGAACCTCCTTACACTCGATGCGGCGAGCGCTACTGCTTACGATCCACTACTGGATATCAGTGGTCCGACCGATCCATTGGGCGTTGGCACCATTACTACGGATGTAGGCACACAGACGTTTGAATCTGAAGTAGTGCTCAGCTCCAACACGCAAATCGTTTCTGCAGATGAAGTCATCTTCAACAACACCTTGATTGGTCCAGCTGGTCTTCAAGTGGACGGAGATGCTCGCTTTAACGATGCAATTGGTAGCTTGAACAACCCACTCGGTTATCTTGTTCTCAATTCCGATGATACACAGTTTAACTTCGATTCTGGTGCGACCGATCCAAGCACTCTTGGTTTGGATGATACAGTGCTCACCGCGATCATTGGTGGTTCGTTTATCAACAATGGCACAGTCACTGTAGCGCCAGGGCTTAACTACACATTTATCACGGATGCGAATACATTTGGCACAGAGTCGAACCCAGATGCTGTCTTCCAAGGTGGCAACTTCCTCGGCACGGATGCCGCCGACATCACCATCTTTGCAGGTGCGATTGATTCGATCAGCTTCTTAAGCCTAGCACCAAGCTACCCAAGCTTCTACGCTTCATGGCAGATCGAAAATGAGTTCACAGGCCTAACGATGGAGAATGGTAACCTCTTCCAGATCGGTGCTTACTTCTACCGTGATCCGCTGAATCCATTTGTGGAGCGCGATCGTGAGCGCATTCGCCGTGTTGGTAACACCAAGACAGCCGAAGTCGCCTACGAAGAAAGCGCTGCACTCTCTAACCTAGCTGGGAACATCCCAAGCGCGTCAGGTAGAGCGGGAGGCGTTCAAGCTTCATCTTACAGCCAAGGTTCGGCTGGAGTCACGCAAACCGTATTTGAAGATGTTGTGATTCTTCCTTAATCACTGTGCATGTAAACTTTGAACGACCACTCACTTTAGCACGACCTATGAAAATTTACGTAAACACTTCAAACAAAATTACGGACACTCAAACTCAGTCCTTTGCCACTCATGCGAAGGTTCTGGCAACTGCCTTATTGCTTGGTGGCATGGCCATCGCGCCACTATCCGCCGAAACCTATGAGCGCATTCAGCCTAAGTTGCCAGGCGACGACGGTATTGTGGATCCTAATGCGGGCAACGCAGCAACAGCTCGCAGTGAGGCCACTGATCCTAAAATAAGCGAAGCTCGTCTGAATACGGTCCTCCTTCAGGAGCTCAGCGGCTTGGCGTTTGTTTCATCTGAGTCTGCAGTGCAGCGTAACGGTAGCTCGGTTTCGGGTGTCACCGCAGAGGATTCGATCGCAGTGTTGGCTGGCGAGGACTTTGCTCAGACAGTTGCAGCCAATTACATTGGTCAACCTCTGACACTACGGAAACTCAATGCGCTCAATCGCGATACTACCCAATTCCTAAGTCAAAATGGTTATCCAGTGGTGGATGTCATTGTCCCAGAGCAAGACATTACTGGTGGCAGTGTTCAAATGATCGTGATTCAAGGGACGGTCGGAGAGATTGCTTTTTCAGGCAACGAGTATTTCTCGTCAGAGCTGTTGGCTGCTCAGTTGCGTAGCTCTTCAGGTTCAGTCGTCACTGGCGATACGATTAACGATGACTTAAATTGGATCAATCGTAATCCATTCCGCAATGTGAACTTGCTCTTCAGTCGAGGCAGCAATTTTTCGCAGACGGACTTAAACTTTCAAGTCGAGGATCGCAGACCAGTGCGTTATTATGCAGGATACGAAAATTCAGGCACCAAGTCTACGGATAGAGACCGGCTTTTTGCGGGGATAAATTGGGGCAATGCATTTGGCTTGGATCATCAATTGAACTATCAATATACGATGGCCCCAGACATGGAGGATTTCTACGCGCACTCCGCAAGTTACGTCATTCCAATCACTCAGTGGCGCCATATCTTGAGTTTTTACGGGGCATATTCCAATTCAACTGCTGAAATCGCCTCTGATATTTTAGAGGCAGACGGTGAGAGCTACAGTTTAGGTATTCGCTATGCAATCCCACTTCGCGGATCTGAGCAGTTTAGTCATGAAGTCTTTGGTGGCTATGAATATAAATATTCTGAAAATGCAATCACATTCAGTGGCATTGAGCTACCAGAAACCAAAACAGAAATCAGCCAGTTCAACCTCGGTTATAGTGCTGCGCTTCGTGACAGTTGGGGCTCCACTAGCATGAACGTAACTGCTTACTACAGTCCTGGTGGGATGTTTTCGCATAATGACGACGAAGATTTTGAGGCCGTATCCTTTGAGGGGCAGTCCGATTACGTTTATGGTCGTCTCACACTTGAACGTATCACACGTCTACCACACGACTTTACATTACTCACATCGGTCACCGGACAGTTGAGTAGCGAAAACCTATTGTCGAGTGAACAGCTTGGCGCAGGTGGTTACGCAACCGTCCGTGGTTACAACGAGCGCGTGGCAAATGCAGAGGAGGGGGTCATTACAAGCCTTGAGCTTCGTTCACCGAGTTTCTCAATCCATTCAAATCAGCAGGTCAGAGTCGCAGGTCACCCACTACCTGACGACCAAGTTCAGTTACTCGCATTTTGGGATTACGCACAACTGGAGCGTCACAGTGCGGATGAAAGCAGTCCAGCTCCTAAGAGCTATTCCTTGAGCGCTGCAGGCATCGGCCTTCGCTACTCAATGTCCCAACACTTAAGTGTTCGCTTCGACTATGGCTGGCAAATTAAGGACTCAGCTGTGGGCAAAAGCGGTGATTCACGCGGCCACATCGGTGTAGTTTTGAGCTACTAGTTAGTGCTTCCGATCTCTTTCTAAAGGTCAAGGTCTGTGTATGCAGCCTTGACCTTTTTTGTGTATCCAGCATCTGACGTGTATGGAAATTTCCGAAGCACACGCACGAGAGTTAGAGAAGCAAGCCGCACGCAAGGCGGAGCTACAGGCACTGGTTGCATCTGACCTTGCAGATACAAAGTCCATCTTATTCGAGGCAGGCTGCGGTCATGGTCACTGGTTAACCAGTTACGGTGAAGCCAATCCAAATACAAAATGTGTAGGTATTGATCTCATCTCTTGGCGCATTCGAAAAGGCCTTGATAAGTGCACCAAGCGAGGACTGCGGAATGTGCATTTTTATAAAGCGGAATTGGGGGAGTTCTTGGAAGTGCTTCCCAGCACGATCAAATTTGAACAAACCGTCCTCTTGTTTCCAGACCCATGGCCTAAAGCAAAGCATCACCGCCGCCGTATGGTGCAAACTGAGTTTCTAGATGAAGTTGCTAGACGCACGGATGTCGGTGGAACCTTCTGCTTCCGTTCAGATGATCGGCCGTATTTTGACTGGGCGGTAGAGCATTTAAATGCGCATTCGGAATGGGAAATCGACCCTCAAGCGCCTTGGCCGCATGAAATGGAAACTTATTTCCAGAAACTCATGGATGCGTATTATTCGGTTGTGGCACGTCGTGTCTAGTGCCAAGCGCTCAGATGACGTCTAACCAGAAAATTAATATAAATTGTGCCATCAATGCGATGCACACTAAGCCGTAGGCAAAGAGCATAAATGTATCCGTGGCAAATTTACGTTCTTTGGTCAGCGGATGCCTAGATGGACGTGAAGGGGGGCGATTCGCTTGCAAGACCTCCGAGGTTCCTTTGCGCTCTCTCAAATGAGCGATACGGTCAGTAAGGTTTGTTAATTCAGACATTTGAGAAAGGTTTCTTAAAGATTATGGCCGTGTTATCGTTTAGCAGACCGCTGCGAAGTGATAGCGGGTATAAGTAAATCTAATGTTGGGCATTGAAAGGTAAATCTAGTGTTGACGAGCACTTCACCCAACTACATCAACAGCGCCTTTCTTGTGTGTCAATCACACCCGACTAACTCTCTCTCAAGTTCTTCGTGAACAAGCTACTACCATCAGTTTTCCTCCTTGCCGGATCCGCTACTGCTTTGAATGCCGCGGATGGCGTAAGTCCGTCTCCATATAAGTTGACAGAGTTGTTTGGTCTACCACTGACCAATACGATAGTAACCACATGGGCGATTTCGCTGCTACTGATCCTCGTCGTGAAGATTAGTGTCGGCACTCCAAAGTTGATCCCTGGCAAGGGGCAAGCGGTCGTTGAGAACTTGATCGATGGTCTGCGTGGTCTTCTAGAGCCAATCGTTGGTAAGAAGGCGTTCCCGATGACGTTCCCGCTTTTGATCGGTTTGTTTCTTTTCATCCTGATTCATAACTGGAGTGGTTTGATTCCAGGTGTGGGTGTTTTTGGATTCTACGATGACCATGGCCACTTGAAATATTGGATGCGTCCTGCGAATTCCGACTTGAATGCCACGCTTGGTATGGCGCTCGTTGCCATGATTGCTTGGTTGTTCATCAGTATCAAAGTTGCAGGTGGTAAGTTCTTTATTTGGGAGCTTTTCGGCAATAAGGCCGACAAAAAGGAAACGCCGAAACCTGTCTACTTGATGTTGATTCCGATCTTTATCGGTGTTGGTTTCATTGAAGTCGTTTCGATCGCTTTCCGCCCGGTTTCACTTTCCTTCCGTCTTTACGGTAATGTTTTCGGGGGCGAAAACTTGCTGACCAGCATGACAGGTCTCGCACCCTACTTGATTCCAGTTCCTTTCTACTTCTATGAAGTTTTGGTCGGCGTGGTTCAGGCGCTCATCTTTACGCTCCTCGTCGCCATTTACATTGGCCTTATGACCAACCACGACGAAGAAGCGCACTAAACTTTTACTACCTTTCCGCGCTCGGGACCATGAAGCAAACCGTGGACGACGCAGAAAACAACTAATACAAAACTCAACGCATAAACATTATGTTCGAAATCCTCGCAGAAATCACAGGTAAAATTCACGTCGCAGCAGCAGCTCTTGCAGTTCCTGTTGGCATTGGCCTCATCGGTCTTAAGGCGTGTGAGTCTGTCGGTCGTAACCCAGAAGCAGCTACTAAGGTGCTTGTTCAGTCGATTATCGCTATGGCTTTTGCCGAAGCGATCGTCTTCTTCGCCATCTTCCTTGGCTAATCTGGTTTTCCAGTCTTTGTCGGCGTCCTTCGGGGCGCCGACTCTTTCTGACTTTCTTCCCATTACACTTTCTCAACAATGAAGGCACTTTTCATCACTCTGCTATTCGCACTCTCTTTACCGCTTGGCCTTTTCGCTGCAGAAGATGCGCACGCCGCAGCAGCGCACGATGCAGTTAGCGATGTTGCTGGGCACGCTGAAGGTAACAAGCTCACTGAAATCGCTGGAAAGTTCGGCGTTACATGGCCTACTTTGATCGCGCAGATGATTAACTTTATCATCGTAGCCTTCGTTCTCTACAAATTTGCGGTTAAGCCAATCGCTGCGACGCTTGACGAACGCCAGCAAAAGATCGCTGACGGTCTTCAGTATGCTGAAGAAATGAAGGCACAACTCGCTGCTGCTGAGCGTGAGCGTGCTGAAAAGATCAAGGAAGCGGCTGCAGACGCACAACGCATTCTTACCGAATCCCGCGAGCAATCAAAGGAGATGATCGAGAAAAAGACTCAAGAAGCCGCTGCTCAAGCTGAAGCCATCATCCGCAAAGCAAGCGAGGCTACTGAGCAAGAGCGCAAGAAGATGCTTTCCGATGTTCGCCAGGAAGTGGCACGCCTTGTGGTCGCAACTTCTTCTAAGGTGCTTTCACGTGACCTTTCGGATTCAGAGAAGAGCAACTTCTCCGAATCTGCTGCTAAAGAGTTGGCAAACAACTAAGCCCTAGAATTCCTACCAGATGAAACGCGACAAAAAGATCACTCAGTTAGCCAAGAAGCTCGTCGAGCTTTCGAAGGACAACGGTGTCGTGACAGATGCTAAAGTCAGCGAAGTGCTCGCTGGTCTCAAGCAAGCGAAGCACCGCCATCATCTGACTGTGCTTAAGTCCTACCTCGGCTACCTTCGCCGCGAAGTGGCACTTCAAACTGCAGTGGTGGCAACACCTGGTGCACTGAGTGACGCCGCGCTGAAAGCAATCGAAGCGAATTACACAAAAATCTACGGCCGCCCAATCACCGCGGTCACTACTCAAGATACTTCTCTCATTGCTGGTGTGCGTGTGCGCGTCGGCGACGATGTGTATGATGCGTCCGTTGCCGGTCGCCTCCAACGCCTCGCCGAAAACGTCCACTAAAGTTTTTCTAACTTCTAACTCCTACCTTCTTTCTCCTCTTTAAAAATGAGCTCTATAGTCGAACAAATCGAAAAAGAAATCGCTAGCTTTGAAGCTGGCGCAGTCAAATCTAACACAGGCAAAATCGTCGCGATCGCTGACGGTGTCGCCAAACTCGAAGGCTTGTCCGGTGCAATGTATAACGAAATGATCGATTTCGGTCAGGGCGTTTTCGGCATCGCCTTGAATCTTGAAGAAGACGAAGTCGGTTGTGTGATCCTTGGTGACTACTCCAAGTTGAAGGAAGGCGATGAAGCCTCCACAACTGGTAAACTCCTTTCTGTTCCTGTCGGCATGGGCCTCCTTGGTCGTGTCGTGGACGCGATTGGTAACCCAATTGACGGCAAGGGCGCAATTGATTCCAGCGAGACCTATCCTGTCGACCAGATCGCACCAGGCATTATCCCACGTAAGTCGGTTGATCAGCCAATGCAGACTGGTATCATGTCTATCGACTCGATGATCCCCATCGGTCGTGGCCAACGTGAGCTCATCATTGGTGACCGCTCGACTGGCAAGACAACCATCGCGATTGATACCATCATCAACCAAGCGAAGATCAACAACCAGCACCGTAATGAAGACGGC
>Ga0209533_1005471_pt1 | contig 10811 bp, 6 predicted proteins | sample COG_04_FD_184748 | JGI IMG/M metagenome (GOLD analysis project Ga0209533, IMG submission 184748) | Pelagic Microbial community sample from North Sea - COGITO 998_met_04 (SPAdes) (version 2) | ecosystem: Environmental > Aquatic > Marine > Neritic zone/Coastal water | place: Helgoland, sampling... | reverse complement strand
TAATCTTAAAAATACTATTTTTAAATTTAATAAACAATATTTAATATTATTAGAAAAAACAATTAATCGTCTTGTTAATATTAGAAGTTTAGATATTCAAATCTGTAATTATGTTAAACATTATTTAATAAATGAAGAGATAGTAAATGAGGAGTTAGTGAATGAGGAGTTAGTGAATGAAGAGTTAGTGAATGATATTACGATACCATTAGAAAAATTAGAATTAATGAATAGTATTATTACTGAACAACATAATTATAAAGTCAGTGGAACACAAACTGTATTAATAAATAGTGATTTATCAATTAATCATAATATTGATTTAAAACGATTATCTAAACTTTTAAAAAAAGAAGGTTTCTTTAATACATATGAACCTGATGATTATCCTGGTGTTTTAACAAAATACTATTTTAACTCTAATAATAATATACAAGGTATATGTAATTGCCCTACTCATTGCTCTACGTTAGAAAAACATTCTATATGTACTAAAATTACAATTTCTATCTTTAGACCTGGTAGTATTATTATTACAGGAGCACGTAATACAGTTCATCTAATGACAGCACACGATAAAATATTAGATATTTTAAAAACAAATCTTAAAAAAATAAAAGGTGTTGAAAATGAAGATGATAATAAACAAATTGCTATTTTAAATAATGAATTTAGAAAAATTTCAAAAAAAACAAGACTCTTCTTTATTAAAAAAGAACAAATTGATGATTATGATAAAATTGAGAAGGTCTAATAATTGTGAAGGTCTAATAAGTTTTACTTTGTAAAAGTTGTTTTATTTATAAACAATAATTAATAAATTTACCATATTCTGTTTTTATTTTTTCCCAAACGTGTTTTGGCATTTTATTTACCATATTTAATTTTAAAAATTTACCGTATTCATTACTCATAAATAATTCGTGATACATTATTATATGTGGCTGTGGTTTGTCTTCTATAAATGAATCAATATTTATTTTTGCTAATTTTTTCTTTTCAGCAAAACAAGACTCATATACATCTTTATAACCATTCTTTAATTTTGCTAAATTTATAAAATTACCTATACCCAATGACATCATTATATTATCTTCTTCATTGTCAAACCTTTTTACATTGGGTTCTAATTTTTGTAATTCTTCCTCTTTACGAATTCTACGAATAAATCCACCCTCTTGCTCTTTTACTTCTTGTTCTATGATTTCTGATGATGATTGTAATGGTGATAAATCGGGGTCTTGTTCTAATGTATCTAAAACTTCATTTACTTCTATCATACTAACACGTTTTTTATCGGCTCTTGATAATTCTTTATAAGGTTTTCTAGATTGATAAGGATTTAATGCCGTTTGTAATGTTCTGTATAAATCACCACTTGTTTTTCTAACTTTAGCCATTTTTCTAGAATTAACATAATGTTCTCTACACCATTTATTTAAAGATGGACTACTCTTAATATCATATTCATTCTCTTCGTCATCTAATATAAATTCTTCTTCACTTATAGTATTTATTTCTAATTTAGATTGTTTTTCTAAATTAGATTGTATTGTTTGTTTATTATCTTTCTCTTTAGTTTCTTTAGTTTCTTTATCTTCTTTTACTTTTAAAGCAAATGCTAAATACATTTTATAGGCTTTTAACAATGACATATAATCACCATATGAATGTTTATAAGATTTCATTACTTTTTTATATTTTTCTGCTTCTTTTTTATTCCATTCATTTGATTTCTTTTTATCAGGTCTATGTGGTGTAAATATACTATCTAATCTACCATCAGCAATGACTGACAACGCAACAATATCACATACTGAACGAGAACAGCCATAAAAATGAGATGCTATTAATGAACGAGCACTATTTGGTTCTAATACTCTAAATTTAGATAAAGCAAAACCCATTGGTGTTATTTTACCATCATTATTTATATTTGTAATGGCTCCTAAAGCATAAAGAGTATTTAATCCATCACTTATAAATGTTTCGTGAGGAGGAGATATAAATTCATCTAAAAATATTCTTAATTTTTTTACTGTATTAATATCTGACATTTTTAATAAATCTAATAAAGTCATTGTTATATTTTCTTTTTCTATTGATGGTGTTGGATATTCTTGAAACCCTTCTAAATCATCTTCATCATAAAGATGAATACAATATCCCATTTGTGTCCTACCTACACGACCACGGCGTTGTTTTACAGCACTTTGGGCTATATTACTTTCTAATAATCTTCTAACTCGCATTGTTGGTTCATAAGAAGACGTATATTCTAATCCAGAATCAATTACATAAATAACGCCATCAACTGTTAATGATGATTCAGCAACATTTGTTGTAAATACAATCTTTCTTGTATAAGGATACCCATTATCATCTTTTAATAATTTATATGCATGTTCATCTGTTGCTAAATTTTCTTCTTTTTTTGATGTTTTACCATCTAATATAGCACAATATGGATTTATTTGATATTCAGGTGGTATTAATTTTGTTTTTGATTGTGAATTTTTTCTTGATTGACTTATTGATTTTTTTGTTTGACTTCTTGATTTTTTTGTTTGACTTCTTGATTTTTTTGTTTGGGTTCTTGATTTTCTTGTTTGTGTTCTTGATTTTTTCTTTGTTTTTTTAATAAATTGTTTTCTAAAATTACTCATTTCTCTATTAAGACTATCACGTAATTGATTACCATCACTTTTTGATTTTATAAATACCATTATATCGCCACTAGGTGTCTTTTTTAATAATTTCATCAATAGTTCAATAGTAAATGCTTTCCAATCGCGTGGTCTAGGAAAAAATTTATCTTTAATTTCATAAGATGTCTGACTTCCCGCGTCGATTTCACCAAACTTATATAATGATTTTGGAAAATAATTATTAAATTTTTCTATATTTACAGTAGCACTCATAATAATCACTTTTAAATCTTTTCTTTTCATACAGGCTTTTTTTAATAATAATAAAAGTAAATCAGTTTCTACACTGCGTTCATGAACTTCATCTACAATAACACACTTATAATTACTTAATAAAGGGTCTGAACCTGTAATACTAGATATTAAACTCCCTGTGGTAGTAAATGTAAGTTTTGTTTCAATACCATTTTTATTTATTTCTTTACCATCTTTATAAAAATAACCTACATGCTCTCCTATTTTAACATCCATACATTGAGCAACAAATTCAGCATTTTTTCTAGTTAATATTTTTTTAGGTATAGTACATATAACATTTTCTTTATAATCAAAAGCGTGAAGAGCAATACGTGGAATTAAAATTGTTTTACCTACACCTGTTCCTGCTTTTGCTAATGTAATTTGGTTTTTTTCTATACTTTCTATAATAGCATCTTTTTTTTCATATACTAATTGAGTTGTCCATATTTTTGCTAAATTTATATATGTTGCTGGTAATTTTTTTATTATTTCATTACTATATAAATTTTTATAAGGTTCATTCGTTAAAGGATTATTATATAAACCATTAGGGTCATACAATCCTATATTTTTACTAATAGTATATTCTTTTTTAGATGACATTTATTTTATTTTTTATTATTTTTATTATTATAATAATGATATATTTTAATTATAATTATTTTGTGTATAATTATAATAATTTTGTATATTATTATAATAATTTTTACACTTTTTAAAAAATTTATTTTATAAATTCTTAAATGTATCTATTAATAATACACCCATTGGTATAAATACAGCAAACCAACACCATAATGAACCAAATGCTCTTTGTTTATTATAAATAATATAAGATACTATAAATGATATTATACATATTAAAGATATATATAAGTTATATGGTTTATTTAATCCATAATACATTAATATCATTAATATTATTGGAAAACATAATGTCAATAATTCTGGATTTTTTTTATAAAACCAACTCCATTGTAAATAAGGAGACGATATAGGTGTGACACTAGTACATCCTATCGGAAATAAATTTATACAATATATAATTAATAATATAATATATATAATTAAAATACTATTAATTTTTATTTTATTTTTTATATACAGTTCTTTATTATAATATAATATTACTAAATATAATATAATAGGTTGTATAAACATAATTAAAGCTCCAATATGACTTAAAGTAATATTTTTCATATTACATTTATTATTTGTCCATAAAAAATATTCTATTAATTGCATATGAATTACAAATAAAAAAAAACATCCCATTATTTTTAAATCTTTATCTTTTTTTTGTATTAGTAAAAAACTTGCTACTAATCCTATAAAATAAGTATATAATGATATGTCTTTATTATAACACATTTTAAAATTTACTTTACTATTAATAATTTATATTTTATATTTTATATTTTATTATAGTTTATAAAAATTGATTTTGTTTAATTTATATTTTTATTATCATTATTATTTATAATACAGTTAATAAATTTTAATATATTATTATAGTCTAATATATTTTACTATAATTTATTATTAACTATTAAAGTATTATTAATAATTAAAAATGAATACTAACGAGATTAGCACTTATACTAAATATGGTGTTAAACAACACGAATATGATGTTCATAAATACGTCTATAATTTAAAATTAGAAAAAGTAAATGTTCCTAAAATTATTAGTTATGATAAAGAAAAAGAAATTATGGTTATGCATAAAATTAATGCTCTGAATTTATCAGATATGTTTGGTGAAAAATCTTCTGATATTGATGAATACTATTTTGATGAAATACGAACTATTATTAAAACACTATCGGATAATGGTATTGAATACCCTGATATTACAGGTTATAACTTTATTGAACACGATAATAAAATATGGATTATTGACTTTGAACACGCACATATTCGCGATACTTTTGTTGATAAATTCATTCAAGGACGTAATAAATGGAACCCTCGATTTGCTTAAATATATTAGTTTACGATAGTTTCTTACTATTTTACACTTATTATACTATTTTATTAATTTGATATATTACAATTTACACTGCTTTATATATACTTTTACACTTATTCTTACTTTTAATTTTTTTTATTTATTATATTCTTATTTCATGTATTCTTATATTCTTATATTCTTAGTATTCTCTTTATATATATATTATTATTTATTATTTATTATTTATTATAGTTATAGATATAGTTATTATTATAGTTATTATTATATTATAGTTATTATTATATTATTATAGTTATTATTATTCTAGTAGTGTTATTATATAGTATAGTAGTGTTATTATAGAATATATTAGTAGTGTTAGTATTAGTAGTAGTATGTGTTTCAGTTTTTGTAAAGTTTTCCTACGCGTACGCGTGCGCGCCTCCCCCCCGCAAAATAAGAAATTGTAAAAAAAACTGTAAAACTGTAAATTATACGCCTAAAATATGTAAAAAACAACTATATACAAATGGATAAACTTTATGGATAAAAGATAATAAAATATACTAAAATATATAAAATACACTAAAATATATATATAAACACATACATATCATAAGACAAAAAAAAACCATAAATTGCTTATCCTGTGTTATAACCTATAATAGTATAAAAATGAGTGTATTTTATACAAACATACGATTTTATGTATCAATTGTTTCATTTTTTTTTCATTTTGTTGAAGTGTAAATATACATATATACTGGTGTAAAACGCAAAAAACTGTAAAAAATAAATCAAAACTTTATCTTGCGGGGAGAAATTGAAAAGGGAAAAATAAAAAAATAAAAAAATAAAAAAATAAAAAAATAAAAAAATAAAAAAATAAAAAAATAAAAAAATAAAAAAATAAAAAAATAAAAAAATAAAAAAATAAAAAAATAAAAAAATAAACATTTATTTATCATATGATTGTATCATAATATATATCATAATGAGTGTATTTTTTACAAACATAAGATTATATATATCATTTGATTATTTTTTTGTCTTGTGATTATTATGTGTATATAAGTAAAAACAGGTTTAAAATTACAAAATAATTATAAAAAAGATAAAACTTTATCCAGAGAGGGGAAATTTAAAAAAGAAAAAAAAATAATTATAAAAAAAAATAACAACATAAATAAAAAATATATTTTTTTGTAAATTAAAAAGATACATTTTTATCATTTGTATGTATTTTTTTATCTTATGTATTTATTAAATATTAACTTAAAATTACGTTAAATATATTACATACATAAGATAAAAAAATACATACAAATGATAAATAATATTATATATTATAATTAATAATTGTAAAAATAAATAAAATACATATACATCAAAAGATAAAATAAGTAATTCTTTAAATAATAAAATATTATTATAAAATAATAAATATAAAAATATAATAGTAATATTATTTATAATTGTATAATTAGTGTAAAATAATATAAAAATGAGTAAAGTTTTACCAAATTGTCCAAGTTGTAATAAAACATTTCAATTTGCAAGTAGATTAAAAATACATTTAGAAAATACAATACATTGTAAAAAAACTCCCGAAGAAATTACTACTTTTTTTTTACAATTTAAAAAAAAAGAAGGTACATTTAAATGTATAGTATGTAATAATAATTTTTCTAATAAAGGAAATTTAAAAAGACATATTAAAGTATCTTCATGTAATAGTGAATATGAAAAGAAAGAAAGAGAAAAACAAATAGAAATATTAGAAAAACAAATAAATGATTTAAAAAACCAACCAATAATAAATTCAAATATACAATCAAATACTCAACAAAATCAACCAATTCAACAAAATCAACCAAATCAACAAATACAAATTATTAATAATAATCATAATGAAAGAATAATTAATAATAACTTAACAATAAATAATAATAATACCATCATACAACATATATATCCTTTAGGATATGAAAAAATACCTAATATATCACAATCAGAAATGATTAGATTATTAGAATTAGGTGATAAAGGTGTAATTGAAATAGTTAAATTAGTATGTGAACAAGATGAAAATAAAAATTTTTATAAAATAAACTTAAATAAAAATAATATTTCTTACTTAAGCAATCAATATAAAATAGATATATGTCAAGAAGCCGAATTAAAAAAAACTTTATTAAAACATTGTGTTATATTAACTTATCAAATGTTAATTGTATGTAGTCCTTTACTTAGTTCTGAAAAAATATACGAAATAAATTCTAATTTACAAAATATGTCTGATAAAATGAAAGAAGAAATATATGAAAATGGATTAAAAAATATTATAGAATATGAATTAAGAACGAATAATAAAATAAATAAAGATAAAATAACAAAATATACTAAAGAAATTAATAATAATAGTAATATTAAAGAAGAAGCATTGGAACATTATAATACAATATTACAATTAAAAGATAATACTAATAAATCATTATCTACTGGTATTAGTTTATGTGAAATTAATAAAAAATTAGGTGATCCTTTAAAAATACCAGAAATGGCGTTTGAATATACTTATAATGATTTTAATACTAAACGTTTTGAATATACTACTTATTTAAAGTATTGGAATAAACGTATAATTGATGAAGAACATTATATAAATACACATCCTAATAAATCTTTATGTGATTTTGTAAAATTAGAAGAAAGAAAAAAAGATATTAATATCAAAATAGATTTTATGAAGAAGCAAAGTGAAAATATGAGAAAATGTGATAATCAAAATAATTTATTAATTAATAGAGATAATTTTAAAGTATTAATCGCACATTCTTATATTAATGAAAATCAAAGAATTAAATTTTGTATATAATAATAGCATTTTAATTTTTTTTTATGTTTAACTAGATTATGTAAAAGTGTATAACTTTTATTACATTTATCACATTTAATCATATTATTTTTAGATTTAGTATCTTTTGTAAATACATTTAATTTTTGTTCTTTTGTATTAAAATAATTTTTAATAAAATCTGGTGTTTTTTTACAATGTATTGTATTTTGAAAATGATATTTTAATCTACTTGGATATTTAAATATCGTTTTACATGTAGGACACGTTTTATTACATTTTATTATTTTATTTGTCTCACTATTTTCATTTATTTCAATATTAGTATTAGTATTAGTATTATTATTATTTTGTTCTATACTTAAATTAATTTCATTTTTATTTTTAAAATAAGTTAAAAATAAATTCAATACAAATAAATCACTTTGAGCAGTAAAAAATTCTCTACCTGTATCTAATTTACAATTTATATTAAATAATTTAATAATTTCGAGTTCATCATTATCAATATCATTACTAATAATAAATGTTAAAATTTCAGCATAATTATATTCTTTATATCTTTTATAAAAATTAATACTTTTTCCTACTTTATAAATAATTCTATTTTTTGTATCACCTACTTTTAATAAATAAATATAACCTTTTATTGTCATTTTTTTATTATAATTTTTATAATATTTATAATTTTATTAATTTTATTAATTTCTATATGATTTAATACAAATTTTTATAATAGAGTTTTCAATTTTTTTATATAATTATAATACGTAAAATGTTTTTATATTAAACAATTAAATTGTAAAAATAAACGGAATCGCCGTAAAAACTTAAAAAATATAAGTAAAAATAATTTGTGAAAAAAATATAATAAAAAATTACATAAATTTTTAAAATTATAAATATACAAAACTTATTAGTCAATAGTTAAGTTTAATATTTAATACTTAATATTCAATATCTAATACAGTTTGTATTTGTTCATCGCTCACATTAGTAGGAGGCTCACATAATTCTATTTTATCCCAATCAATATGTCTTCCATAATTACGCATACCTTCTGGATAACATACAATATATCTTTTATTACCTTTTATTGACCAAGATACATCAGCAAATTTATTTTCATCATCTAACCAAGGTAAATAGGTAATACCAATTGGACCTTTATCTTTATTATTTTGTTTAGATTGAAATACATGCTCTAATATACATTTATTATTACTTTCATCTCCAATACCCGGTATTTTAATCCAACTTCCTTTTTTTAAAGTAATAGGTTTAGTATCAGTTTTAAATACTTCAAATTCATTTTTCTCTTTATTTATCCATATAGAATTCCAAGAGTTATTATTCATTATGATTTTTTATATAAATAACTTAATTATTATATAATTTATAATATGATGATATTTTTAATATTATTATATAAAAAGAAAAAGAAATAAACTTACATAAAAAATTGATATTTATTTTTTTTAATTTAATTATTATTTATTATTGTATTGTTCTATAGTTTTTATGGATTTAGTATTTACTATTAACTAAATTTATAAAATGTCTTATCCAACAACAGAAGATATTAGATTATTTGAAGAACAATTAAATAAAAAAGATGATAAAAATAGTGATACAATTGCTAAACTAAACTCTCAAAAAACTATTTCAGATAAACCAGAAAATACTAAAAATAAAAGAAATATAGTCATATTATCTATGTCTAAAAATATTGATTTAATTTTTGATAAAGAAACAGGTAAAATTTTATATATTACTTATAATAAAAATCCACAATTATATAGTTATAATGATAATGATAAAAATATTCTAAATATTCCTATTCCTGATGAAATTAAAGATTTAAATAGAAATGATATTATATCTAAATCAACTACTTTAATAGGTTCTATTATATCTGTAAAATCTAGTAAATTATCTAATTGTATTGAAGAACCAAATGCTATTTCATTTATATTATTTGAAAAAATAGATGGTTGTGATAATTTTGATATTAAATTAATTCCAAATTTAGAATTTAATGATATGATTATCAAAGAATCTAATTTTATTGATGTTATTTTTGCAAATATGAATACATTTTGGGTTATTATTAAAGACGATAATGATGTTCAACAACTTATTTATTATTATAAATCTTCAAAATATATATATAATACATTTGAATATAATTATTTATATGATAGTATTCCTATTACAGAATATACATTTGTTTGTTCTCTATGGTCTTATCATGATATTACACCTTCTGTCATTTATTTAATAGTTCATGATGAAAACTTTAACATAGTCATTTTACAATATACTATTTTATATATTGATAGTAAAATACCTAATATTACACACATTCCTAAAATAATTTTATATCCTAAAGATAAACGTTTATCTCATTGTGGAAAGTATTTAAGTCATTGTGTAAATTATAATATTTCAATGTTTTCACTTCTTTTAGAAATAGAAAATAATATTAAAACGTTTTATACAGGTATTATATCATTATTTAATGATAAAAATAAAGAGAATTCTAAGTTAATTCTAGAACTATCTTATTCTCATAGTTTTCCTAAAGAAAATATTAGTATAGAAGAAGCACAATTTATGCTTTATTCTATTATGAAAGACACTGAAAAGACATTAAAAATACAAAATTTTAAAGAAAAAGAAGAAGAAAGAGTAAAAGCAGAAGAAGCAGACAGAATAGAAGCAGAAAGAATAGAAGCAGAAAGAATAGAAGCAGAAAGAATAGAAGCAGAAAGAATAGAAGCAGAAAGAATAGAAGCAGAAAGAGTAAAAGCAGAAAAAGAGGCTGAACGTATTGCTGATGCTTTAATAAAAGAAGAAGAATTAGAAAAGAAGAAAAAAAAGGCACAGCAAAAAACTAAACCAAAAAAAATTAAAGTGTGTAGTAAATCTAATACTAAAAAAACAGAATTAATTGAAAAGGAACGCTTACTTGAAAAGGAACGCTTACTTGAAAAGGAACGCTTACTTGAAAAGGAACGCTTACTTGAAAAGGAACGCTTACTTGAAAAGG
>Ga0209533_1005470_pt1 | contig 10816 bp, 12 predicted proteins | sample COG_04_FD_184748 | JGI IMG/M metagenome (GOLD analysis project Ga0209533, IMG submission 184748) | Pelagic Microbial community sample from North Sea - COGITO 998_met_04 (SPAdes) (version 2) | ecosystem: Environmental > Aquatic > Marine > Neritic zone/Coastal water | place: Helgoland, sampling... | reverse complement strand
GCGCCTCCAATGATTTACAGAATGCGATCCAACAGCAGACTAAAGAAAACCGGCTTGCGCTAACGCTACCGGCTGGGCATGAGATTAAGCCAATCGGCGCAGACCCTGAAAAGTCGCAGCTGGTTGATTTGAAGCGTTTCCAAGTTGAAGAAATTGCGCGCATCTACTCTTTGCCACCAGTGTTTCTGCAAGACCTGACCCACGGCACGTTCAGCAATACCGAGCAGCAGGATCTACACTTGGTCAAGCACACGCTGCGCCGCTGGATAACCCAAGTTGAGCAAGAGATGAACCTGAAGCTGTTCGGTCGTGATGAAGCAAAATTCTACGTTGAATTTAACCTTGACGGTCTGCTACGTGGTGACTTTTCGACTCGAATGAGCGGATACGCAACCGGCATTCAGAACGCTATCCTGACTCCTAATGAAGCGCGGGCACAAGAGAACCGCCCAGACAAAGATCTGGGTAACGATTTATTAGTCCAGGGTGCCACGGTGCCGCTTGGACAGCAGAAGATGGGTGACACAAATGTCTAAAGAAATCAGATCAGGTGAGCCGGTCGAGATTCGGGCGGAAGGCGATACAATCAGCGTGAGTGGATACGCCGCTGTTTTCAATTCCGAAACTATAATTGGCGGTAAATACCGTGAGCAGATTGCACCCGGTGCGTTTACTAATGCCATTGGCCGCGATGACGTTATGTTCTTGATCAACCATGACGGCCTGCCTATGGCACGCACCAAGTCGGGCACGCTAACTCTGGCAGAAGATGAGCGTGGCTTATATATGTCTGCCGAGCTGGATTCTAGCGACCCTGATGTGCGCGCAATCGTTCCGAAGATGAAGCGTGGCGACCTGGATAAAATGAGTTTCGCTTTTAGTCCTGAGGTGCAGAGCTGGGATGATTCCGGCGATATGCCTTTGCGCACTATTCGCCAGGCTAGCCTTTATGACGTATCTATTGTCACGTATCCGGCTTATCAGGATACCGACATCGGTCTGCGCTCGCTGAGCGAATTCAGATCTGCGCAGGAAGAAAAAGAAATAGAAAGCAACCCTGAAGCAATAGCTGCGCGGTTGCGAATGAAATTAGCATTGAGCTAATAATAATCGGCGGTTCCCGCTAATTATTGCCATCAAATCGCCCGTTGGCTGGGCATCAAAAAAGGCTTTAAAAATGGAAAACATTATTAAATTGCGGGAACAGATGGCGACACTCGCTACCGAAGCCCGTTCGCAACTTGATACAATCACAGACGCTACCGATTCAAGCCGTGCTAAAGAAATTGAAGCACGTTTCGATGCCATCATGGTTGACCATGACAAAATCGGCGCGACTGTTGAGCGTGAAGTAAAACTGGCCGATGCTGAAGCCCGTGCAATCGAAGCCCGCCGCCCCAATGCTGGTGAAGCTGTTGCCGTTGCAGAGGCTCGCAAGTCTACTCCAGAATACAAAGAAGTTTTTGAGAAGCAGTTACGTTTCGGTTCTGCCGAGCTTGATTCTGAAGAGCGTTCAATCCTGCTGTCTGGAAAAGTTGAAGGCCGTGCGCAGTCTACTTCCCCTGGCTCCGCTGGTGGTTTCACAGTACCAGAAGGTTTTAGCGGCGAGATCGACCAGCAGATGGCGACTTGGGGACCAATGTGGGATGCCGCAATCGTTCGCGAATTGTCTACTTCAACAGGTAATGCATTACCTTGGCCTACAGTTGATGATACCGCCAAATCTGGCCGTATCAAAGCTGAAAACGCTAGCGTAGATGACGATGGTTCTGATGACGTTACATTCGCTGAGAAGATCCTGAATTCTTACGTTTACGACACTGGCATGGTTCGTGTTCCAATTGAATTGCTACAAGATTCTGCTTTCAACATTGAAGCACTGATGGGTGATTTGTTTGGTGAGCGTTTAGGCCGAGCTGCTAACACCGCTCTGACTACCGGAACCGGCACAAACCAGCCTAACGGCATTGTAACCGCTTCTGGCTTGGGTCTGACTTCTGCCGCTGTTGCTGCTGTTACATCTGACGAGCTTATCGATCTGTTCCACAGTGTCGATCCTGCTTACCGTATGTCTCCTAAGTGTCGTTGGATGTTTAACGATTCTACTTTGGCAGCTATCCGTAAGCTGAAAGACGGTCAAGGTAACTACCTCTGGACTATGGGTGACGTTCGCACCGGCGAGCCAGACCAGTTCTTGGGCAAGCAGTACAGCGTAAACCAAGCGATGGCCTCTTTGGGTACCGGCAACAAGCCTGTTATCTTTGGTGACCTGTCACGTTACGTAGTTCGTAAGGTTCTGGGATACCAGATGCTTACACTGCGTGAGCGTTATGCTGAAAACTTCCAAGTCGGAATGGTTGGCTTTAAGCGTTTCGATGGTAACTTGCTTAATGCAAATGCCGTGAAGCACTTGATCAACGCCTAAATAATAGCGCCCAGAAATGGGCGCTTTTTTAAAGGATCTAAAGCAATGCTTATCAAATTATTAGTTAGCCGAGCGGGTGTTAATTTTTCACAAACCGCTGGTGATATTGTAGAAGTGGAAAACGCCGAGGCACTGCGCATGATTAGCGCTGGTCAGGCTGAAGCTTCAAAGAAAGAAACCGTTATTGAGACAGCCACTAAAAAGATAAAAGGTAAAAAATGACATTACTAGTCACGTTAATTACAGCAGCCGCAGCGCAACCCGTCAGCGTCGCTGAGTGTAAGTCCGATCTTCGGATTGACGCAGGCGTGACTATTGAAGACGATTTGATTTCTGATTACATCGACGCGGCGGCACGCTACTGCTCCGAAGTTACAGGCAGAAAGCTAATTTCCGAAACTTGGAAATATGGCATTGGTAACGAGCCGGGCAAATTTGTTGCGACGCCGTTTAAGCCGGTTTTTAATTCGTTTCAGCCGATTAAGCTGCCGTTCACGCCAGTCTCTGAAATTGTCGAGGTTCAGTACTACGACCTTGATAACGTTTCTCAGACGCTGAACCTAGCTGATTTTTACCTGTACAATTACGACCAAAGTTCTGACCTTGCGCCAATCTTGAATTATGCTTGGCCTTCTTTCTATGAGCGACGAGACGCCCTAAACATAACGTTTACGACAGGCTACGGCGCAACCGGTGCCGAAGTACCAAGCAACATCAAGCGCGCTATACGGTTGCTGGTGGCGCACTGGTATGAACAGCGAATGGCCGTTACCGTTGGTCAGTCTGCCATGCCGATTCCGTTCGGTGTTGACGCAATGTTAAACGTCGACCGAACCGGATGGGTGGCATAATGTTCAGACCTGGCGAGCTAGACCAGCGCGTTACAGTGCAGCGGCAGACGCTGACGCAAGATGGTCTCGGTGGTGATACGTTAGCATGGGTTGATCAGGGCGCGTACTGGTGCCACGTACGTCCCTTGTCGGGGCGCGAGTCTACAGGGTTTGATCAGTTGCAGGGCGAAGCGTCTTATATGTTCGTGTTCCGCAATGGCATCTCACTGCTAGACTCTGACCGACTGGACTGGCAGGGCGATCAGTACAACATTACATTGAGAAAGCAGCCGAAAAGCCGGGCGCTTTATATTGAAGTGACAGCCGAGCGTGGCGTGGCGCAATGAATATTAAAGGTGATTACTCCAGGAACATAGAAATACTTGGCCTTGAAAACGTCAATAAAATATTGAGCGAGCTAATACCAAGAGAGGCTAATAACCTGTCGAAAGCGATGGTGTTTGGCTTTGCCCAGCACGCCGCGAAATTAGTTAAGAAGCGCGCGCCGGTGGGCAAAAGAAGCAATAGAGGCAACATCAAAAGAGCGATAAAAGCCAAGCGTATAAAGTCTGCGCCCGGATACCCTAAAGCTAAGGTGATAGTAACCAAAGGCAACTATGTAAAAAATGACGCGTTCTACTGGCGTTTTCTGGAATACGGAACAGGCGGCAAAAATCCACAGCCTGCGCGGCCGTTTGTAAGGCCCGCCATCTTAGAATTCAAATCGCAGATGGATGGCATGGTCGACCAGGTGTTCACCCAAAAGCTAGCAGGTGCTGTTAAGCGGGCAAAGAAGAGGGCGGCAAAACGTGGCTAGTTTTGAAACAGCAGTACAAAAAGCGATATATGAAAAACTAATTGCGAATGCTGATATAATAAGCAACGCGATACCGGTATATGATGCTGTCCCGCAACCCGTTACGGTTGAGAATACGGACTTTCCACAAATCGTTATTGGCGAAGATAGTCACGCGGCGCTTGATACCGACACTGAAAATATGAATATGGTTTCTATTACTATTCATACTTGGAGCCGATACCGAGGCCGGGCAGAAACTAAAGAAATACAGGGTTATATTTACAACAGTTTACAGCGGGCGGCACTGAGTCAGCCGGGCTTTAAATTTGTAACTATAATGCAATCAGGATCTGAGTCTTTTTTGGACTCTGACGGTTTGACCCGCCATGGTGTTCAAACATTTACTTTAATAATCGAGGAGATTTAACATGGCCGCAGCAGCATCACGTGACCTAATCATAAAGAAGAACGCCGTCCGCTGGTTGGGCATTACTTCCAAGGGCGTCAGTATTGCAAAAGAAGCGATCGACATTACTTCAGATGAAGATAATGGCTATCGGACTTTGCTTGATGACGTTGGCAGTAAGACCCTGGACATTAGTTTCAGCGGCGTTACTAAAGATACCACTATCCGTGCGCTTATTAATACTGATGGTTCGCAGCTATATACCGACATCACTGTTGAGTTTCCACCAGTCGGATCACAAAGCTCTGGCGATACAATTAGTGGTAGTTTCTTTTTGAATAGCGTTAGCGAAACTGGCGGCGATTCAAACGGAACGATCAGCTTTGACGGTGCTTTGCAGTCGTCGGGCGAATGGACTTATACGGCGGGCGCTTAATGTTTGACGGACTAGACGTTGAGTTTGAAGGCAAAAAAGGCCGCGTCGATGCCCGTCGCATTATTGAGCTGCTTTCTATTTTAGAGAGCAGCCCAAGCGACCCGAATCGAGTGCGAGAGGAAGAGCCAGAAACTTTTAACATGGGCCGGAATAAAGTGGCCATTGTTTATAATAAGATTCTGCGCTTTGCCGGTATTAATGTTTTTGACATGGATGTGGCTGTTAAGCTGCGCTCTGATGTGGATTTTGTTAAACAAGCTTACAGCGACATCGGCCAGATATTAACGGCGCTTAGACCGCCTGAAGATTACGCGCCGCAGGTTGAAGAGAACCCAAAGCCAAAAGCCAGGGCTCCAAAAAAGAAAGTCGCGGCACGGTAGAGATTGCCTATATAGCGTCGATCCAGATGGGTATGAGCCCGTCTGATTTTTGGTCGATGCGCCCGGTGGAATTCTGGTGGTGGATGAAAGCGAAAAACCCTGACGCATTTAAAGAGCCTCAAAAAGCAAGACTACTTAGATTACTAGAGGACGGTTTTTAATGGCCAGCAATGAAGACATAATTTTTAAATTTGGTGCTGATGTTGGGCCATTAAAAAAGGGCGCAAAAGAAGCGTCAACCAGTTTAGACAAAGTTGGCGATGCCGCAAAGGCTGGCGGAGCTGGCTTGGCAAAGCTTGGCACCGCTGCAACAGCCGCCGGCGTGGCGTTCTTGGCATTCTCAAAACTTGTCGGAGATAACGTCAACGAGTTAAAGAACCAAGCGGCAGTCGCCAACACTTCAATCGCTACCTTTAGAAACTTAGCATTCGCTGCAAAGAGCGTGGGTGTTGAGCAAGACACCCTTGCCGATATTCTAAAAGACGTTAATGACAAGATCGGTGATTTCGTCCAAACCGGCGCAGGCCCGATGGTCGATTTCTTTGAAAAGATCGCCCCGATGGTTGGCGTTACTGCCGACAACTTCAAAGATTTAAGCGGCGACCAGGCTCTAAAACTGTACGTCGATTCTTTGAATAGCGCGAACCTGTCCCAGGCTGATATGGTTTTCTACATGGAAGCCATAGCAAGCGATGCCACAAAGCTATTACCATTATACGCTGACCAAAGCGCAGAGCTTGAAAGACTTTCTGCAAAGTATTCTGATGTAAATGATCAGCTAGCTTTAACTGCCAACCAAGCAGACGCGCTTGGCGATATGAAAGAGTCTTTTGACCTGTTGGGCGCTACGGCAGGAAACGCTGGCAATCAAATAATCAGCACGTTTGCCGAGCCGATAACTGATTTTCTAGAAACTACTATTGGATTATTGCCATCACTAACAAATAATTTCATTGATTTTTTTAACAGCTTTCTTGATGCAAAAGACATTAACAGCATTTCACAAATTCAGACGCAGTTGCTTGATGTTGGTGATGAAATTGCCTTCCAAGAGGAAAGGCTTTTAACGGCAAGAGGCCGAACAAAGCAAAGCATTGAAGGAATAATTGAAAGAGAAAAACAAAGAAAGGCAGAGCTGCAACTACAGCTTGATCTTCTAAAAGAGCAAAATGCTACAAGACTCGAAAAGCCCGACAGCACTACCGGGCCGGCAGCACCAGTGGAATCAGACGCCGACTACCTGGCAAGACGCAGAGATGAAGAAAAGCAAAAGCTGTTAGATAACCAAGTCGAAATTGTCGATATAGTCGATCTGCAAATCAAAACCCTTGAAGACAAAGAGAAAGAACACCTGGCCGAGATGGCACGGCTGAATAAAGAATACGTCGATGGCCGTTTAAGCTCTGGTGAAGACTTTTCAAAGACTGATTTAGAGCGGCAGGAAGAGTGGGCCAAAGCATCAAAAGCCATTGATTCAGCAAAGCACAAAGAAGCGTGGGGCGCGGCAAGCGACTTTTTCGGCGGCATGGCTGTTTTAATGAGCAGTTCAGTCGAGGAAGAGTTTAAAATTGGAAAGGCCGCTGCAATAGCACAGGCGTCGATAGATGGTGTAAGCTCTGCAATAAGCGCTTTCAAGTTTGGCTCAAAAATAGGCGGGCCAGTGGTTGGCGCTTTGATGGCCGCATCTTCTGCTGTTTCCACCGGGATGATGCTTAACAAGCTTATGTCGGCATCTTCAAGCAGTAGCAGCTCAGGCAACCCAGCGGCAGGCGTTAGTTCTGTTGATCCAGCTACAACGTCAACAGCAGCCGCAGGCGGACAGACAGCACAGGCAGGGTCACAAGCACAAAGCCTGTACATCGAGGGTATCGACCCTGGTTCGATGTTCTCGGGTGAGCAGGTACGAAACCTAATCGATAAAATTAATGAAGCCGGCAGCGATGGAAAACAGGTGATGCTAGTATGACGCATATAAGCACTAATTTAGTATTAACGCTTAATGAGATCAATGACAACGCCGGGCGGATCTGTTTCGATAATGTCGTAACCTCTGGTTCGATATCGGCATCATCGGCAGCGGCAGGTTCACCGATTACCAACGCCACCAACCCGGCAACGGCGTTTGTTTGGGCTGCAACTAGCACAGCAACGCAGACCATTACGATAACTAACGGCAGCCGGCGCCCCATTGATTACATCGGAATTGCGCGGCATAACCTGAACCAAGATGGCCTCAATGTTGATGTAAGTTTTGATGGGACACTGGTTTACCGCTCTGGCGCTATTGGCCAAGAACAGGCGCTGTTGTTTCTATTCTCGCAAGCGACACCCGCCACCATTACGCTTTCAATAACGGGCGCGACTACTGCGCCGACAATTGCCGTCATCTACGCGGGCTTGTCGCTGCGTTTAGAGCGCAATATATACGTAGGCCATACGCCCATAACAATGGGCCGTGAGCGTACCGCTATTAACGGCATAAGCCAGTCTGGCGAGTATCTTGGCGAAGTGGTTTTGAACAAGTCTTTGACGACCGGTGTGTCATTGCAGAACCTAACGCCGTTCTGGTATCGCCAAAACCTTGATCCTTTCTTCGCACAAAGCCCGCGCCCTCCCTGCTTTTGGGCATGGCGTCCCACAGGCTACCCGGCAGAAGTTGGATACTGTTGGGTTGAGGGAAATCCGAGGCCGACTAATCAGCGCTCAAATGGTATGATGCAGGTAGATTGGAATTTTAGGGGCATCGCTTGAGTAATAGAATCAGTTTTATCGAGCTGGAAGTTAAAAAGTGCACGCGAGTCTATGGCTCTGCGCCATGCACCGCAGCCGTGGGCGTTACTGGCGATCAGAAATGCTTTAACAGCCGAGCAACCTGTCAGGATTTGCCAAATATATCAGAGGCAAACGAATCTGTTCGGCTGGCGAAACCGTCGAGCATAAAACCTGACGATATTAATTCGACGCCATATATAGAAAATATTGAATCCATTAGCTATACGCCTCCGGTGCTAGACCTGGGCCGATCTATTGGCGTGCGCGCTTCCCTATCTGTTTCTTTTAAAGACCACAGAAGCCCAGACAGCGACGCTACGGGCGATCCGTACCTAAGCGATCGAGATTACGACCCGTACACACTGGGCACCTACTTTGGAAAGCTGAAAGCGCGGCACCCGTTTTTGCGTGGGCAGTCTATATACTGGGTTCAGGGCACGGATGGCCAAGAATTTGAAACGATGGAGCGCCGTCACTTTATCGTCGAAGAGACGACAGGGCCTAACAGCTCTGGAACCTACAGCATTACCGCAAAAGATGCCCTGAAACTGACGCAGGGTGATAGAGCGTTAGCGCCAAAAGCCAGTCAGGGTTACTTGGTAAACCAAATAACAGCCGCACAAACGCCGCCTTTCACAGTTGTTCTTTCGCCGTTTGGAATAGGCAATATTGACTACCCGACATCTGGAACGGCTGCAATTGGCGGCAAAGAAATAGTTACGTTTACTCGCTCTGGTGATTCGCTGACAATAACCGCCAGGGCGCAAAACAATACTGAAGCCACTGCGCACGAACCAGAAGACCGGGTGCAGCTTTGCTTAAAATATTCAAGCCAAACCGCACCGACAATTTTAAACAGTCTTTTGACAAACTATACTGATATTCCGTCTAGTTATATTCCGCTGGCGGATTGGGTGGTTGAGTCTAATATCTATTTAGGAAAATCATATAGCACGGTGATTGCAGAGCCGACACCAATTAATAGTTTAATAAATGAAATATTAGAACAGACTGGTTCAAACATGTGGTGGGATAGTTCGGCATCATTAATTAGGTGGTCAGTATTAAGCAAGCCTGACTCGTCGGCGTTTGAATTTAACGAGTCAAATTATCTGCAAGGTTCTTTTAATATTGCTGACCAGCTTTCAAAAAGGGTTAGCCGCGTCATTGTAAATTATGGCCAAATTAACCCGCTGTTAAATTTAACGGATGAGCGGAATTATTCGTCAAGCCTGTTAAATATTGATTTAGAATCTGAGGCATTTTTTAATAATACGCCAGCTTATAAGAACATCTACAGCCGGTGGATTGATGGTGATCTGCGAGACTCTGCGACATTTGTTGCTAACCTAATATTGCAAAGATATTCAACGCCGCCAAGAAAACTAGGCTTTAAAATACTGCGCGACTCTATTAGTTTAATGCCTGAGCTTTCGGGTTCATATAATCTTAAAAATTTATACGTTCAAGACTTTACCGGGGCGCAACAATCATTGCCGGTTCAGGTTACATCGGTGAACCCTGGCGATTCGACAATAACGGTCAACGCGGAAGAGGTTACATTTACTGAGATAATTCCACCCGAGCAAAATGTGGTTAATCTTTTTCCAACGCCTAATTATATTGGTTACAATATATATGACAGAGCGGTTGCGGAGATAGGCGGAGCACCAATTGCGGCGACGGTAGTTAATGTTTTTGTATCTGAGAATTTTACTCTTGGTTCAATGACTACCGGCAGTGGTTGGCCAGCGGGTGCGATAATAAACTTATACGTTCAGCCTGGTGCTAAGATTCTAGGCCCTGGCGGGAATGGCGGCAGTGGTGGGTCGGCTCTTGCGTACCGTTCCAAGTATACATATTCGCCCTTTATTGGTTTGCCTCCAATCACTGTTTATAACATAAGCGCAAAAACTACAACATCGCCAACAGGAGGCACCGCAGGCGGAACGGCGCTGGAAATATTGCACCCAATGAATATAACTAATAATGGCATTATTGGTGGCGGCGGCGGCGGTGCAGGTGGAGCAGGTGCGGCGGCGGCGGCACTTACATTTGACCCAGTTTATAATAGCTATGGAGCAGCATTGGCGGCAATTGGTGGCAATGGCGGCGGCGGCGGCGCTGGATTTCCTGGCGGCGTTGGCGGCACAGCAGGGACGCAAGACGCTTATTCCTATCGGATAATTACCGATCAGTTCTTTATTAGAACAGAAGAAAGGTACGACGATCCTGCTTTATTTCTTGGCCCTATTACATTGCCAGGAGCTGCTAAAGATGGCGGTATTTTAGACGGCGGTCGTGACAAACCTATAGCCTTTCAAAATAGCTACAAAGCCTTGGACTACCCGGCATCAACGCCAAGAATAAACGTTTTTGCAAAAAGCCCGAATAGCACTTCTGGTGTGGGACATGGTGGAGACCTTGGGCAATCCGGCCAAGTTGGCGGTGATGGCTATGCAATTTCGCAAATAGTATCTTTGCCAAATGATAGCTACAATTTGGAAGCTAATGAAGAAAACGGCGCAACCGCAGGCGCGGCAGGCGCAGCAATAAACACGAATGGAAATACAGTAACCTATTTAATAACCGGCGACATTAGAGGCGCAATCATATGAGTTTACCAATCTACCAACGAGTCGCCGTAACAGATTCCGGGGATGTTATCCCTGGCGCTGAGTACACGGTCATCAATGAAAACACCGGCGTGGCAGCTCCGATCTATTCTGATCGGACAGGCGCTACTTTATTAACCGCGCCATACTTTG
>Ga0209533_1005462_pt1 | contig 10826 bp, 5 predicted proteins | sample COG_04_FD_184748 | JGI IMG/M metagenome (GOLD analysis project Ga0209533, IMG submission 184748) | Pelagic Microbial community sample from North Sea - COGITO 998_met_04 (SPAdes) (version 2) | ecosystem: Environmental > Aquatic > Marine > Neritic zone/Coastal water | place: Helgoland, sampling... | reverse complement strand
AGCGAGAAACCCCTGAGGTTTCCGTTCAGGATATCCTGATGTAAAGCAGCCCCTACAACCGCCGCAGTCTTTGCATCTGTAACACGGCCCTTTTCGGCAAATGGGTACCACTCCCCAGCCATGTAGTTTTTTAAATTGATAATTCTTTGAGGCAACAAAGGCAGTCCTTCTTCAATGCGGTCTCTTATTCTTGAAAGCTCAGATGGTTTACCAGATAAAATTACAAGATCGCATGGGAATTCCCTGAAAATTTGCAGTAAATCGTCAAATAATTCTGCAAAAACATCGTCAATTACTTGTTCAAGCAAGGACCTATTAAAATGCAGGGTTTTATTGTTCGAGAATATGTTGCCGTTAGCTGTGTTACAGTCGTGTGTCTTACGATCAAGCATTTCATTTGTTATTTCGTTCAGAGAATCCAGAATTTCCCCGTTCACAAGCTCGGCAATATCAATTTCTATTTTATCATCTCCGGATCCTTTATCTCCGAGTTTGGCGAGTAAATTATTTACGACGGGTAGAAAGACTAGTCGCACAATACGGGCAACTTTAGCGGGTAGCCGGGGATCAACATCCGCAAAAACAATACTTTCGGGTTCCTCAAACATTTTGGCGATCCAATTTCTTATTTTTTGATCAAGGTTTTCAAGTGGACCGACGCTGGAGAGGATCCATTCAGGGATTAACAAATCCTCAATAATCTTTTTGACTAAAGCGTCTCCTGCAATGCTTTTACCGTCTTTATAAAGTAACTTGGCGAGCAATTTTGCGGTGGGATCATTTCTTTTAATCGCTTGGTTTGAATCATTCGCAACCAGATCATCTTTTCGATACTCAATTACTGAAAAATCGGTGGTACCTCCTCCGATATCTATATTCATGACTCGGGTTTTTTTACCGTTTCCATATAAATTTAACCATTCTTTACCAGCCCCTCCGAGTGATGTTACTTCTGAGTAAACAACAGGTAACTGAGCACACATTGCTTCATCTAAACCCCTCTCTTCAAAAGTGGGCAGAATTGAATTATCCATAGAGTTTAGGTTTATTTGTTCATTACAACTTAAGTGTGTTGTAGTGAAGATCTTTAATGCTCTTTTCCATTGGTCAAAATACTCGTTTTTTTCCAGTTTAGTCCATCCAGACGGATATAGAACCGAAACCTTTGAAAGTTTTCTTGGAAGTGTTCTTCTCTTTGCGACATTAAGATAGTTATCTGAGTTAATTTGACGATAGGCTGATTCCAAAACACTCATGGCAAACCAGCATATAGAATCTCTTCGAGGGAAATTGGGTGGTGAATTGCGGAAAGGTGCATTGGCAAGATCACTTTCCTTTGGAGTACCGTTTACATCCCAATCCTTACCCTCAGGATCCATAAAAAGCCTAAACAACCCATCCAGTTTTTCAAAGTAAAATGGTCGGTCATTTTCTTCGTTTTTTAAATTCGGTAATTGAGACCAATAACTTGAGCCTGATGTTCCAACCGTTCGGTCATCCCAGGCGTAACGCTTAGGCGAACCCATGGTGAACCGAGCGTCTTCATCTAGTGGAGCTTGTGCCAGAGCGGCTCGTGCTCCACCATTGAAATTCCCTCCACCTATTAATGCGGGAGACATTTCCACAAAAGTATTCGCAATGTATTTAAGAACTTTTCTTCTGGATGGAATATGGTCTGTGCTTTCCTCGGTTGAAGCCGAGTCCACGGTCAAGACTTTTTCTATTCCGAAAGGAGGTTCCATTTCGGAGAAATTTGATCTTTTTAAGACAAACCAAGAATCAATAATGGATAATTCATCAAATGCGATTCCAGAACCGTTGAAATTTTGGACTTTATATGAGTCTCCAGGTGGCATGAATCTAACCGGTTGAACTCGATGCCCGAATGGAATAGATTCGTGGCTTGGATGTTCTAGCAATAATGCAACCGTTCTTGTGTTCCCCAAATCAACCACCAAGTCAACTTGTACTGGATCTGCACCAGTTGATCGAATCCAGTGAATTGTAATATTTATTTCTATTTCCCGATCGTCAATATTTGGCAGGTAAGTTAGCGGAATACATCGATTGCGCCCAAAATCCTCTTCTATATTCGCTTCATCATAACTAGCATAAGGATTTTCTTTCTCTTCGGTTTTAATATCATCGCCCACTTCCTCTGAGTCAAAAAGCAATCCGTTGGAGGGAGTACCAAGATTGGTTTCAACGGCCAGTCTTAAAATGGGTCCGCCCTGTTCCCATGGCATATTTTCATACCTATACCTAATCCATGGAGTGAATGCATCCCACGGTTCCCAGGCTGCGATATTTTTTTCAACAAAAGTTGTAATTTTCTCCTTACTCCAATTATGCAGGAGCTTTGTAAGTTTGATAACTTCATACTGATGTCCAGAATTTGGGAATACCCTAATCATTAAACTATTATTTGAATTATTCATCTAATTTTTCTCCTCTTTTTTTCCAATAAATGATTCACATAGATGAATTATCTCATCGTCACCGGCTTGTTCATTTCTACCCAAGTTTTTTAATTTTGTATTTATGAACTGAGAAACTCTATTTTTTGATCCCTCAATAATTGGACTTACCGTAGAATAATTTTCTTTTTGATCAGGTGAATTAGATAAACTCTCTGTTCGGTTTTCACCCAGAAATTCATTGGACATTCGAACGGCAAGAAATCTTCTGTAATCTATCATTTTGAATTTGGATTGTTGTTTAATGATAGTACGCAACCAATCTGCGATTTCTTTCAGATTTGGTTCAATTGACCTACATAATGACTGCCAGCATAGTTTTGCATTTTCTTGGTTTTCGAAACCAATGAGTTCCCAGCATGCTCGGTCATCGTTTTTATCGATGTCCATGAGAATTTTACTTTTTTGGTTAAATTGTTTTTTGATGAATTCAATGTTCAGCTCATCCAACTTTACGGGCAAAGCATCTAACTCTTTTTCATCCACATTTAAAAGTTGTTTTAATCCTTTTTCCATGTCCTTTTTATGATCCATTGACGAACAATCAGAAGTTTTTTGTAATAACCCGCTTAGCATTCTTAAATGGTGGATCCGGTCTTTTTCCTTGGACTGCGACTTGGGTAAAAGTCCAGTCGTTGATAACAAACCTTCTAGTTTTACAGATGCATCGCTAATTTTTTTATTCCAGAATAATTTCCTGAGTTTCGAACTTTTGACCTGAAGAAATAATGAACGGAAGAAAAAGTTGATCCCTCCGTCTTTACTAACGGTCATGGACTCAAAGGATTCTTTATTCTGCTCGATTGAGAATAATCTTTTAAACTCTGGTTCCTTCCGAATGGTATCAAGCAGAGTGGGGAGAACCTTGGTCGTTTCCTCGGAAATGCTTCCTCTGGGTAGACTTGTGTCATTGATTGCAAAAATATTTGCGATATTTGGATCAGATAACGGTCCAAGCTGTTCGTATTTCCCTTGATTTTTACCGAAAATAATTGCTCGGTTTGCGGGAGATTCATTTAACATTTTAGACCACCAAGTCATTACACAATTAAGGGGTAGAGGCGATTTTTCAGTTGATTGACGAGAGCGGTTTGAATCCGTTGAACGCCACCAAGTCTGAACTCCAGTAATCAAATCCTGTGCATTTGGTTTGTCATTGTCTAAGTCCTGAAAGATTGAGACTGCATCAATTAGAAGTTTTCTTGAATAACCTTGAAAGAGAGTGGCGGTTTTACCTCTTTTGAGAATTTTGGTAAAAAACAGTTCCCAAGGAACTGAATCAGCTAAGCCAGATTCATGGTTAATTTCATTGAGGTCTATTTTAGTTGCTGAGGATGATTGCCCTCCCCTCTCCACGCCAGGGAAATCAATCAGGTCAAAGTTCTGAATGTATTCTAGAAAGGGAGAATTATTTAAGTTTTTTAAGTTCAAGGGAATGATCACTTCCTGAATCAATCCCTGAAACATTCCGAATTCGTAAGGTCTGTGGAAAAGTTGACTATTCTCGTTATTATTCCTGCCAATGAACACATTTTGGAGATCTTCCTTGGTACCAAGACTGCTTAGAATTTGATGTACTTTTCCCTCTTTTAATTTTTCATTTTCAAAAGAAGCTAGACCATTGGAAAATATAGAGAAACTATCCATATCCAAGATGCATGAAGCGGCTTCTAACGAACAAAAGATTTCTTTTCCGCTCCAGTTTTTTTCCAGTCTTTCAACATAAGTTAAAAGCTTGGCATAGAATTCATTTACAACACTTGAATTATCCCAAAGTATCTCCGCTCTGAAACTATCCAAAACTTTCTTATTACTCACAAGTGATTTACTACCAAGGATTAATTCCCTAATTATTTTCGATTCACCCTGCTCATTTATAAGAGCTCTGTAGCGTGGTAATCTCGCAAACGCCAAGTCCTCAAGAACTTGGCAGAACGATACAGCTTCCTCGTAAACTCTTTTTTGAGGAATTGAATTATTTGCGTCCGTTCTTGAGTCGATTATTTCTATACGTTCTTTAAGTTCCTGAATATTCCAAAATTGATTTGGATCTTTCTGTACACACTGTCCGTGGTAACCTCGAGCCAGGCTTAAGGTAATTTCTGTTTTACTAGAAAACCTAATGGCAACAGGAAATTCCTTGTTTTTCACAAAGAAAGCACTTTCTTCATTTGAATCACGGGTTCCTCTGGTGAATCTTGTAATGCAAGCCGATGCGTCCATTCCTCCGTTGTATGGATTGAGGACGGTTACATTTTGATCAAACGAACATGCGTCTGCTCCACGTGGTAGCGAAAAGAATGCACTTGCCCCTCCTTCCCATTGAAGTGCGGTACCCTCCCCATTTCCGCCTTTTGCCATTTCGTCAATATAGCCGGCGACCAGAGTTGACTTACCAGTTTGTGAAGGTCCCCAAATTGCCGCTGAAGGACGGGGCATCTTTTGAGCATGTATGCTTTCGAGTTCCTGGTTTGCCTGGTAGAGTGGTTCAAGCCAGTCCGTCCTGCTTAATTCGTATTCGCTCTGTCTTTTCACTCCGTGATCCCAAAACCAATTTTTGAGTTTCCTGGAAAACTCGAGTGCGTCTGTGGTTGAGTTGTCTTTTTTCATTTTAAAATAATCTAGATGGTTATGATTGTTTTTCCCAATGATTGGGTTCGTTTAAATCCATGCTTCCTGGCGTCGAAATTACTTTCATTATGCTCGATATCCAAAGAGAGACTTTTTCTTTATTTTCACGTAATTCCGCAAAAGATTCAGGCATAAGAATGTGAGAGATTTGTTTTTGATCTTTATCATTATTGTAAATAGAGATGAAATATTGGTGCATCTTACTTCCTGATTTTGAACTCATTTTAACTTCGTGTACAAAAAGGATTTTTTTTATCAAAACTTTATTTTCACCAGGATGAAAAATCCCGATCTCGATAAGTTCATTAATCGGGATTGCCTTTTTGGAATTAACTTTTCCTCCATTTAGAAAAGTTCCGTTTGATGATTGGTCTTCAATATAAAATTTCCCATCTTCAATTTGTACGGTTAAATGATTTCGGCTTATGAAAAGTTCATCCGCCGGCAATCCCTGTTGATTTTTCAAGGAAAGTTTTATGCAAGAGGTCTTACTCCTTCCAAAAGAGAATGAATTACCTTTTAAAATAGTAATTTTCTCTCCGCTTTGAATATGTTTGAGCATAAATGGAAATCGAGCCTTTACGATATCCGCATTTTCAGGAAGAGGATTAAGAATTACTTGTAATCGTTCATCTTCGGACGAACCCGGTATCAGTGATAAGTTATAATCTTTAAATCCTTTAGATCTTATTGTAATTATATTTTCTTTATAAGCGGGTATGCGATAATCATCCTCCAGTGTTTTTTGTATTTCACTTTTATTAAGAAATATGCTGAATTCAACTTTTGGGGAAATATCAATTTTTACTCTTTTTGTTACTTCCGTTAGATTAATCATTAAGGGTACTTGGTGTCCTGATTGAACATTTAACAGAGTATTCCAGGGGGTGTATTTTTTGCTTCTTAATTGAATCTCCCATTCACCGGGGGACACTTCAAAAAATCCTTCTTTTTTTATATATGTTTCTTTTTCTCCAACTAAAAAACATAATTTTCCCATTTTTTCATTCTCAATTAAATTACCATTAACTGAAAGAATTGGATAAATCTTAATTTTTTTTTGCATTGAGTCCGGGGATTGAAAAATCTGGGGTTCGGCATTCAATCCCCTCGACTCATCTGCGGTTTCTGTTTGAGAAACTAGATTTTGTGATTTTGCACTATTCTGCTCTTCGTCCTCAACTTTTTTTAGGTATTTATTATAAGCTGAGTCCAGTCGATCTATCTTGTCCTGAAGGAGTCGAATTCTTGGTTTCGCTGATGTTGACTTTTTTTCCCTTAAGTATCTTTCCCTTTTACCATCATAGGTGTTTTTCAGTTCTTCAAGAGAAGTTCCGTCCTTGATATCAAAAAGTGCTTCCATTTACTTCTAGCTCCTAAGAATTTTTATTTTAGCGTAAAACGCTTGCAACTACCGTGAAGGGGCTTTGCCAACCGGTAATTCCCTCTACTTCAATTGAGTAATCACCTTCTGATAAATTCTCCGGATCAAAGTGAAGGTTATTGCCGTCTAGGCGTTCCACTACTTCCCTTGAACTATTCATCAGGGTCCATCTTTTAATTTCAAAATCAACTTCATTTCCAGTATTTGCTAAAGAGTATTTGTCGTCGAAACCACCAGACTCTTTTATTCTAAAACTCCATCTTCTTTCTTTTTGAGAATTAGAGACTTCTTTGATTTCGTAATTTTCCTGTCCTTTATCAATCCGTTCAAATACAATTTCTTCTTCTTTTATTAAATTCCCACCGGGTCGGTCATCATAAATGCTATCATGCCCAACCGCTCTTCCATTAGGCCAATCCCTAGGGCGTCTGGATACCCGAATTTTTCTACCGTTAGGGAGTTGAACAAATTTATTATTTTCGTTTCCCTCGCCTACGAATTTAAAATCATTGGTTTTTGAATTTACGTTTATGGAATTTGCATTATTGAGAGGGTTAGATCCAATTGGGCTGTTTTCTGGAAACCCTTTATTGAAGAACGAGTCTTGATTCCGGTTCATTCCTTTCATAGGACTTGGCGAATTTTCAAGAAACTCTTGTTTATATGCATTCTCAACAGAGTTTATGGGTGATGAAACATTCTGGCTATCCTGTTGAGGTTGACTTGGCGAATAATGAGAATTTTTACTGAAAGGTTCTTCTCCGGATGTTTCCAATCTATCGACCAAGTTAGAGGCTGATTCAATAAGATCCGTTATATCGGTCTGACCTTCAATTCCCTGATGGATAGCCTGCTTGGTATCTTTTAGGATAGCGACCGTATCAAGAAATTGATCTCTTTCTTCCGGCGAAGCGTTTTTACTCTTATTCATTAATTCGATGATTAAATCATCAATTCTTTCCAAGGTTTTTTGAGCACTTACGGAATTACTTTTAGCGAGTTGCTGCTGAATTTCTTTCAGTAAAGCTTCGAGATCTTCGTCTTGGCGTGCTAAGGAAAACCTGAGTTTTAATGCATCGTCCATCAACTCCTGTTTGTATTTTTTTCGATTCCATGGAAGTACTCCACTTAAGTTAGTGCCTGCAACTTTGGAGACATATTCGTCAATTGAATTATCAGCTTTCTCAAACTGCAATCTTGCCCTCAAAGCAGATAATTCAGACATAAGATATAGTCCTCTATGGTATCTAGTTTGTGCGATCTCAGAACTCTGGTCAGCTTTTAAATAATAACTTTCTAATTTGATACCTTCGGCTTTTAATAATTTAAAAGGTACCATGGTGTTTATTTGTCCGTAGAGGGCAGATGACATTAAGAGTAGAATGCTAATTAATAATTTATTCATTTTTTTAAATGTTGATGGTTAAACTTCATTTATTGATACGCATACTTTCTTCTTTTCTTTCACATTTATTTATTTTGTTTAGCAAACCCATTGCACTAGTTGCATTTGACAACAATTATATGTAGCAACATAATTATACTTTAATGGTTTTCGAAGCCCCCAACTATAACAGAACCCGCACTACAATGGTGCGAGGCTTACGCGACCTTGAAGATCAAAAGGTGTGGAATCGTTTTTTTGAGTCCTATTGGAAGTTAATCTATCATTCTGCCCGTAAAGCAGGATTAGAGGATGCTGATGCACAGGAAGTTGTACAGGAGACCGTTATTACAGTGACCAAAAAAATTGGAGGCTTTGACTATGATCGAAGCAAGGGATCCTTTAAGGGTTGGTTAATGCAGACAACCAAGTGGAAAGTTCTGGATCAGTTTAGAAAAATTAATCGTAATGCAAATCGGGAAAGCTTAAATGCATCTGAAAATATTGATCAAATTCCTGATGAACTCCCCGATTTGGACTCTTTCTGGAAACAAAATTGGCAAAAGGAACTTTTTGATGCTGCTTTGGAAAAAACAAAGGGCGAAGTTAATCCACTTTATTTTCAAATATATAATCGATTGGTTATAAAGGAAAAAAAAGCAAAAGAAGTGGCAAAAGAATTGGATGTTCCTGTTTCACAAGTTTACCTAGCCAAGCATCGTGTCACAGAGGCAATTAAAAAATCAATTGAGCAAATGAACCACGGTTACCAATAATATTTATAATTGATTGAATAACGACCGCCCAACTCAAAAAATGGAAGATTCGCCCCCTTTTCCATTCAAGATTCCTGTAATCGCTGATTACAAACCAATAAGGGTTATTGGAACTGGTAGCTTTGGCCAAGTTTGGATTGCTTTAGATGCGACAGGGAGTCCCTGTGCTCTCAAAATAATTCATAAAGGTAAATTCGATAACGAAGTCTTTTGGAAGGAATTTGAAGGTGTCAAGAATTACCTTCCCATTTCAAGGGGTAATATGGGCTTGGTCACAATTTTGCATGTTGGGAAAGATCCACAGGAAAATTTTTATTACTACACTATGGAGTTAGCAGATAACGCTAACGATTCAATTGGAGAGGATTGGAAAGAGTACGAAGCCTTATCGCTTTCATTGCAGATTAATCGAATTCAAATGCTTTACCCTCTCGATAAATTTGAGGAAATTGCGATTAATTTGGCTGATGGTCTTGCCCATTTGCACGAAAATGGGCTTGTTCATCGTGACATTAAACCTTCAAATGTTATTTTTATTAATGGAAAAGCTAAATTGGCGGATGTAGGCTTGGTCACAAAAGGAGTTGAGGCTTCTACATTCATTGGAACCGCAGGGTACATCCCACCTGAGGGACCTGGTATGCCTGCAGCTGATGTTTATGCCTTGGGCAAGACATTTTATGAACTTTTAACCGGAAAAGGCATACAAGATTTTCCGGAATTACCAACCATGATATCAGACGGGAGCAAAACAAAATCATTTGCAACTTATAATCTCATAGTGGCAAAGTCCTGTGAACCAAACTACTTGGAAAGGATTCAGGATGGTTCGGAATTATTAAACTCCCTGAAAAATATAAACAAATTAAAAGATAATCGAAAAAATGAACCCCGCTCTCGATTTCCTTTACTGAAGACCTTGATTTTTCTTTTCTTTGCTGCTCTTCTCATTTTCTATTATGATCGAGAGTTCAATGATTCAAAAATTATAGCCTCGCTTAATGAATTTCAGGAAATGTACCCAGAACAGATCCTTAATTCCGAACCTGAAGAAACAATCCGGGAAGAAAACGACTCAAAGGAGGTTCGATCAGAAATATCAATTTCCAACAATTCAAACAATACCGTTGCTGAATTCTTCCTTCCCAGAACTCCCTTTCAACCAATGGAAAGGATTGAGGGAAATGAAAAAGAAGAACGATTTTTACCAAGAATTCTTCAAGTTCCTATGGATTCTATTGAATCCGGTCCGATCGAGGTAAATCCAAAAAAAGTAAAAAAGATAGAATCTAAAAAAACCGTCCAGAAAGGAGAACCTTTCCAATGGTCTGAAATGAAAATCACTATGCCCTGGATTCCACCAGGTTCTTTTTTAATGGGTAGTCCTGAAAGTGAAACAGACCGAAGAATCGAAGAAAAACTTAAAGTTAAATTTAACATTGAGAAAGGCTTTTGGTTATCATCCCACGAAGTAACTCAATATCTTTTTCAAAAAATAATGAAAAGGAATCTATCATCGAATCGGACCTCTACTCAATTACCAGCTGAAAACTTAAGTTGGAATGATGCAACTAGCTTTTGTTCAAAACTTACATTGCTAGCCCATGATTCAAATATGGTTCCAATGGAATTTTCTTTCAATCTCCCTACTGAAGCACAATGGGAATACGCCTGCAGAGCTGAAAGTGATTCTCGATTTTCTTCTGGGAATACATTAGGACACAAATTCGCAAACTTTCGAAATAACATTCAAAAGTCTAATAAGACTATCAAAGTGGGCACTTTATTGCCTAATCGATGGGGCTTTTATGACATGCATGGAAATGTGGCTGAATTTACCCTTGATTGGTTCTCACCAACTAAAAAATTCAAATCTAGTGACAAATATTCTTATATTTCAAAAAATGAATACAAAATCGCAAAAGGTGGAGCTTGGAATAATCCTCAAAGCAGTTGTCGTTCTGCATCTAGATCATTACTTAATACTTCAGAAATATGGCATAATGTAGGATTCCGAATATGCCTGATTCACCTGTAGTAATAACGAGAATTTATTCTTTAATCATAAAATATGATTTTTTATTTCATTTTACACAATTAAAAATTTTATGATTCAAAATTTACACTATTTTCGACACTTAAACTAAACTAAACTATCTATTCAAAAAAATAAA
>Ga0209533_1005461_pt1 | contig 10827 bp, 13 predicted proteins | sample COG_04_FD_184748 | JGI IMG/M metagenome (GOLD analysis project Ga0209533, IMG submission 184748) | Pelagic Microbial community sample from North Sea - COGITO 998_met_04 (SPAdes) (version 2) | ecosystem: Environmental > Aquatic > Marine > Neritic zone/Coastal water | place: Helgoland, sampling... | reverse complement strand
TTTTTTACGGCGAAATGCGACATGATTTGCTAAGCCATTGAAAAGCGTGTAACTTTATTTTTTTAATTAATGAGTTGACGTCGCAATAGCCGAGCTTTCAAAAGCGGCAGCTGTCGTTGAATAAACTGTTAGGCATCTTATGCTAGATCGAATTAAAAAGTATGACGCGTCTATATATTCACTGTGGGCTGCGATGGCGCTCATTGGTATGTGGTGGGTATTTTTGTTTGCGGCTCAACCCGACTGTTTGGATTCTATTGAGGCAGCAAAGGCTTCGGCAATCTATGCGCTCACACCTAGTAAAGCTGGCTCTTGGCATTTTATTTACACTCTTGTTTCAATATTCGTAAGTTTGTTCTGTGCGGTATTATTCTTAAAGCCAAAATTATCTACTATCGCATTGGCACTTGTAGCTATTCATCTAGCAGCATCGTTCTTTGTGTATCAGTTATTTCTTTCGGTATTAATTGGGTTACCATTACTTAGTTCTAAGCAGGTGCTAAAAAATGCCTAACAAAACGGTCAATGGCGCCTGCGGCTGGACAAAGTACTGCGTACTTTGCCCATTACCTTGGCGTTATGAGTCTAGGAGAGTAATGTGCGAGTAGCCTTTTTCGTTGCGACGATTCTGATCCTTCAAGGATGCACTGTTGCATATTACAAAACTGATGATGAGCTATCCTCCTCAAGCGCAAGCAAGGTAAGCGAAAATTGTAATATCGAGTATTACCTAGAAATAAGTGCTGAGCAGCGTCAACGTACCACTGGAACCAATGAAAGAGCAGAGTGGGCTAAAAATGCACGGGCGAAATATATTTCCAGTACGGAAAGTGTTCTCAATTCTGCAGGTTGTTCTGCAAATCAAACCGCATCGAAAGAGAATGCAAATTTCATCATCAAGGTTAAGATATCCCCCTTTAACAGTGCGCTAGGCCAAGAGTGGCTGACTGGGCTGTCATTTGGTTTAATTCCAAGCTGGGGCACACGACCAAATGAGTACACTTACACATTTAGCAATATCTCAAATGGTGCTAGTCACGAATATTCAATAGATAACGTATCATTTAATCATCTTGTGTTGTTTCCTGTATTTTGGGTTACATTTCTAACCCTTGATGAGAGTAAGGAATTTGAAAGCGCACTGGAGAACTTCATTGAAAACTCATAACAAGACAAGCAAGCGGACAGTAAACTGCCGCTTCTTTTGGCGTTAAATTCACCGAGAGAAGCTAGCGTATGCTGCAAAAACTAGCGTTGCTATTATTGGCCCTCATTCTGATTGGCTGTTCAACCATGCCGATCACAAAAGACACAGGAAAGCCTGTTCCACAGGAAAGGATATACCCCGAATATCTGGAAATGATTAAGGATGAGGCAAGCCTTTCCACGCTCACAATATTTCGAGATAAGGGCTTCGTAGGTTCCGCCTGCGGACATGACTTCTTTGTTAATGGAGTCAAATCGTTCACAATAAACGACAAAGAATTTATTGATTTAAAACTTCCCCCAGGAAATTACTTTTTCCGAATAGACACTGGGAAAGCGCTTTGCACCAACGTTTCACTGTCACTAGAAACTGTATTGCGAAAAAATGAGTTGAGAGAATATAGGATTTCAATATCTGCGGCAGGGCAAATCGGATTTTCTCGAGCAAAGTAAATTTAACAAGTTCAGGCAGCATCGCCGCTATGCGGCTGGACGCAGCAAAGCTGCGCCGCTGCTAAAGGCGTTAGCCTTCATATGGAGTATGAATGATCGAATTAGTAACAATCGCCCAAGCTGTTTCAGTCGTAGCCGCATGCTGGGCAATAATTACTGGCGTTGGTGCGTGGAAGCGAGAATTCATTGGCAAGCGTAAAATTGAACTTGCAGAAGAAACTTTGGCGGCATACTTCGAAATTAAAGATGCAATTGCCTTTATTAGAAGCCCTTTTTCCAGTAGCGCTGAAGGTAGTACTAGAGAGCGCGCCCCTCATGAAACCGACGCAGAAAGGCAATTGCTTGATAGGGGCTTCATCGTATTTGAACGCTATGAAAAGAAGAAAGAGATTTTCGTTAAATTCAGTACGCTTAAATACAAATTCATGGCTGTATTTGGCCCGGCAACTGAAAGTGTTTTCAAAGAAACTCATCAAGTAGTTAATTCGATATTCACTTCCGCCAATATGCTTGCGACTCACTATTGGCAGCGACAAGGTCGAGTTCAAATGGAAGCTGATGAGTTTCAAAGACATCTTGATGAAATGCATCGACATGAAGGTATCTTCTGGGATCGCTATAACGAAGACGATGAAATTAGAGAAAAGCTCTCAGCGGTACAGACCTCATTAGAAACTGTTACTAAACCATGTTTCGAAGAACCAATGAAAACCTATACCATTTTTACAAAAAAGTGGTTCAGCAAAGGCTAACAAGGCGCTCAAGCAAGGACGCAGAAAAGCTGCGCCGCTTAGCTTAGCGTTAGGCGCTATAGGAGGAAAGCATGCAAGAAGCACCAGAAGGTATGATTTCAGTAGACCAATTTGCAAAGCAAAAAGGTCTTTCAGAAACGAAAGCTACTGAAATGATCAGAGAGGGATTTTATGTTGGCCGGAAAATCGGCGATGAATGGTTTGTTCAAGTCGACGAGCTAAACAATAAAAGCAATCCTAAATCAGCCACTACCAGCCCTAACAATTCATCTATTAGTGGTGTCGTTGTTACTGACATTAAAATGCCATTTTGGTCTATGGTCGTTTTTATGGTAAAGGCAGCTATCGCAGCCATACCTGCATTTATTATTTTATTCTGTTTAGGCGTTGTAGCATCAATAATGTTCGGCGGCATAGTCGGCAACTATTGAATTGGCTACTGCGCTTAACATAACAGTAGAGGTCAGAGCCCTAATTGCCATTTGATTCAACGACAATTATCTTTAATAAAGCGTCGTCTATTCCGACTCAGCAAATTACGTGACTTTCAGGTATTTATTAAACTGGATTTTATAGCGAAAAAAAACGGCCCCCGAAGGAGCCGTTTTTGAACTCAATACCGACAACTAGCCTATTCATCTAAACCAAGATTTAGAGAGTTAAAGACTTCCTTAATCGGTATGAACAAGTTCAATCCAGAATTATTAGAACCGCCATATCCGGCAACAGCTATACCGATGACGTTTCCGCTTTTATCAAACAAAGGGCCTCCGCTGCTACCTGGAGAGATTGCCACATCTCCCTGTATAAAAACATTACCTGAGGCGGAATCTTTTCTAACGGCGCTTGAAATACCTTTTGTGACTGTTAGCGCTAGTTCTTCCTTAAGCGGTGAGCCAACTGCGAAGATCTCACTGCCTACTTGAGGCAAGTCAAGGCTAATAGAGATTGGTTCGCGAATTCTCATAGGAATTTTAATCAAAGCAGCATCACTCTGCTTATTAACAGCAACAACCTTGCCTTCAATCTCGAGACCCACGGAGGTTACAATTTGGACTGACTCAGCGCCCCCGACAACATGCGAATTAGTTATTACAAAGCCGTCCGTTCCAATTATCACGCCAGAGCCATGACCAGTTCCAATCCTTACCGTAACGACATAAGGCTTGATCTGATCCAAAGAGAAAAGTTCTGTATTTTCACCCTGAGATATTTTCGTAAAACTGTTCGTTAATTCATTTTCACCGTTTGAACTGATTTGCTTGCCAACGGCAATAGCTCTCAACTTGTCGTCGGTGGCAAACCTCTGCAGTGCATTTGAGAATGCAACAACGAAAGAGCTGTAAACCCCATCAACAATTGGCGTGTCCTGCACCCCATAACCTTCCGTCGTCTTGTTGATAATCACATTCTTCGTCAGCGTATTAAGAACCGACCATTCAATTTTGACGTAAGTCTCGCCAGAAAACGTATTCAAAGGGCGTCCATCCCACCAGTGATGTTTTTGACAGTAATTGCCCTTCAGATCCACCAACCTTCCGCCAATGAGGTACTCAGATGATGTGACTGCTGTTTGTTGATTAAAAATATCTGCTGGATCTCCCGCTATTGAATAACCTAGTCCCGTGAGATCCTCATAGAATACGTCCCCCAATTCAGTTGACCAATTCCCTAGCATCCTTTTACTACCTGTATAGGTATATTCAGCAGCCCCACTCATATTGCAATAGGTGCCACTTCCTTCGTATACACCGGAATTGGGATATGCCATTACCTTTGCACCGCGGTCAATATCCTGCACGATTTTTGATAGCGCGAAGGTCGCCTCAGTCTCGCCAGCTCCTATACTATTAAAGTCCAACACTGACTGATCGACTTCGGGTATGGGTAACGGCGCGATCATAGTGCAACCCATGCCCATTAAGAGTACTGTCAAAGTCAGTAATATTTTTTTCATTGCCTCTCCATGTATCAATTATTCGTTTTTTAATAATGCTTATCCAAACCATATAGCCGGGCTGTGGTGATTGCAAGCTTGAATTAAAAAGCGACTAGGATTCACCTTAAAAGGGCTCTAGCAGCTCATGCAGCCCTATAATTGATAGGGTACGTTGGCCAGTTTGTATCTTGCCCATATATCCATGTGATAGTCGGACCCTTTCTCCCAAAATCCTGAAGGCATTTTATGACGGTAGTCTTTGTTGAGAGCTTCATGTTCCTCTGGAGTGACCATGCAATAAGTGCAATATTTATCAACCACGTCATAGATATCTGTAACCTGAGGCTTATCGTAAGATAACAGTATGCGAACTATTTCAGCCATTGGTACCACATGCTCTTTATGGACTTTATTCGATTTTCGAGCCAATACAGTCCATGGGCAGTGTTCCCGTATTTTTCTAGTGTCCCACTTCCCAGTCCCATTTACCGACCCAACCCGGAAAGCATAGAGATTATCAATTAAGTAGCGGTAACAGGGGGCGTCATTCACACGTCCATTTACTAATGCGACTATAGCTTGTGCTAGAGATTCAGATTTCTTCTGATAGGACATACATATTTCCTCTTGAAAATAAGTTTACTAATGGGTGTGAGTGTATTCTCTGTTATTTTAAGTAATGTTGCCATAAAGATGACTTAATAGTTCATCTTGTCATTCTTCCTTCTAGCCCCTAACAATCCTGCTAAAGCTGATCCAAATAACCACGCTGCTGCGGGAATGGGAACTACAGCTGCCCCTATGTCACCGTCATGGACGAGTAGAGCTAGAGAATCATGAAGATGCCACTGAATCGCCTGAAACCCATCTATGAAGTCAAAAAACCAAATCTCATCGCCGAATTCACCGTACATTGTTTGAGACCAGTAATAAGTTTCTTCCAGATTTACAAATGGTCCTGTATTCTTTAAACCTTAGGGGTCAGAGCCCTAATAACTCCAAACGCCGGCTACCTTAAGATCCACTTGTGGGCCACGCTGCTGTGGATTAGGGCTCTGACCCCTAAAATTCGTTAATGGATATAGCCAAAAATAAAGAGGTCGAAGTGTTAGGTAAAGAGCATCCAGGGTTTCGGATTTTTGTTCTAGGAGCTGGCTTTTCCGTCTCCGCTGGATTGCCTACAGCAGCAGAATTGTATCCTGAGGTTGTCAAAAGAGTGGAGCAGTTGCATGGTAAAGACAATCGCTTTCACTGGGCGTTACAGGACTATATAGATTTTCGAAAGAGAAGTGATGGTGTTGAATTATCTATCGACGATATAGACTTAGAAGAGTTTATGTCTTTTCTAGATATTGAGCATTTTCTTGGACTAGAGGGCGGAGACACTTTAAGTGAGCACGGTAATGCAGCTCAGCTATTTGTGAAAAGGTTTATTGGTCAAATAATTCATGAGAGAACACCCAAGCAGGATGCCTTACCGCAAGAATATTATGACTTTGCAGAGAATTTATCTGTACAGGATGTTGTCATAACTCTCAACTATGATGTTGTGCTTGAGAGGGCGCTCGATCATATTAGAAAGCCTTATCGGCTATTTCCACATCGATATAGCAAGATTGGCGAGGGGTATAATTCAGTAGATGATTCACGAAAAGAGGTTACAATCTTAAAACTGCATGGCTCCTTAGATTGGTTTAGCAACAAATCCTATCTCCATGGTCTGGATGCATTTGAAAAACAAGGAGTAGACGGGGCGCCAAACGATCCCATTTTTAATAACAATAATAAATATGGCCAACACCCATTGGTTGATGGTCCGAGAAATGAAGATGATCCTTTATTAAACATATACCGTTTAAAGAAAATAGATCGTTTCTACGCAAACTTTGATCCACCTGCTGTACCGATGATTCTTTCACCCTCTCATATGAAAATTGTGTATGCGAACCCATTTTTAGATTTTTGGTGGGGATGGGGGCGTGCGGGCGGTATGAATTTAGGTGTGTCTATTATAGGGTTCTCTCTACCATTACATGATGAATATCTTCGAATCTGCCTCTACAGAATGATATCTAATTTTCAAGGTGTATCATGGGATCAACCTCTTTTGCATTGGTACAAAAATAATGTGAAGCTTGTGGATTACAGAACCGATAAAACTGAAAAAGTTGAGTTGCTCGATAGATATCGGTTTATTGATTTCGATAAAGCAGATATTTATATGGATGGATTTTCTAGAGATGCCGTCAAGTTTATTTTTAGTCAGTCAAGATAGACCTATCAATTCATAGTGCGATTATTCATGAAATAATAGAACGCGGTGGTTCTCACCCTCTCAATCGCACCCCACATTAAAACCCGCAAAAGCGGGCTTTAATATTGGGTACGACCGAGTGGATTGATCACTTCAGCTGAAGGGCTGTAGTGACCGCACTAGGGACACACACAGCCTCCATTTTCAAAATGCACAGCAACTGCTTATAAATCGGTAAATGCTCGTAACGCGCCATACTCAACACCTCACGAAAAAAAACCTGCGGGGGGAACCCCCCCGTACCCCCAAATCACTGCGTGATTTAAATTAACAAATCATTCAAATCAGCAAAGCACCGAATTAGCGATGTCTGCGCCTCACCCCTACCAATCCTAACAAGGCCGTGCCAAATAACCACGCCGCCGCAGGAACGGGCACAGTGCTGACATCACCATCGCGGACTGCCCAACTGTACTGAGGACCGTACTTGAAGCTGAGGCTCTGATGGCCGAATTCGGTGCCGAACTGCCAGGCCAAACTAGTATCGGGAGCGTACTCCTCGCCGTACCAATAATAATAAAGATGCAAGTTCAAGAAACTCTCTGTGCCGCCGCCGAGTGTCGCATCGGTAAAGCTAACACTGCCTGTCGCATTGCCTATATCGGTATAAAAAATATGGTCCATTTCGCCTAGATTGGTATAAAACATATGGCCCAGTTCGCCGGAAATGACATCGTAACCCGAGGTTGGTGCAGTTCCTGCTGAGGGCAAGCGCCAGTCGTCAAAACCCCCGTAGCTGAGTTGATCAGCCCAGGTGTTAGCATCAGCCCAGCTCATGAGGCCATCGGAATCGTAGCCTGAAGTTTGCGCGTAATTCGCATCCTGCATCCAAGTAATGTCCAAGACATCATCATAGATAAGGCCATTACCTCGATCGTACAATGCCGCATGAGAAGATGAGCTAACAACAAACAGACACGCCACTAAGCGCAGTAGAAAAGATTTCATTTTAATTCTCCAGGTTTTCTTTCATTATCCATGTGGCCATCAGGGGAGATGACTGCCGAACTCTAATTATTCTGTGAATCTACCAAAGGCTAATATATAGTCAATTTATCAATTGTGACGGCCCGATAAAAGACGCTTTAAACAAATAAGTTAGTACTTCGACTTTTTTGAGAAAAAATAGGCGGAAAAGGCGCGCATACCGCACGGCTTTGTAATCGCTCAGGAGTACCTTTTTTGGAATTACTGGTGTCCATGTCCCGCTAGGCTTCAATATTCTTTTGCTTAGGAAAAGAATATTGAAGCTGCAGTTCTTTCGCTTCAAAATACCCCAGTATTATTTTGAAGTTTATTGAGGCTCTGGATGGTAGCGAGCGAACTTGTAATATTTCTTTATGCCGCGCTCCTCCAGAATGTGTATTCCGTAATTCTCGCGGTTATCAGCTAGCTCTTTAAACGCTCGATCTTTTCGGGAGGCCAGTGTTTTATGCGACATTGTCGATCCATTAGCAGTTACTTGCGTCGCGTGAAAGGCTACCAATTCACTATGTTCTATTGGTTTTTGTGATTTGAGAATATGTATGCTCATTTCATGAGCTTCTTTTTTACCATTATTTGGCCGCCCCGGTTGAGGGTTGGCCACGCGCTCGGCCAACTCAATATTGCAATCAATGTTACTGGCTATTACTCCCACGGGTAGCGGCTCGGATTCACCATCAATTTTAAGTAGGAAGCTCTCGATGGGTGCGGGTCGGGGCGGTTCTCGCTTTACGTCCTTAAGCTTGGCGGGCCATATCCAGGGGCGGGCTTCACCATCGCTACACTCGGCCTGTGCTACGCCGATAACAAATTCTGCAGAGCTGCCAAAGTCACTACTGCCGCGTAATACCTTATTGAAATCATCGCCTGGGCGGGTAGGATCGCCGGTGTTCTTGCCGCTATGGTGTATCGCCATTACACTGCAATCGCTCTTATGCGCTACTTGTCGCATCCAGTTAATTGCTTCTTGTGCATCGCCGCTGCCGTTTTCGTCATTCATTCCGCTGAATGTGCGAAACGTATCGAACACTACCAGCACCACTTTGTCATTTATTTTTTTTTCAATGTCGCGAACGTATCGAATAAAATCTGGTGCTGCTGTGCCAGTGAAGCGAAATAGTTGATCGGTCTGCACCAGTCGGCTATTCCATAAATCGGAGTCGATGTTCCGGCTTTGCCGGTAAGCCTCAAAGCGGTGAGCAATGCCTTGCCTGCCCTCAACCGCACAGTAAATTACTACACCGCAGCGTTTTACCGAGTGGCGCCCTAGTACTGTCTGCCCGGTGATCGCACTGGCCATAATGTCGATAGCTGCAAAGGTTTTACCACTGGCTGCTGCACCACCAATAAAGCCTATTGATTTATCCGGTATCAGGTTTTCCACAAGCCACTTATAGGGGTGATTCCATTCGCCGCTGCCTTGAATAAAACCGAATCTTGAAAAGCTTGCGAAGGCAGCTTGATTGTCGCGCTCGATACCCGGCATTTGTGTTAAATTTGATGTATCATTCATAAAGATATTTCCCCCTAGGAAATGTTTTTAACCAGCTTAGGTTTGCAGACTTAGGCTGGTTTTTTGTTTGTCCAATAAAAAGAATCTGCCGGTAACTTGCCAAACCAATCGCCTGTATCTAAAAATTGCCCGGCGGTTGCACCATCGCGAAGCAGTGCACCTGCTAATTTCGCTCGATCAGATTGCTCGAATTTGCCATGTACGTGGATTAGCACGAACTGATCCTTTAGAGGCCAGTCGTAGGCCTCTGCCGAGTTACCTGGCGGCAACAACAAATAATTGCGGCACTTGTTATGGTGCCGTGGAGGCGCTTTCGCCCATGCTTGGCTGCCTGCAAATAGATGAACAAGTTTGCCGGGTAACCTTTTCAGCTGAAGTGCAAAGGGAGGCGTGCGTTGCTTTACAGTGAGCGGCTGTGCCAGCGCCGCACTCATGATGCTTCACTTTGTTGACGTGCGGAATTGGTCCGTTCGGCAATCCATGCGTCGATTTAACTGGCAAGAAATGCGGATATGCGCTCGGATACACGCACAGGTTGTGGGAATTCATTTTTAGAAACTAGGCGATACATGTGCGAGACAGATAGTCCCGCTTGCTTCGCTGCGTTTTTGGGGCGGATAAAAGATTCAGTCATATTGGCAACCTCGCAATTAGAGTTACTTATAGTCGACGATTGCTCAAAAAAAAGCTACCACACATGCGTTCACAAAGAAAAAGCAGTCTTAATGCATTACATGAGTAATTATAATAGCTTTGTCGTTAGTGGATACTAATCAGGTCACTTTAGAGCTAATTTTCATAGGCTTCTTTTTAACGTTGCAATGTCTGGCAGTGCGTTACCCTTACAGTGACATAGATTGGTAATCAATACGTGCCGATATAATTTGAGCAAGTTCGCTAAGCCGAGTTCCAGGCTCTGATGTTGCTGAATTTGTGTCTTTCCACAATTTTTTTTTGCTTAGTTCCTAGCTAGCGCAGGCATAAGTTTTAACTTCGGGTTTGCTTTGCAGCCTTCCAATTTGTCGCGCTTAGTGCGTATCTAAGGCAAGCCCGAATCCTTCAATACAGCTTAGCGTTACAGCATTGCCTCCTGTGTCCATAAAGGGCCCGTGGAGTTTTCTTGATAGCCGTTCTCCTAATACCAATTATTTTGCTAGCTTTATATTCCCAGCCCGTCCACATGCTACCCGCACACATTCCCAAGCGTTTAGCCACTAACCATTTCGTGATGGTGCTCGCGTTCAATGAATGCTTTAGTCGACCTAGCTAAATGATCAAGTCGCTCAATAAGCGCATTTTCGTCAACAAAACAATTCCTGGCGCCTTAGTGGTCCATACGGGAATCTGGCGGGGGAAACGCGATTAGCGGCTTATTCGACGCTACATAATCGATAATCGAAGAGTGCTTCTATTAATTCTTTGCCATTGCTAAGTTATAAGTGCTGAAGAATGTTGCTAGCCAGGCCAGTGAGTAGCTGCCTTTTTGATTGGCCTGAGTGTGCTGGCGCTCGGAATATATTATGCGCGTAGATGTACAATCTTAGCCTTGCTTGAATCGCAATACCCTGCCCATGCGTCCATCATGGCGGTGCGCTTTTCTAGCAAGTCGCCGCGCTGGTAGGCGCGTTCGGTTTCGTCTTTAAGCTGATGGGCTAGGGCGGTTTCG
>Ga0209533_1005450_pt1 | contig 10839 bp, 8 predicted proteins | sample COG_04_FD_184748 | JGI IMG/M metagenome (GOLD analysis project Ga0209533, IMG submission 184748) | Pelagic Microbial community sample from North Sea - COGITO 998_met_04 (SPAdes) (version 2) | ecosystem: Environmental > Aquatic > Marine > Neritic zone/Coastal water | place: Helgoland, sampling... | reverse complement strand
AAACGAACCCATGACCTTGATTTCTTCACTTTCTCAACTGCTAAATCAGCGCGCGACGAACCGCGTTCAGAAATCCAGAAATGAGCTGAACATCGCGACAAGAAATCTAATTATTGTTGCAGCCCTAACCACGCTGACCGCGCTGCTCGCGATTGGTTCTGCCAATATTCTTGTGGTTGAGCATCAAATTAATCGACGTATGGGGCAATTGACGACCGCAGTCTTATCTATTGCGGCAGGCGATACCACCTATGATGTCAACGTGTCTGGCCCTGACGAATTGGGAAAAATCGCCCGCGCATTAGAAATTTTTAAGACCAATGCCGAAGAGCTCAACAGATCGAACGTCGAGTTAGAAAAATTTGCCTATGCCGCAGCTCATGATTTGCGCTCTCCTTTGCGTGCAATCCAAGACCTTTTGCAATGGACGCTAGAAGATGAGGAAAACGTTTTTTCAGAAGACGGACAGGCCAACATGGCCCTCTTGCAGGCACGAATAAAGCGTTTGAACCTGCTGTTATCTGATCTTTTGGAATATTCGCGCGTCGGTCAAGAATATCAGGACCTATCTGAACTATCGTTGGATAAAGTCGTTCGCGAAATTTCGGATCTTGTTGATCCCGAAAAACACTTCGCCATTACGTATTCTGGCCACCCAGAGCCTGTAACAACCTATGCTACGCCTTTGCGCCAAATCCTTCTCAACTTGATCAGTAACGGCGTTAAACATCATGACCAGACAAAGGGTCAAATCACCGTTCATACGCATCTGGAGAATGACCGGATTCACATCACTGTTTCAGACGACGGGCCGGGCATTCCAACAGCATATCAAGATCGCGTCTTTGGTCTGTTCGAGACCCTGAAACCACGTGACGAGGTCGAAGGTTCGGGGTTGGGTCTTGCGATCATTCGCAAGTCACTTGAGCATCAAAAGGGCAAAATCCGCCTTAAATCCGAGCCGGAAACGACGCGGGGAAGCAGCTTTTCATTCGATTTACCCGAAATGTCGGCCCAAAGCACGGAGCTGCAAAATGCAGCCTAACAATAAGGACTTTTCATAAAATGAGCGATGAAACAGCAAGCGTCAGGACAACGTCAACGGTGAAATTTCTTATCGTCGACGATGACATGGTCAGTGTCATGGCGATGAAACGGGCGCTCAAAAAGCTCAAGATCGTCAACCCCGTACAAGTGGCCAAAGATGGCCAACAAGCCCTTGAGATATTAAGGGGCGAAAAGAACGGGGCCGAGTTTACACCACCCTTTTTGGTCACTTTGGATTTGAACATGCCGCGCATGAACGGGTTCGAATTCTTAGAAGAGATTCGCAAAGACTCCTCACTGCAACGGGCCGTAATCTTTGTTCTTTCGACCTCGGATGCACCAAGGGACGTCGCCGCCGCCTATGCCAACAACATTGCCGGTTACATTGTAAAAGACAATCTAGGCGACAGTTTTGTCAAAGCACTCGATATGATCGACGCCTACTCCAAAATTGTAGAGCTGCCGCAATGATGCCATCAAAAACAATAGGCCAGCGCAGATCCCTAAAATGCGATACAAATTTTCACTGCTTTAGGCGGTCACGTTAAGACCCAATCAATGTTTCAATGCGACGTTAATGTGACGTTAAGGAAACAGTAATGAATAAGTGTAAAAGGTGAAGCATGATGAATTCGGTACAATCCAGTGGATCAACTTTGGCGAGCGTGGGTGCAAAACACACGATTAACGCACTTATTCTTGACGACAATAAATTTGACCGCGCGAAAATTCGTAGATTGTTTAACTCATCAGGAATTCCGTTTGTTCTTAACGAAGCGGACACCTTAAAAACGCTCAAGCAATGGTTGGATGCCGCCGAATTTGATATTGTATTAATCGACTACAATTTGACCTATGGCACTGGGTTAGACGCCCTTAAACTCATCCAGCGTCACCCCAAAAACTCCAATGCCGCCACCATAATGATCACCGGGGATGATCGTTCTACCATCGCTGTAGAAGCGCTAAAAACAGGCTGCAAAGATTACGTCTCAAAAAACGACCTCTCTGCGACTGAATTGAAATCCAAGGTTCAATTCGCAATCGAACGCTCGGGCTTCAAAAACTCAGATGAGGGTCGCTGGCGCGAAAACATGGACAATCTAACCGAAGTGATTGTCGCCAATTACGCGCACGCCCTACAACCACAAATCGCGAAAATCCTTCAAGAAATGCAAATGTTGCGAACCTCGATAGATCATCCGGATGTCGATCCTGTCAAAGATCTTGAAAACCTTGAACGGCAATGCATGGATTTGTGGCTCTCACTCACAGATACCAAAAACCTAGATGTGAAACCTTAACGGCTATCGCGCCTGCATGTGCCGCGCCATGTCTAACATGCGCGCGGAAAAACCCCATTCATTGTCATACCAACCAAACATTCTGACTTGGTTGGTATCAATGCACTGAGTTTCAGGCAGTGCAAGAACAAGGGATTCTGGCCGCCCCCGCATGTCTGTCGACACACAGGGATCATCGGTCAAACCGACAATGCCTGTTTCTGCAAACATTCCAGACAAAACATCCTCAACAGGTGCCTTAATCGGCGTTTTCAATTGTAAAACAGCGTCCACAGCGGACACACTGATCACAGGCACACGCACCGCAGCGATACTTAAACGATCCGCAAATTCGGGCAAAACACCCATAACCTGCTGCGCAGCACTTGTGCTGGTTGGCACCATCGAAACCGCCGCCGCGCGGCTGCGCGCAAAACTGGCGGCAGGCGCATCAACGGTTGGCTGGCTTCCAGTGTAACAATGGATCGTGGTGATATGCGCCCGTTCAATCCCAAATTTACTGTCCATTGCGCGCAACAACGGCGCAATTGCATTCGTCGTGCAAGACGCATTCGAAACGATCTTGGCATCCCCCAATTGGTCCTCATTCGCGCCCAAAACCAACGTCACATCCGCCGCGTCAGATGGCCCAGAAATCAAAACAGCCCGCGCCCCAGCCCGCAATCCACGTTCTGCGACTTCGCGCGTATTTGCTTTGCCCGTACATTCAAACACAATATCCACATCCGACAAATCAATGTTCGCGATATCAGTCTGCGCCGTAAACGGAATAACCTGTTCACCGATCCTCAAACGCTGTTCGCCAACGCCAATTTTCTGGGGAAACGGCCCAAAAACAGAATCGTAGCGCAGCAAATAGGCGCAGGTTTCCAAAGGCGCGATGTCGTTTATGCCGGCAATTTCAAATTCGCCAGACGTGTCGGCAAAAATCTGTCGCAACACCGTACGGCCAATTCGTCCAAAACCATTGATAAAGATACGCATGGCAATGCCTCTGATCATAAAGGGCCAGCGATTAGGTCAGCGGCCGAAAAAATGTGGGATCGAATGTGTCAAACACATACCAGCAATTGGCCAGCAACCGCATCGGTTGTAAACCCTAGATTAGCGCCTTATCAGAACCAAGGGCGCGCTAGATAACGGCTTTTTCCGTAAACGCCGCATTGTCTTCGATCCGTTTGTACTCGAACGGGCTCAAATCCAAACTGCGATATTCTCCGTATGCGATCAGCTCAGAAACGCCGCGCCCCATCGCAGGGGATTGCTGAAATCCGTGACCCGAGAACCCATTTACAAACACAAAATTTTCAATCTTGGTGTGTCGTCCGATAATTGCGTTCTGATCCAACAAATTATACGCATAGTGCCCCGCCCAAGAATTCACCAATTTGATCGCTTCAAACTGCGGAATACGAGCCGCGATTGTCGGCCAGAATTTCGATTCCCACAGCGAATGATCCTGCTCAAAATCATCATACGCCGCCGCTTCTTCGCTGTTTTCATCGGCCGCACCGCCCGCCAGATAATAGGCGCCATCGGTGCGCATATGCACGCCACTTGGATCAATTGTCAGGGGCAGGTCTTGGTCCAACGGGTTTTCCGCATCAAAAATATAGGTGTAGCGTTTGCGCGGTTCCACGGGCAACGAAATACCCACCATCGCCGCGGTACGCGCCGCGCGTGGGCCAGATGCGTTCACAACTGTGCCACACGAAATGATCTCACCCGTTTTCAGCGTCACACTGTCAACAGCAGTTCCAGCCGCATTTTTGGCCATCGAAACCACTTCGTTTTCGATGTATTCCACACCCCGTTCACGACCAGATCGTTTCCACCAATCAAAGATCGTCCCCCCGTCAAAATAGCCCTCATCCACCAAATTGTGGTTCGCCCCGACAATATCATCAAGCATATAAAACGGATAATCCGCCGCGATTTCCGCACGACTCATAAACTTAGTGCCCGCCCCTTCGGCCTGTTGAATGGCCTGCGTTTCACGCAAAGTGGCCGCAAATTCTTCGGTGTCAGCCAGATACATATAGCCATAATTCTGCAGGATAATATCTGGAACGCGCTCATCGCCGCCCATAAAGCTGCGGAAATTCTTGATAAACTCGGCCCCGAATTGGGACACATGAATGTTGATCGGACGGCTAAATTGTTGGCGAATACAGCTGTTTGTATGGGCCGTCGATGTGAACTCATAACTGCTATCGCGCTCCACCACCAAAATACGCCCATCAAAACCCGCGCACTCCGTTAACCACCAGGAAACCGATGCGCCGTACATCGCACCGCCGACAATCACCACATCATACGCCGCGTGTTTCGCCTGTTTTGGATAGAGTCCTTTGGCCATGATGTGTCCCTTGCAATGTTGATTAAAAAATCCGTACCACAGATCATACACAACGCAAGCTTTGTGAATTCCAGCCCCTAAATTCGCTTTTACCTTTCAAACCGTGCCCCCAAACATCTAGGGTCACAACCATGAACCGCTTGCCCCTTTTCATCGCCGCTACCTTCGTGATCCTGCCGATCACAGCGCTCGCGCACGCAGGGTCACAAGGCCTCATTCTCCTGCTCCCGACAGGCATTTACATCACCGCAGGCGGCATCACGGTGCTGGTTACAATCATCCTCGCTGCCGCCTTAAATCACCGCCAGCTCAACCGCCTGTTCACGCCGTGCGAAATTGCCAGCGCGAAAAAGCCGCGAACCACCCTCCCCAGCCTCGCATCAACTGCGATCTTTGCCGCCCTCATTTGGATCGGGTTATTTGGCCCCACCGACCCGCTCAAAAACCTGATGTCCCTCACAACTTGGACCCTGCTTTGGATTCTGTTCGTGATCCTCTGCGCAAAATTCGGCAATCTCTGGGCATGGTTCAATCCTTGGTCTGGCCTCTACCAAATACTGATGGGAAGCGCCGATCCACCCGCCAAATTGCCCGCCAAAACCGGCTATTGGTCCGCACTCATCCTCCTCTTCGCGTTTAACGCTTACGGCATTTCAAACCCCGCCGCTGCCGACCCTATCCAACTTGCGATCCTTGGCAGCTTGTATTGGATTTTCACGTTTCTGATGATGGTGGTTTTTGGCCCTGCGTGGCTGGAACGCGGTGAATTCCTCACAGTGTTCCTCTCGCTTCTTAGCAAAGTGTCGCCCTTTACGCGCCAAGACACGTATAAAATCGGCGTCCCAGGTTGGCGCATCGTTGCCAGCACAACGCCGCCTCTCTCGCTTGCAATTTTCGCACTAACACTGCTTGGCACAGGCACATTTGATGGCTTCAACGAAACCTTCTTCTGGCTCGCACAACTGGGCATCAACCCGTTGGAATTTCCGGGCCGATCGGCAATTATCACCCAAACCGTCACGGGTCTGCTCGGCGCAAATATCCTGCTTATCGCGCTGTTTTATATCTGCATTCGCGCCACCACACCGCGCGAAATCATGCCAGAGGTTTTCGCCCGCCAAGCCCTAACACTCCTACCAATCGCGCTCGTCTACCACGTCGCGCATTTCCTCCCCAGCTTTTTGGTCGACATCCAATACACGATCAAAGCCCTCTCAGATCCGCTGAATTCAGGGGCCGATATCCTCGGCCTTGGGCAATTCTATGTCACCACGGGATTCTTCAACACACTTGCCACCCAACGCCTGATTTTCTTAACCCAAGCAGGCGCAATCGTGATCGGCCACGCCCTTGCGATCCTGCTGTCGCACCGCATCGCAGCCGATTATTTTCCCACACGGCGCGGGGTTTTGATCAGTCAAATACCCCTGTCCGTCTTTATGATTGCTTACACCATTCTCGGCCTGTGGCTGCTCGCCACGCCCAAAGGGGCCTAGATAATCGTCGCATCATCCCACGCAGCGCGCAGCACAGGTGCTTGCCATTTTGCGATCCCAATCCCCGCAACCGCCACGCCAATGGTCACGATCCACGGCACCACGCCAAGCGCGTCAAACCCGATACCAAACAGATCCATGTGCGTTTCCCCGACCACTGCTTTGCGGGCGTGATTGAACATCTCGGCAAATCCGACACACCCCATCACACCAATAATCGCGGGCACCAAAACCCGCAGATACGGCCCAACCAATCCACCCATCTTGCCCAATCGAAACGGCAAAGCATGCATCACCAAAACGCCTGCCAATCCACTGGGAAAAAACATCACGGTCGCGACAAACAGCGCCCCAACATACAGCTCCCACAACTCGGTTTGTTGGCTTAACACCGTTTGCAACAACGTAAACACAACCGCGCCAACGATGGGCCCATAGAAAAACCCAACGCCGCCTAAAAATGTCACCAACAATATCGTGCCAGATGCCTGAACTGTCAGGTTCTCGGCACTCGCAATCTCGAATGCAATCGCCGACAGCGCGCCGGCAACACCCGCGAAAAACCCGGCCGCGCAGAACGAATAAAACCGCACCCAGCGCGCCGAATATCCGACAAATTCCACCCGTTCAGGATTATCACGCACCGCATTTGCCAACCGCCCCATCGGCGTGCGCGTAAACAGATACATCGCGGCCAGGGATACGATCAACCAAGCCGCCACCAGATAATACACCTCTAGGTGTTGCGCAAATTCCAGCCCCAACACTTTTGGCCCAGATGTGCGATCCCACAACATGCCACCGCTGCGAAAAAACGCGATAATGATGATCGAAAACGACGCGATCAATTCCACTACCCCAAGCGAGATCATTGCAAATGATGTCCCCCCGCGACGGGTCGAAAATCCACCGATCACAGTTGCAATTCCAAGGGAAAACAACCCACCAAACAGCGGCAAAACTGGCAACAGAACCGCACCGCCCAACGCGCCATTCATCACGTGAACAGCCGCAAAACCACCCACACCCATATAAACGGCATGCCCAAAACTCAGCATCCCCGCCTGCCCCAATAACATATTGTAGGACAGCGCAAATATGATCGTAATCGCCATCTGTGTAAGGATAATGATCGAGCTGTTAGACGTGAAAATCGCAGGTAAGCCGATCAAAACCATACTGAAAACGACCCACGGCATGCTTGCTCGCAGCAGATTGAAATTGGGGTAATTCATCGTACTTCGGCTCCTAGCATTCGCGCCAAAGCTAAACTGACGCTCTTGCGTATTCCACACTAACGCTACGGCCCTTAATACAACGCGCAAAAAAATATCTAGACATATTGTTAGTATACCTACAAACTTCCAAGATAAGATCACACATCAACAGTCGACTCGGGAGGTCCTCATGACAAAATTGATCAAGCCAGCACTCACACGCCGCAAACTGCTGGGAACAGGTGCCGCCGCGCTTGCCACCGCGCCATTGCTTGGCGGATATTCCCAAGCACAAAGCAGCGAGCCGATCAAAATTGGTTTCCAAGTCCACCGCACAGGCATCGGCGCCAGCTATGGCCGTTGGTATGATCGCACGACAACTGCGGCTGTGAAACGCATCAACGACATGGGTGGTATCAATGGACGCCCCGTTGAAATCATTGCAGAAGACGACGGCACCGATCCAAAACGCGGCGCGGAGGTTGTTGAAAAATTTGCAACGCAGCACAACACAGACATCGCTTTCGGCACTCTCTTTTCCCACGTGGTTTACGGCTCTGCCCCACGCGCTGGTGAACTGAAAATGCCATATTTCGTTGTATCTGAAGGCCACCACGTCGCATCAGGCGCGCTTAACCGCTGGACCATGCAGCCGGGCATCACAGACGTGAAATCACAAGTTCAGGCGATGGCTCCGTTCGTTGCTGAAAACCTTGGCAAAAAGATCACCATGATCTTCCCAGACTTTGCATTCGGCCATGATCACCGTGATTATTTCTCGGCGGCAATCGAAGCACAGGGCGGCGAGGTGGTTGCGAAAATCGCAATCCCACCGACCGAAACATCCTTCACCAAATACTTCCCGCAAATTCCACGTGAAACCGAGGTCATTTACCACGTCATGGTTGGCCCTGCTGTGCTGACTTTCGTGAAAGAAATGGGCGAATTCTTTGGGCCAAGCAAACCCGAGATCTTTGGCTTCCTTGACAGTTTAGAAGCTGTGGATGTTAACTCTCCGGGCCTAGAATTCTTGGAGGGAACATATTTCTGGGAAGGCAACCCACGTTACGCCCAAGCCGATCAATCCAGCCACGATAAAATGTACCGCGAGGCCGTGGGCGTCGATGAAAACGGCGCATCTGTGTCCGATGCCAAAGACGTGTCAACTTACTCCCACATGTTCGGGTGCTGGGAAACGCTCAACATCGTCAAACGCGGTATGGAGGCAGCGGACTATAAAGGCCCGGCAGATCGCGCCAAACTGATCGAAGCAGTGGAAGCTATGTCCGACATGCCTCTGTCAGACGATCACCCACAAGGCGCTAAAAAATTCAACGGCAAGACGCACCAAACCTTTGGTCATCAGTATATTTCCAAGGTTGCAGGCGGCAAACTGGAACTCGCCCACACCACGTCCATCGAGGATACGATGTACGAAGATGAAGTGGATTACACCACACAAAGCTTCTAGGCTTTGGTGTAATGCTGCCATAGCCCACCCCGAGATTCTCGCCTCTGGGTGGGCCTTTTTTTTACTCATACGACGAAATGCAAACTCATGGATTTTGGCCCCCACCTCTTGCTGGCTGTCCTCGAAGGCGGCGTCACCGCTGCCGTGCTCGCCCTCACCGCGATGGGGCTGTCCATCGTGTTCGGCGTTATGCGCGTTGTAAACGTGGCCCACGGCGAATTTTACATGCTCGGTGCGGTCCTTGCTTGGTTCATCGCAACCACCATCGGCAGCCACCCCGCGCTCGGTTTTATTGCCGCACTCATGATCGCACCCCTCATCGTTGGAACCCTCGCAGCAGGTGTTGATCGCCTGATCCTGCGCCGCATCAACTATGATCCCGAACGCACGATCGTCGCCACAATCGGCACGCTTTATATCCTCCAACAAACCACCTTGATGACCTTTGGCCCCGATGCTCGTCCCGTTGAACCACCGTTCAACAGCCGCATCGCGCTACCGTGGTTCGAATGGGGTGAAAACGGCTTTGCGATGTACTATCCTTGGGGCCTGTCCACGACATCCTACAAACTTTTCGTCATTGCCGCCGCCGCCGTAATCCTCATCACGCTCTGGCTCGCGATCACCCGCACACGCGCTGGCCTGATCATGCGCGCCACACAACAAGACAGCGACATGGCGCAGGCTTTCGGCATCCCTGTCAAAACCGTCTATTCCGTCGTATTCGGCCTTGGTGCTGGCCTTGCCGCCATAGGCGCAGTCCTTGTCGTTCCCATCCAACAGGCGCATTATCTCATGGGCCACGACCCTCTCCTCCTGTCCTTTATCGTCGTGATAATCGGCGGCCTTGGCTCCTTGCCGGGAACCATCATCGCCGCGATCCTCATTGGCATGGCAGACGGTATTATCTCTGTCTTCTTCACGCCGACACTCGCGAAAATCTTCGCCACGCTGGTCGTAGCAATGGTCCTCGTCTACCGCCCAACGGGGCTGATGGGGAAATCCACCGCATGACCGACACTGCGAAATCAAACGCATTGCATTTCGGCCTTCTCGCAGCCCTTGCAATCGGGTTTTTCATCCTCCCGACCTATCACTCAGGCAACCTCGCCCGCATCATGATCCTCGCGATCTACGCGATGGGCTACAACGTTCTGTTCGGCTACACGGGCCTGCTATCCCTAGGTCACGCGTTGTTCTTTTCCGCTGGCATGTACGGCCTTGGCCTCACCATGCACTTGGGCGGTTGGTCGCCCGCGCCTGCTTTTCTCGCGGCACTCATCGCCTCCTCGATCGTTGCCACCGTCATCGGTTTCCTCGTCTTACGCACCACAGGCGTCGCCTACATGATCGTAACCCTGATGTTCGCGCAAGCGGGCTACCTCACGATCCTGTATTTCGGCACATACACTCGTGGCGATGAAGGTTTCGCGTTGAAGCAAGCCACCCGCCAGCTAATAGGCCTCGATTTAACCGACCCCATTGTGCGCTACTACACCGCGCTCATCTTGTTCGCCACCGCACTGCTTTTGCTCGCCTACATCATCCGCTCCCCTTTTGGACGCACCCTCATTGCCATCCGCGAAAACGAGGAACGCGCCCGCATGCTTGGCTACAACGTGACCGCAATCAAACTCAAAGCAGTGATCCTCTCTGGCATCATCTCAGGCGCATCCGGTGCCGCCTACGCCCTTCTTTTCGGCTACGCAGGGGCAACTTTTGCCACCGTGCAATACTCCATCCTGCCGCTTCTTTGGGTGCTGGTGGGCGGCGCAGGCACCACCACAGGCGCGTTCATCGGCGTGCTGTTTATGACCTACCTCATCGACTACGCATCGGGCCAAACCAACGCCTACCTTATCGTTGTCGGCGTGGTCCTCGTGGCCGTCACCCTGTTCCTGCCCCACGGCATCATGGGCACATTGCGCAATAAATACGCAGGGTG
>Ga0209533_1005446_pt1 | contig 10847 bp, 12 predicted proteins | sample COG_04_FD_184748 | JGI IMG/M metagenome (GOLD analysis project Ga0209533, IMG submission 184748) | Pelagic Microbial community sample from North Sea - COGITO 998_met_04 (SPAdes) (version 2) | ecosystem: Environmental > Aquatic > Marine > Neritic zone/Coastal water | place: Helgoland, sampling... | reverse complement strand
ATGCCGAGTATCTAGCCCTATTAAACAGCCGGCGTATTCGCGGCGATCAGATGGAATTTCTGCGCGGTCAGTTCTCAAAAAATAGCCGGTTATTAGCGCATTAATTAATGCTACAGGCTTTGATAAACAATAATTGCAATTAGGGCGGGGCAAATTAGCTTCACATAAAGCGGCCATAACTTCCAAAATAACGAATGTTGAATATCAGGGTTGCCCTGCTTAAGTTCATTCAATATAGAATTTCGATAAAACACCCAGCCAGCAAACAGGCAAATTAACAAGCTAATGAGTGGCTGTGCCCATTCTGTAGTCAGACTAATAACGACATCAAAGGCTATTTCAAAATTAAGGCAGATCGCTACACTTATAGCAAATATTGCAGAAGATACAAACAAAGTTGACCTTTTTCTCGATATATTATGATTTTCTACTGCATAAGAAACCGGTACCTCAAGCATCGAAATAGAGGATGTCACCGCCGCAATAGACATCAAAACAAAGAACGCAAAGCCCACAAATAAACCAACGCCACCCATAGATTCAAACAGGGTAGGCAATACCTGAAAGATAAGCCCGGGTCCGCCCACTAAACTGCCATCCTCACCATAAATGGTAACCCCCAAGTTTTGCGCCACAAACATCGCCGGTAAAATCAGCAACCCCGCCAAAAAGGCAATACCCGTATCCGTTAAGGTGACCAAAGAGCCCACCACCGGCAAATTAGCATCCGAGCGAATATAAGAACCATAAATCAGCATGGTGCCAACACCCAGAGACATCGAAAAGAAAGCCTGCCCCAGAGCGCTAACGATCAAGTCAGGGTTAGTCATTTGCGAGAAGTCAGGCACCAGATAATGTTGTAAGCCCTCTAGCGCACCCTCTCGGGTGAGCACATAAGCAATTAAGCCAACCAACAAAATCAGTAGTGATGGCATTAAGCGGCGCGACCACTTCTCAATACCCTGTTCCACGCCCGCATTAATAATTAAACCGGTCAACAGCATAAACACAGCGGTTAAACTAATATTACGCGCCGTACCAAACTCCGTTAGCCAAGTGCCCACAGCATCCAGTCCTAAAGTAGAGGCTACCGGTTCCGCCATAGAGCCCAGCATCCAACCCGCTACAATGCCATAAAAAGACAGAATCAAACTCGCGGTTAACATCCCCGCATAACCCGTAAAGCGCCCTAGCTTTTTAGCTGATTGACTGGTGGCTATAGAATCTAAAGCCGTCACCATATTGGCGCGAGTATGGCGGCCAATAATTAACTCAGCCATCAGCGCCGGGTAGGCCAGTAAAAAAGCCAAAATTAAATACATCAACAAAAAGGCAGCACCGCCATTTTCCGCCGCATTAGTGGGGAAGCCCCAGATATTACCCAAGCCCACCGCCGATCCCGCTGCAGCAAGCACAAATGTAAAGGTTGACGAAAACTCACCCCGTTCCATCGCAAACTCCCAATCAAAAACGTAATAAAATTTATTCTAGACCAAACATAATTCAAACACGACTATAAAACCACCCATCTTATTAACCAAGAGTATGGTAAAATAAAGTTACATGGGGGCGTTTTGGATTCGACGACGGTTACAAAACCTCCGGTGCATGCCGAGATGGTGACCAATCTCGTTAATCCAAAGTCGCAATCTTATAGTTGCCAACGACGACAACTACGCACTAGCTGCTTAAACCCCAGTGTAGTGCCGTTTGACTGGAGCCGTGCTTATGCGTCCAGAGTTATGAACCCCTCGGGGAGACCAACGCTCAAATGTCATATTTCATAAGATCGTGTTGAAGCTTGTTCGGGGCCGATGCACTAAACACTTACCGAAATCGTGCCTTATGCGCCCTGCCAGTCGGGTTGTAAGGTACTAAAATTAAAGACTGAACTAAGCATGTAGAGCCGTAGGCAGCGGACTGGCGGACGCGGGTTCAATTCCCGCCGCCTCCACCAAATTGAAGTTTTATAGTGGTTTTTAAGGTATGATTTTTTAAATATATCCAATAAAATCAACTATTTAATGTATAACAGCGTTTTATAAGGTTTATTATAGATTTGAATTAAAAGGTACATTTAAAGTATCATATACCTTTCACAAGGAAAGGAATGGTACATTGGCTAGATCAATGAATAAACTCACATCTCTGCAAGTTAAAAATGCAAAGTGTAGAGATGGTAAGGAACGCATATTTAGTGATGGCGCAGGGCTGTATTTAAAAGTCTCACCAAATCTAAGTAATACTAAGCTCGACCACAAAGTTTGGATCTTTAGATTCAAAAGCCCTACCAGAGGCAAGCGCCGCACCAAGGGGCTTGGTTCGTATCCTTATTACAGTCTTGTCGAAGCAAGGCAGAAAAGAGATGAGTGTCACCAAATTCTCAAGCTAGGTTTAGACCCTATAGATAAAGAGACTAGTGAAAAAAACGCACCTTCATTAGAGCAAGTGGCAAAGCAGTGGCTTGACAATATAAAGAGGCCTGTCGTTGTAGAAGATACCGCAAATGATATCTTGAAATCATTAGAGCTACATGTTTTCCCCCGCCTAGGTGCAATGCCAATTCAGAATATTAGCGCAAAAATTGCACATGACGAATTAATTTTTCTGCAGGAAGCGGGAAAACTAGAAACCTTGCGCCGAATCTGTTCTAGGCTTGATAAAATAATGATATATGCCGTCAACAAAGGTGTTGTTGAATTCAACTGCCTTGCTAATTTAAGTGACTCCTTTACCGCTCCTGTGCCTAAATCTTTGCCAACAATAGCGCCAAAAGAGTTGGGCTGCTTCCTAAAAGTATTATCCAATGCGCAAATTCAACGCACCACAAGATGCCAAATAGAGTGGGCATTACATGTGATGTTAAGACCGGGTGAATGTGCGGCAGCTCGTTGGGATGAAATTGATTTTGAGAATGCTGTCTGGGTGATAGCAGGTATGAAAATGAAAAACATAGGCAAAGCCATAAGAGACGACTTTAAAGAACACTTGGTACCGCTATCAAAACAAAGCTTAAAAATTTTAGAGGTAATGAAACCAATTTCTGGTCATAGAGACTATATTTTCCCCGGACGTAACAACCCCAATACCCATATAGACTCACAGTCAGCTAATTCCGCCATAAAAAAAATGGGATATAAAGATAAACTTGTCAGTCATGGAATAAGAAAAATAGCCAGCACTTATCTCAACGAACAGGGATTTAATAGTGATCATATTGAAAAAGGACTAGCTCACAAGGATAAAGATAAGATTAGAGCAATATATAACATGGCAGAATATTTAGAGCCGCGTCGAGTAATGATGCAAGCTTGGTCTGATTTTATTCAAAGTTCGGCACAAAAAGAGTTTGTTAGCCTTTTAAGTCATACAGAATAAATATATAGAAATACAGACAGCAACTTATAGCAGTTTATACTGTGTAAATATAAATGCAGAAAGCCGAATAAACCTAGGTAATTGGTACACTTTTGACCACTGTATTCAATGCATTTAGATATGTTTTACTGCATTTAGATAATGCTTATCCTTTCCTCGCTAAAACATACATCCCAACCCGTTTCAGCCAATACAGTTGATCTAATTAATGCAGTGTCTAATTGAACCTTGGTAACGAAGCCATCATGCATAAGTAACATCAATTGATTACCCCAATGGTTTCCAATACAGGACAAAATTTGAGCCTCAACACCCTGAAGAATATGCGCCATCAACGTGATTTTTGATGTCTTGGAAATCACCCTAGCGCGTCCCGCATCATTAATAATCCAACCTTTCTTCTTCGATTGGTCGCGGTACATATTAATAATACATTGCCGTCCTTTGCTTAACTCCTTGTGTAAGGCGACAATTTTTTCTGATGTGCAGAAATTAGCGGCATCGACTGCACCCAGCGTAGTGCCAAAAAAAGTATGCTTAGAGGGATTTAAAGGCGCGCCATAGATCAAGCTAATTAAACAGCGTTTAGCTGTGGGTAAAGTGATATTTGCATCCTTAGCCACTGATGATCTAAAGGTCACCTTATCGGCCAAAAGCTCATTAATAATCGGCGTCTCAACGCCACAGCGGGCGGCTAACTGTGAAAATATAGAATAATGACAGGATTCCACATCATAGTCATAACAGTCTTGAAAAAAGATAGGGCGCAACTGCTTTGGCATATTTTGGAAAGAAACAATGGGGCCACTAGAGTACCAACGCCCTGAGGAAGATTGCGTATAAAGCTGTGGTACAAATCCTCTTTTCCCCAAATTTGGATTTTTCAATACTCGCAGAACAAAGGCTATCCTATCCCTATCAGCTATTAACTGGCGGTGTTTTTCCTCTGGCGAAAGCTGTTCATGCACAAGCTTAAAATAATCAATAAACTCACAGCCTCTTGCAGACTTATCAGAAATTAACAAACAAATGCTTTTCAATGACTCAGCAACAATTCTTTCCTTGATCCTTATGTCGCGCTTCATATCGAATACATTTGTGGCATTGCTTCCCTTTGCATCCCTCGAGCGCAACGCACCATGGTTTGCAGGCAATTTTCGATTGGTTAGCGGGTAGTCCGAATTAGTTATAGCTTCACGAATAGCCCAATTGCCAATGGGGGTAAGGCGATAAGCTTTGGTAAGCCCATAATTATTATCAGATCCCCGAATAAAAAAAGCGCCGCAGGGTAAAGGGGAAGACTCAATCCAACTTAATTGATTATTTATATCTCTAAATAGCGCGCGCCCAAACATACGCTCCAAAGTGCGGCAATGAAAAGATACACAATCTTCTAGTAAATGGTGTTGCCGAGCATAGGGAAAGCTATAAATTTCAAACGCCAAAGAACAGTATTGGATTATCTGTTCGCTAGAAAATGTATCATCTAATTGTTTAGATGCTATGGCTAGCAGCCCTGCCGGAAAATTCTTTGTGTCGGTAACAGACATAAGAACTCAGCAAGTGCAGGGCCGCACACCAAGTTGGCATTTAGCCAAGATGGTATAATGAACATAGCGTTTAGGTTAAGCACTTTTAGATTGACGGACGATTTTCAGACCAAGTAGCAATTTCGTTACTATCCCAAGCGATGGCGCGTGGACCTAATTGTTTAGGTTTAGGAAAATCACCTTCATTGACCCATTTATAAATGGTGCTTCTGCTAAGGCCGGTGATTGTTAATACTTCTGGTAAGCGCAAAAACATACGAGGGGTTTGAGTATCACTCATTTTAAAACTCCAAAGATTAGGAATCTGGCCACTTACAAAAATCCTTTAGCGGTACAGACGGGTTTAAACCTAATCCATGGGACGTAGTTAATTAAACACTACATCCTCAAATAATAACCAAAAAAACAGTAATGTAAAGTAAAATATTATTTAAAACTGAATAAGCTGAAATAGCCCGATAAAAGCACGTTTTAACAGCTATAAATCAGCAAGAAAAGTACTAGGATAAGTCACCTCAACCTTCTCAGGTTTAAATGCACCCACATGTTTTCCGATCAATTCTAAGGCCCTTATACGCGCGCTAGGCGCATTATTTAAATTGCTAGCCTCTGCCTCTAATCGCTCCATTACCCAGTCAGAATCGCGCCTAAGGCGCTCTGATCGACCTTTAATCTCCCTGTCAATCTCATCCTTAATTATTGGGTTAGATAACAACTGACTACCCTGAACATTGGGGTGCTTATACCCAGCTCGTTCAGCCGCCTTAGTTGCATTTAGATCAGTCAAATACTCGAGAATAAATTTGGCTTGGCGCGGTGATTTTTTCATTAGGAACTCCCATAAGAATCGTTCAAAGAAATATCATAAACATCAGCTGCAATTCGTACAAAGCCTATAAAAATTATATGCATTCAACAAAAACTATATTTTTTAAACTATGCTTTTCTAATCTCATTGAAATTTTCATATGGCTTAAATTGGGTGGCAATCAACCCTAATAGAAATAGTGATAAGCCGGTAACTTGGAACTAAATCATATGATAAAGAACGCTATCCTAATCTTAGTGGTTTTAGTCTATTCAACATCAATAATTGCCGATCAAGTAAAAATTGACACCAAGGACTATCTTGCTCTTATCGTAGGAAACTACGTAAATGGCTTTAATGAATTCGACACAACTGTAGTTGCATTTAAAAAATCTGTCAGTGTTTCTATTTACTATGATACGCAAAATCAAGAACGAGAAAGAGCCGAGCAGCAAGCTGAACGATTTCGCAAACAAATACCTTATTTTATAAATCGTTATGAATGGGCAAAAGGCACCAATTTAGTAGTGAATGTCTACAGCGAATCTACAAAAGTGAAATGAGGATTAGAATCGTAGCACTATGTAACCAATAAAAAATAAGTATCACTAAAATCATCTAAGGGAAGAGTTAGGGGTTTAAGTTTCTATTTTATGCATTGCCCCTTTAGGGTTGTCAGGGGGTTAGGCTTAAGCGCAGTTAAAAAGCCGCTAACTATGCAAAAAACGACCTTTTAGGCGCCCTCAAACCTATGAGGCTAAGTATTATTTTTACTTTGGCGGTTAACGTAATCAAAATTTATGGGTTATATTACTCCCTCAAGTTTTTTGCTCGATGTTTTCGCCATTGAATACCAGCCAGCATGGTATTCACAAATTACCACTAAATGATATTAGGGCTTTCGAATTCATAACTACCAACTTTTTACTTTCTCTGTCATAAAACACTAATCTCTCGCCGTCAAAAACGAGTGAATAATCGTCAGAGGAAAATGAAGTGTTATTAAACGTATATACCCAATCTTTTGCTGAAGGCTCTTTTAAACTTTCAGAGAAGTTCAAGCCTTCTGTAACCATTAAACACATCAATAACATTCCTAAAACCAAAGAAATTTGGATTGCAAACCAAGATGATACAATTCGTTCGTACGGAAGAAAGCGCATAAATAAAAGTAGTACCAAAAAAAAATCCCACACAAGGACCTGTTGCCAACCATTATCCTGAAATCCGAATATATATTGGAAAAGTGGTATATTCAATATGACCGATGAGATCCACATTAAAACATCAAAGCTTGTAAATCGTTTCGTCTTGTTACCAAAATCGTGTGAAAGATAAATATTCTTTGCTTTTGCAAACTCTTCCGACAAAGCAATACACATTCCTACCACCACCATTGGAATCATTAATAAACAGTGATTTGTAGCAAACATGAAATATTCAGCCTGATTTATTCCAACAATTTCTGAGCCAATTTTATAAAAGACAGTATGAGTGAAAAGGTATGTACCTACTAAATAGAAAGAGGTAACCATGCCAATTAGATAGGACCATTCTAAAAAATTTAGAGGTTCCGGAAACAATTCTGAGTAGACTGCATCAGTGGCTTCTTCTTGGTCACGGCTACCTAGTTCTTGTCGAATAGTCTTGATCTTATTCCTTATTTTTTTGGTTAAATTCAGTACGTCAAAAAACGACTTGGCAGACGGCTCAATACCTAAAACCTTTAGGGCATTCTCGTAGCACTCGATTTTCAAATAATACTTATCACTTTCTAACCAATGGGCAGCTTGCCACCAAACAGAAAAATAATTCCCAAGAGCAGATCGAATATAATCACATGAAAGTAAAGCCTTTTCTATATCTTCATTATCTGAACTAACATTGCTTACTAGGGATATGAAGGAGGTTGGCTTTATTAACGTGTATTTTAAGTCTACTGCTTTTGTAATAACCTCTTCTCTTGAGATATCTATACCAAGACTTCTTAGTCTTTTGTAAACAGACCATAAAACCAATTTCCTTGAGCTATGGATGGCTCTAGAATAGTTCCATCTTTTCAGTCTATTTCTAAAAATAATATCAATTAAGCCTTCCTTGGCCATAGACATCTATACCCTCCTCACCTGAAGGAAAATTTGCAGAAAACTATTTGAATTGGGGTTGTATCTAATCAAATCCATTGTGTACTAATCATCCTTGCGTCTATCTCCTGAATTTGATTTTTTCTGCTCCGCCAAAAATTTTTCCAAAAACTCCTTGGGTACTGGCTTGCGCTTCAGCTTCTTCAGCCGTTCTGCCTCTTTCATCACCCTGTCTGGGCGTATCTTTCTATCTCGCATCGTTCACAAACCTATCCATGGTTATACTCTAATTGCAGCCATCAACAAGCGTATCTTCGTTGCTTGCTGTCGATAAATCATACTTTTCTTTTACCGCGTAGTACTTTCTCAAGTAGTCGCAAAACCTGACTATCTTGTAATCCCTGCCTTTACCATCCTGACTTTTTCTTAAAAAATCTTCAGGCAGTGAAGCCCCCTTACTACGGTTAACAAATGAACAAGCTGGCAAGTGGTTAAACCGATCATTCGCAAAGACTTCTTTTTCACTTTTACTCCATTTATATGCGCCACTATCAAAGGCATCGCGCAAAGACACAACATGATCTATCTCTATGTCCTGACATTTTGAATTAATGTAAAAGCCTATTTGTGTATTACTTGGGTAAGATTTATAACCAAACTTTGAACGATCATACTCACCTATCTCATCATTACAGGAACATAGGATAAGAATTGCGAACGAGAGGGTAAGGGCAGAATTGTATTTCAAATGGTCTAATTCCATTGCAATTAAGGCAAATTCTAATAGTAGCTGAAAATAAATTGTGTTGTTGTGACGTAGTTCGCAGAATTGATCTTATTTTGTGTGGTTTCTTAGTCTAGATTTAAAAAGCTGAGTCATTTAAACCAAGATAAGGAATATTTTATGAAAAACACAATTAGAGTTTTACTCGCGATATTAATAATGTCACTAGCATCATACTCGCTAGCTCATAGTGGAAGAACTGATACTTATGGTGGACACAAATGCAGTCAGAAATCCATCAATAAGGGGCTTTGTTATGGTTATCACTACCATAATCGTTTGAAGCTAGAGAAGTCCACTCAGGTTGATTTAACGCCAAAAGAAAAAACGGAAAAGAATGTAATCAAGAACGCTAAAAGATCAAATGAATTGAGTTAGTACGAATGTTAAAATCAAAACCTATAAGACCTTCTGTATGAGGGTCTTTTTTCATTTCACCAAGAATTAATCACAATCCTTAAAGTTTGATTTAAAACACTTAGCCGCGCGAGTTTGACCTTCTGCTATTTGTTGCTCTGTCATTCTAATTTTTATTGTTTCAATACTACCAGTTGCTATTTTAGCACCAGATGTTTTTGCCATCGATAACCATACATAGGCAGAAATATAATTTTCTGGTATACCCTCACCATTGGCATACATAACCCCTAAATTATGCTGTGCTAGAGCATTACCCTTTTGTCCTGATTTCAGATACCACTTAAATGCCTCTTTATGATCTATCGCTACACCAAGACCATCATTGTAAAATTGGCCTAAATTATACATTGCATTGGAATTACCTTGCTGAGCGGCTTTAAGATACCACTTTAGGGCTTTCTTATAATCCACTGTTACACCATCACCTTTTTCATACATAGCTCCTAAGTTTACTTGTGCGCTAACATTACCTTGTTTCGCAGATTTCAAATACCACCTAACAGCTTTTCCATAATCCTTCTCAACACCTTCACCATCAACATAACTATTGCCTAAATTAAGCTGTGCTTGAGAATTGCCCTGTTGCGCAGCTTTTAGGTACCAGCTGACAGCTTCCTTTTTATTCTTTTTTACACCCTCACCATTGTCATACATCGTACCTAAATTAAATTGGGCTAATGGATGACCTTGGCTACCTGCTTTTAGATACAACTCAAAGGCCTTTCTTTTATTCTCTGGATTATCTTTGCTTTGGTCATATATAAAACCCAATAAGTATTGAGCCTCAGCATCTCCTTCTAAAGCTAATTTTATTGTTTCGCCAAAGTCTTCAGCGAAAGTAATTGAGGTGAGTAGCAAGGTTAAAAGAAAAATGTATTTCATATGGTCGACCATCCCTAGCCTATATCAGTCCTAACTATCCTAAGAATAGACCAAAAAATTTGGTCTAAACTTAGATTTATGATCGAGTATGCGAATTGAAAATAAGGAATAGGGAAATGGATTTTATTTATCGAAGTCAAAATATATTTTTAGTTATATTTATGATGTTTATTCTTGGGGGATGTGTAACCACAAAGCAAATACTTTCTCTGGAGAGGGGAATGATGAAAGAGGAAGTTCGTAGTGTTTTGGGAAAGCCTGGAAACCGTCAGTTGATTGAAAATATTGAGATATGGCAATACTGTTCTATCGCCCCAAATCCATTAATGTTGCTATCATTGGGTACAGAGCCAGCAACTAATTATAAAGTTATACAATTCAAAAACAGTAAGGTCGAAAGTATAAGTGCATACTCGAGAAATTCTTATTGTCAGTACAGAACAATCAATCCTAATGCTGACGCATAACAACTACATACGAACAATAAAGAAAAATACAAGAGGCTATTCGCCAAGAAAGAATAAGGCAACAAATTATCAATCATGGTGCAGGTGGTTGTACTCCTAATTTTGCTACAGGCGGGTGTCTCTAGGTTTTTGTTTTTCTTAAATAACTTTTGAATATGTTAATGAAAGCAAGAATGAATCCTAAAGGATCAAATGAATTGAGTTAGTACAAATGTTAAAATCAAAACCTATAAGACCTTCTGTATGAGGGTCTTTTTTCATTTCACCAAGAATTAATCACAATCCTCATAATTTGACTTATAACACTTAGTCGCGCGAGCCTGACCTTCTGCTAATTGCTCTTTAGCTAATTCAGCTTCAAAAATCTTGATAGCATCGGCTGCGAATTTATTACCAGACTTTACAGCCAAAGAAACCCAAACATAAGATGAAACATAGTCTTCTGGAACACCTTCACCGCTATCATATAAAAGA
>Ga0209533_1005442_pt1 | contig 10850 bp, 9 predicted proteins | sample COG_04_FD_184748 | JGI IMG/M metagenome (GOLD analysis project Ga0209533, IMG submission 184748) | Pelagic Microbial community sample from North Sea - COGITO 998_met_04 (SPAdes) (version 2) | ecosystem: Environmental > Aquatic > Marine > Neritic zone/Coastal water | place: Helgoland, sampling... | reverse complement strand
TTTTTATACTCTACAACGTGATTGTATTTGATTTGTTGCGTATTTCGAGTTGTAAATTTATTAAATAATAATCGACTAAAAAAGTCCGCGAGTACTTTCGCAAATAAGCACTTGCCAAAGCAATTAATTATAAACGGTGTTGTGGCACGTTACTCTCTTTATTGTAAGAACACTTTTATTCTAATTTTTCTCCATGTTGGCTTAAGTCAAGTCCTCTTTCCTCTTGATCTTCTCTAACACGCATTGTTAATATTTTATCTACGAACATATAGAGTAAATAACTGCCAACAAAACAATAAACAGAAACTATCAACAATCCAAGAATATGGAAAAAGAATGTCGAGGTTTTACCATAAATAAGTCCTACTTCTGAAGCGAATACAGCTGTAAGTAACATTCCTACTATACCACCAACTCCATGACTTGGAAATACATCTAATGTATCGTCAATTTCAGTTTTGTTTTTTAAATGAATCGCTAAGTTTGAAATAATAGCGGCTATGAATCCAATAAACATTGACTGTCCTATATTAACAAAACCGGCTGCTGGTGTGATAGCAACTAAACCTACTACAGCCCCAATACAAGCTCCGACTGCAGACATTTTACGTCCCAGCATTCTTTCATAAAAAATCCAAGTAATCATTGCAGTAGCAGAAGCAATGTTTGTATTTGCAAATGCAATCACTGCATCTGAATTAGCACCTAATGCCGATCCTGCATTGAAACCAAACCATCCAAACCAAAGTAAACCTGTACCTAAAATTACATAAGGAACATTAGTAGGATTGTGTGAAATCTTTTTTCTTTTTCCTAAAAATAATGCGCCAGCCAGAGCCGCAAAACCCGCAGACATGTGAACTACTGTTCCTCCTGCAAAATCTAAGATGCCCCAATTTCTAAAAAGACCATCTGGATGCCAAGTCATATGTGCTAAAGGACTGTAGATAAAAATGCTGAAAAGCAACATAAATAAAATATAGCTTCTAAACCTTACACGTCCTGCAAAACTTCCAGTTATTAAGGCTGGAGTTATAATAGCAAATTTTAACTGGAAAAGAGCAAAGAGCAAAAATGGAATAGTAGAAGAAAAGTTTGTATTTGGCTCTGAGCCAACATTTTTAAAAGCAAAATAGGTAAAAGGATTACCAATAATACCACCAATGCTATCTCCAAATGCCAAGCTAAATCCAACCAATACCCAAAGAATACTAATTACACCAAGCGCTATAAAGCTTTGAAGCATAGTAGATATAATGTTTTTCTTATTAACCATACCGCCATAGAAAAACGACAATCCAGGAGTCATTAATAATACAAATGCACTTGCCACTATCATCCATGCGGTATCTCCGGAATCTATTTCAGATGATAATTCTTGATAGTTGCTTGCCGTCAAAACACAAAGAATTACTAATATGGATAGGATGATAAAGTTAATTTTTTTTCCCATAATTTTCTATTATTAATTAGCTCATTTTATTATATATGCCTTTATCAGAGGTTAATTTTAAAGTACAAAAATCACTAAATTTTTAATATATATATTATGAAAAATTGTTTAATTAAAGAGATTTGCGACTTTAATAAAAAATTGATATTTAAAAATGAAATTGATAATTTTTATCCTTTAGGTCACTAAAAAATGCATTATTAATAATCGTAAATAGTTAATTATGATTAACAACAAATGAAAAGTCTACTATTTTTATTTTTCAAAATCCGTATTTATCTTTATTATAAAAAATTAGTCTTTACTTTTTATAATTTGGATCGTGATTATTCACTATTTCTTTTGAAATAGCATGCAAATCTGTATTAAAGGTATATCAGATTCAGTCAATTCAGCAATTTCTAACTCTTAAGTAGTTTTATTTATATTTCTTAACTTAGATCAATGTGTGAGGTTTATCATTAATCTAGTTTCGCACCTTAAATTTATTAACTATTATTCAAAAACGATGATTAAAAAAAGTTATTTTAAGTACAGTATTATTTTTATAGTTTGCTTTTGCTAAATCAAAATTTGAAACAAATCTGGCTTATCATTCAAGTATTCTCCAAAGAATTTTTTTGTTTTCATTTTTAGAATCAGTCCGTCTAAATCGTTTGGGTTTTTTATTTCCAAACCAACAATGGCTGGACCTGAATCTCTATTGTGTTTTTTGGAATATTCAAAATGGGTAATATCATCATTTGGACCTAAAATATCATTCAAAAACTCTCGTAAAGCACCTGCTCTTTGCGGAAATTTTATGATGAAATAATGTTTGTGTCCAGAATGAAGCAAAGCACGTTCTTTAATTTCCTCAGTTCGAGTAATGTCATTATTTGAGCCACTAATTAAACAAACTACATTTTTGTCTTTTATTTCATTAGAAAACTGGTCTAAAACTGCTGTGGTTAAAGCACCAGCAGGTTCAACCACAATAGCGTTTTTATTGTACAAATCTAAAATCGTTTGGCACACTTTTCCTTCGTGAACGGTTACCATTTCATCTAAATTTTCTTTACAAATTTCAAAGTTTAAATCTCCTACTTTTTGGACAGATGCGCCATCAATAAATTTATCTATGTTTTCTATTTTTGTGTTAAATCCATTAGTTATTGAAACAGACATTGAAGCTGCGCCTTTTGGTTCAACACCTATAATTTTTGTGTTGGGAGAAAGTTCTTTAAATATACTAGAAACGCCAGCAGCCAAACCACCACCACCAACTGGCAAAAACAAATAATCTACAGGTGTTTTGCTTTGTGCTAATGTTTCTAAAGCAATGGTTGCTTGTCCTTCTATTACTTTTATATCATGAAAAGGGTGCACAAAAGACATCTTATTTTCTTTGCAATAATCTGCGGCTGCATCAGAAGCATCATCATAAGTATCACCAATTAAGACCACTTCTACATAAACTCCGCCAAACATTTTCACTTGTTCTATTTTTTGATTGGGTGTAGTCGTTGGCATAAATATAACACCCTTTGTTTTTTTTGCATTACAAGAATAAGCAACACCTTGTGCGTGATTTCCTGCACTGGCACAAACAACTCCTTGTTTTAGTTCTTCTACTGTTAATGATGAAATTTTATGATAAGCACCTCTTATTTTGTAAGAGCGTACTTCTTGTAAATCTTCTCGTTTAAAAACAATGTTTGCCTCATGTTTTTCAGATAAAAACTGATTTTTTAGTAAAGGCGTTTCCAAAATAACATCTCTTAAAATAGATGCTGCTTTTTTCACATTATTTAAAGTAATATATTGAGTTTCTGGGCTCATTATTTTAGTTTTTGCATTGCACTCATAGAAGTTCTCAAAATCGCACCAATTTTTTCTATTGGATGATTTCTCAAAGCTTTATTTATCGCTATTAATTTTTTATTATCCACTTGGTTATCTGTTGAAAATGGTTTGCCAATTAAATTAGAGTTTACATTTTTCATAAAATCGGCTAACAAAGGTTGACAAACATGATCAAATAAATAACAGCCATATTCTGCTGTATCTGAAATAACTCTGTTCATTTCATATAGTTTTTTTCGTGCTATTGTATTGGCAATTAATGGTGCTTCATGCAGTGATTCATAATACGCAGATTCTGCTTTTATTCCTGAATTTACCATTGTTTCATAAGCCAATTCTACGCCAGCTTTTAAGAAAGCAGCCAATAAAGTTCCATTGTCAAAAAATTCTTGCTCACTAATTAATTCGTCTGCAGCTTTTGTTTGCTCAAAAACAGTTTCGCTTGTTGCTTTTCGCCATTTCAACAAATCTTTGTCGTTATTTTCCCAGTCTTTCATCATTCCTTTAGAAAATTCACCAGACATAATATCGTCCATATGTTGGTTGAATAAAGGCGTCATAATTGTTTTTAATTTCTCTGCTAATTCGTAAGCTTTTACTTTTGCTGGGTTTGAAAGTCTGTTCATCATATTAGTCAAACCTCCGTGTTTTAGGGCTTCGGTTAAAGTTTCCCAACCATATTGAACCAATTTTGCAGCATAATTTGCATCTAAACCATTTTCAAGCATTTTATCGAAACATAAAATAGAAGCCGATTGCAACACACCACAAAGTATGGTTTGTTCTCCCATTAAATCTGATTTTACTTCAGCTATGAAAGAAGAATGTAACACACCAGCTTTATCGCCACCAGTAGCAACCGCATAGGCTTTTGCTAATTCAAGACCTTCATTTTTCGGATCATTTTCTGGATGAACCGCAATTAATGTTGGTACACCAAAACCTCTTTTGTATTCTTCCCTAACTTCTGAACCTGGCGATTTTGGAGCCATCATTATTACTGTTAAATCTTCTCTTATTTTCATTCCTTCTTCTACGATATTGAAACCATGAGAATATGATAAAGCTGCTCTTTTTTTCATTAAAGGCATTACTTTGTTTACCACATCAGTATGTTGTTTGTCAGGCGTGAGGTTTATTACCAAATCTGCGGTTGGTATCATTTCTTTATAAGTTCCAACCTTAAATTTGTTTTCATTTGTATTTTTAAAAGATTGTCTTCGTTCTCTTATAGCACTTTCTCTCAAAGTAAAAGAAACGTCCAATCCAGAATCACGCATATTCAATCCTTGATTCAAACCTTGTGCTCCACAACCTATAATTACAATTTTTTTTCCTTTTAAAATAGTTACGCCATTTTTAAATTCTGAGCTATCCATAAAGTCACATTTTCCTAATTGTGACAGTTGCTCTCTTAATGATAATGTATTAAAATAATTTTCCATTTTGTTTTTTAATTTTTTACTAATTTTTCTAATTGTTCTACTATTGACGATAATGTTTTCATTGGTTTGGTAATGGCAACTCTTCCAGAACGTACAAATTCTAAAATTCCGAAAGGTTTTAAATCGTCAAATAATTGTTGTGTTTCTTCTTTGTGTCCCGTTTTTTCTAAAACCGTAAATTCCGTTTCTACCGATAAAACTCTGGCATTATGTGAACGTACAATTTTTTCTGCGTTTCCACCAGAAGTCAAAACACCCGTTTTTACTTTATATAATGCGATTTCTTGGTGCACAATTTCTTCATCAGGATGAAAAACTGCTTTCACCACTTCTACTTGTTTTTCCAATTGACCAACCACTTTTTTAACTTGATTTTCTGTTTCTGTAATAACAATGGTATATCTATAAATTTTCTTAATTTCACTTTCAGACGCAGCGATACTTTCTACATTTATTTTTCTTCTCGTAAAAATTATCGATACTCTATTGAGTATTCCCACTACATCTTCTGTAAATACAGATATTGTAAATCTTTTCTTTTCCATAATTTTATTTTAATCTTATTTCTGAAACTGATGCACCAGTCGCTATCATTGGAAACACATTGTTCTCTTTTCCAACCATCACTTCAAGAAAATAGGAACCTTCGTGTGTTAACATTTCCTTTACTGCTTCTTCTAAATTCTCTCTTTTTTCTACCTTTTTTGTTTTAATGCCATAACCTTTTACAATCGTTTGAAAATTTGGATTGACCATTGTAGTAGCTGCATATCTTTTTTCAAAAAACAACTCTTGCCATTGCCTCACCATTCCTAAAAATTCATTATTTAACACCACAATTTTCACAGCAGTTTTAAACTGAAAAATGGTCCCTAATTCTTGAATTGTCATTTGAAAACCACCATCTCCTATAATTCCAATGACTTGTGCATCTGGTCTTCCCATTTTTGCACCAATGGCAGCAGGTAAACAAAAGCCCATAGTTCCCAAACCACCAGAGGTTATTAAAGAACGAGTTTTTTTAAATTTAGCATATCGGCAAGCTACCATTTGGTGTTGGCCTACATCTGTTACAATGATGTTTTTTTGGTCGGAATGAAGGTTTATTTTGTTCATCACTTCGCCCATAGTCATTAATTCTGACTTGGGATTTAGCTCTTCATTAATAACTTTATTAAATTCTTCTTTTTCTAAATCTCTGAATTTCGCCAACCAATCTTTGTGTTCGTTTTCATTAATTAATTCTGTTAATGCGCTTAAACTTTCTTTGGCATTTCCCAAAATGGCAACATCTGTTTTTACATTTTTGTCTATTTCTGCAGGATCTATTTCCAAATGTATAACTTTTGCTTGCCTGGCATATCTACTTAAATCGCCTGTAACACGGTCGTCAAAACGCATTCCTACAGCTATCAACACATCACATTTATTGGTTAATTTATTGGGTGCATAATTACCGTGCATTCCCAACATTCCCACATTTAGATTATGGCCAGAATCTAAGGCTGACAATCCCATAATTGTCCAAGCAGAAGGCAAACCAGCTTTTTCTATAAATGCTTTAAATTCCTTTTCCGCCTCCGCTAAAAGCACACCTTGTCCAAATAACACAAAAGGTTTTTTTGCTGAATTAATTAATCCGGCTGCTTCGGCTACTTTTGTTAAATTCAACTTTGGAGTTGGCACATAACTTCTCATTCCGTTAAAAGTTTTATAATCAAAATCAAGATTTTCAAATTGAGCATCTTTAGTAATATCAATCAAAACAGGGCCTGGTCTTCCGGTTCTTGCGATATAAAAAGCTTTCGCCAAAGCAAAAGGAATTTCTTCTGCTCGGGTAACTTGAAAATTCCACTTGGTAACAGGCATAGAAATACCAATGATATCCGTTTCCTGAAAAGCATCTGTTCCTAATAAATTACTTGAAACTTGTCCAGTAATACAAACCAAAGGTGTAGAGTCTATTTGTGCATCTGCAATTCCAGTTATTAAATTGGTTGCTCCAGGACCAGAAGTTGCTAAACAAACGCCAACTTTTCCTGTTGCTCTTGCAAAACCTTGTGCTGCGTGTGTTGCGCCTTGTTCGTGTCTGGTTAAAATGTGTGTTAACTTATCTTCCACATCATAAAGTGCATCATAAACAGGCATAATTGCTCCGCCCGGATAGCCAAATATTAAATCAACACCTTCTGCTATTAATGAATGAACAACTGCCTGTGAGCCAGTCATTACTTGTTGTTCTGTTTTCGTCTTTATTGCTATTTTTCCCATTTTATTATTTAATTAAAATTCATCTGTTACACATCCTTCAGATGCACACGAAACAGTTCTTGCGTATTTATACAAAACGCCTTTTTTGTGTTTCAAATCGGGTTGTATCCAGTTGGCTTTTCGTCTTGCTAACTCTTCTTCGCTCACATTAAAATCAATGGTATTTTTTATAGCATCAATGGTTATTGTATCTCCATTTTTTACAAATGCAATAGGTCCACCAACTTGCGCCTCTGGTGAAATGTGTCCAACCACAAAGCCGTGTGTTCCTCCTGAAAATCTACCGTCAGTAATTAGCGCCACATCATTTCCCAAACCAGCTCCAATAATTGCTGCAGTAGGTTTCAGCATTTCCGGCATTCCAGGTCCACCTTTTGGACCTTCATATCTTATTACTACAACATCCCTTTTTACTACTTTTCCATCTCGAATTCCATCATTGGCATCATATTCAGAATCAAAAACTTTTGCTGTTCCACTAAATTGAAAACCTTCTTTTCCTGTGATTTTTGCTACAGCTCCTTTGGGCGATAAATTTCCTCTCAGTATTCTTAAATGTCCGGTTTCTTTTATAGGATTTTCTAATGTTTTTATAATTTGTTGATCCGCTTTTAAGTCAGGAACATTTTCAAGATTTTCTGCTAAAGTTTTTCCTGTTACGGTTAAACAATCTCCGTGTAATAATCCATTTTTTAATAAATATTTTAGAACGGCAGGAATACCTCCGATTGCGTGAATATCTTCCATTAAATATTGTCCACTTGGTTTTAAGTCTGCTAAAAATGGTGTTGTGTCTGAAATTCTTTGAAAATCCGCCAAAGTAAAATCAACTTCAGCTGTTCTTGCAATAGCCAAAAAGTGTAATACAGCATTGGTAGAGCCGCCCATTATTGTTACTAACCTTATGGCATTTTCTAATGCTTTTTTGGTGACAATATCTTTTGGTTTAATGTCCTTTTCAAGCAATAAACTGACTACTTCACCTGCTTTTATACTTTCAATTTTTTTCTCTTTCCCCAATGCAGGGTTTGAAGAATTATAAGGCAATGACATTCCTAAAGCTTCAATGGCAGATGCCATTGTGTTTGCTGTGTACATTCCACCACAAGCACCCGCTCCAGGACATGCTTTTTCTATTACATTTTGATATTCTTCTTCATCGATTTTACCTGCAACTTTTTGTCCCCAAGCTTCAAAAGCAGAAACTACATCCAGTTTTTTGCCTTTGTGACAACCAGATGCGATAGTTCCACCATAAACCAAAACGCCTGGTCGGTTTGTTCTGAGCATTGCCATTAATGCGCCAGGCATATTTTTATCGCAACCAACAACTGTTACCAATGCGTCATAAGACATTCCTTCCACTACCGTTTCCATAGAATCTGCGATTACATCTCTTGATGGTAATGAATACCTCATTCCGGGAGTTCCCATAGAAATACCGTCACTCACACCTATGGTGTTGTAGATTAACCCAACTAAATTTTCGTTTTTTGTTCCCTGTTTTACTTCAAGAGCCAAATCGTTTAAGTGCATATTGCACGGATTGCCTTCATAACCTGTGCTGGCAATTCCTACAAAAGGTTTTTTAAAATCTTCTGTGGTTAAACCGATAGCGTGAAACATTGCTTTTGCTGCAGGTAGCGAATCGTCTTGTGTTACTCGTTTACTGTATTTGTTTAATTCCATTTTTATATTTTTTTAAAGCCTTTTATTTATTTTGTATGAACACTTTTCTGATAAGCATCTGCTAATTTGTAACCAATCGTTTCTTTCCAGTGTAAATTGAAACTGCGATTATCGAGACTGCCAATTGCAGCAACTTCTGCTGCTGTTCCTGTAAAAAAAGCACCATCTGCTCGATACACATCTTCTACTTTAAAAAACTTTTCTATGACTTCAATACCTAAATCTTCAGCTAATTCAAAAATCGTTTGTCGCGTTATTCCTGAAAGTATATTGCCAAGTGGAGCAGTAAATAATTTACCTTCTTTTTCAAAAAAGAAATTCGCTCCAGGTCCTTCTGCTACATTTTCGTTCATGTCCAAGAGTAAAGCTTCATCAAAACCTTTTTGTTTAGCTTCTGTGGTTGCTAATATTGAATTGATGTAATGACCGCTTACTTTTGCCTCTACAAAACAAGATTTTGGGTTAGGTCTTTGAAAAGAAGAAGTCATTAGCTTGAGTTGCATATCGCCTAAATATCTTCCCCATTCCCAAGCACAAAGCATTACATGCACATTTTCTGTTGGTTGAAGAGACATGTTTTCACCCAAATAAACCAATGGGCGGATATAAGAATCTTCCAAGTTGTTTTTTTCTAATAATTCATAACTTAAAGCGGTTAATTCCTCGACTGAATATTTCAGTTTGATGTGCATTTTTTCAGCCGAATAATGCAAGCGTTCAAAATGTTCTTTAGATTTAAAAATATGAGCACCTTTATCGGTTTTATAAGATCTAATTCCTTCAAAAACACCAGCTCCATAATGTAGCGTTTGACTGTACAAGTTTGTTTTTCCATTCTGGGCCTTTACCCATTCGCCATCCAAAAATATTTGGGTTTCATTGTTGTAATACATTGTTATATTTTGTTTTATTAATTTTTTAGTCAAAAAAAAGCTCTTCTCATTTATTGAGAAGAGCTTTTATATTATTTCAATATAATTCCATTCTCACCGCGGGGGTAAAATGATAATGCAAATAATAATGTTGCTTATTATAGTAGTCATCAAATTGATTGAATTTAAATTTTGTGTTTTCATTGTTTGTTTATTCTGAAATTTTAACCAAAAAAAAAGCCATCCTAATTGGATGGCTTTTAATAAATATATTTAATTTATATGCATCCTCATCTTCCGTGACTAATAATCACGATTTCGATAATAGATGCTATAATATTTCTGTTTTTCATTGCATTGCAAATATATGTATTTTTTTTATAAAACCTATTGAGAAGTTTTATTTCGGTTGTTTTTACTTGACATCTATGAATATGATTGTGTTGATTCTCGTCATTTATTCTAAATTAAGTACAACGGCTCGGCTATGGTTAGTACGGGAATTAAAAGTAGTGAACTTTCGATTAAGCACTTAGTCAAATCTTTTTATTTTGTTTTATCTTTTTGTTTTCAAAGCCAAATCAAAAGATTTGGCGGACTTGGTTAAAAGCTCTAAACTTTGGGTGAAGTACTAAAACCCGTATTAATTATAGCCATTGTTGTACAGCGTTTTTTTACTACAATTTTGTTAAGTTCTCTTCAGTTTTTTTGTGGTGATGTGAAATGTGGTAAATGGTAAAGCAGTACAGTTCGCGTAATGTGATTTTACCAAGTAATGGGTGTGGGGTAAAGATAGTATCTAAATCTTCTTCTGATTTTTGACTAAGTTTATCAATTAATTTATCCACTGTATTGTTCAGTTGCTTTATTAATCTTTCTTTTTTATCAATAGAAATTTGTTTAGGTATATACATACTTGGAGCTTTTCCTCCATTTGCTAATGCTTTTTGATAATCAGTGATGACTTCATTATAAGATTTACTGGGTCGTTTTGGTTTTCCAAAAAAAATATTTAATAAGAATTTAGGTAACAAAAATATCAATTTAATAGGTTTCGTACTTAAATAAACATGTTTTAATTGTTGTCCTGGGCTCCATTTGTTGTTTGTAATCTTTTCGAAATCTTGGTCAGATAAAGTATAGATATATGAAACAAAATTATTAGTGTTTTCTTTAAACTTCTTTGTTATTTCTGTTTTTTTCATTTTCTATTTTTTGCAAATGCTGTACAACTTGTTATATCATTAGTTTTATGCACGTTTATCGGCTAATATT
>Ga0209533_1005436_pt1 | contig 10858 bp, 10 predicted proteins | sample COG_04_FD_184748 | JGI IMG/M metagenome (GOLD analysis project Ga0209533, IMG submission 184748) | Pelagic Microbial community sample from North Sea - COGITO 998_met_04 (SPAdes) (version 2) | ecosystem: Environmental > Aquatic > Marine > Neritic zone/Coastal water | place: Helgoland, sampling... | reverse complement strand
CTGACGTTTCGCCAAGTTCATCACGAAGAACACATGATATCGAACCAGCCCGCGAAGAGTCCATACTTCCACAGTGAAAAAATCTGCAACGGACATCACATCCATGTGAGAGCGCACGAAAGTTTGCTGCTCATACCGCCCAAAGGGCACCCGCACTCACATCCCTACGGGCGCATCTGCGATGCACCATCTCAGCACTGTCGTGCTTCGTCCAATTGGACTGCTTGCCGCGCTCTGGTGAAGGAATGATTCCTTTAGCCCTGAGTATATTGCCAACAGTCGTCATACTCACCTTGTAGCCTAGATTCGATAGAGCCTTGGATGCGACCGCAGGAAATAGCTAGTATTTGGACGCTACTCTCCTCGGAACTTCAGCGAATTGAGCACACAGCCCCTGAATTACTTCCATGCGCTTCTGGCGATCTGTCTTAAGCATCCGCTTAGCAGTATATTTTAGAGCGATCAGTTTGCGATGCCATGCGAGGATTGTATCGGGTGTCACAATGCTCGCATATTGCGTCAGTCCCTTACGCCCAAGCTTCTTGCCACGCTTGGCCAATTTATACCTTTGAGCATTGCTCAACTTCAATTTCACGCCCTTCTTGTCCAGCTGTTCTTTGAGTATCTCGTTTGTTTGCGTTGCGCTGTCGTCGCGTTGCTCCTCGGAACTGCATTCAAATACTTGATCACATCATGCTGTTTGCGATTCAGCCAGCCCGCCAACGTGGCTAAGAAAATTGTCATTTGCGTCTTCAAGGCACTTTTTTCTAATTTCTGTAAGTCATTGGCAAGCAGAACAGTTCCTAAAATTGAACCCCTCACGGGGAATTGGTCGAGTTGTGACATATTATTTAGTGGTTTATGGTTGAAAAATATAAATGAGAATCGTGCACCGAGATCGAACTTACGAATATGGCATTTAGTTAAAATAAACTCAGGTTTGAGGGGAGACTTTCGTCATCAGAAACAACAGCTTTCAGCCCTCCTTGAGAAGATAGCTCCCCCAGCCTTTTTCGAAGAACTCACGTTGCACCAAAGGTGAGCGGTCAACAACTAGCCCACGTATGGAGATTCCGTCTTCTACTCGACAGACGAGCAATTTCTCTTCGCGGTCTTTAGCTTGCTCTTCAATGAAAGTAAAGCGACTCAAATCTTCGCTACTTGCATCCGGACAACGTGTGCCTTGATCCGAGCAGATCGCACGTGCGCCACGGCTACCACCTCCTTTACTGATATAGTGATCGAGTGCCGCAAGCACGGCCTCCGAAACCCACGCCATGTGTCGCCAGCGAAATGCCTGCCCGACCATAGCTGCCGAGCTAGATTTCAAGCCATCGCGCTCAATCTCTTGTCTGAGTGCCCGCGCATTTTCAAGTGCGCTCTTTACCATATCCGCGCTGCAAATAATTCCGGCATAGTCACTCATGCGAGCTTGGATTTCCTGTTTCACATCTTTTGGCTTACGTCCACCTACATTCATAAAGCGGTCAGCATCCGCAAGTACACTTTCAAGAGACTGTGATACAACCGATGCAGCTGTAGTCGTATCCACCTTTTCATTACGAGAACGCTTAATCGCAATCGCAACACGCTTACCAAAGACTTGTCCTGAGTTGAGTGCGGCACCGCCAGGGCGTGTCACACCATGGCTACCCGCAGCTTCTCCGATGGCGTAGCAACCCTTTAGATTGGTTTGCCCCCAGTCATTGATCAGAATGCCACCGTTCATGTGCTGATTATTCATGGCAAACTCCAGCGGCTCTGTCTCGATGTCTGTTCCATGCATACGGTAGAGCTCAATCGCTAGAGGATTCATCCGTAGCAAACGGTCGATTGGTAAATCGTAAAGAGCCTCGTTGTTTTCAAGGTAAGCACGAACGTCGGGATCTAGATCCTCGAGCGAGAACTCTTCACCATCATTAACAGGCTCAGGGTTACGCAGGAAATCCAAGTAAACTTTACGCCCAGCCTTACACTCCAGATAGACAGCTAAGTCAAATAGGCTCGAACCATAATCCAGCATACGATTCGAGTGGAACGGCCACTGATAACCCTTACGGAAAATATTAGAGACCATCTCACGAGTCGTTCGGTAAAAACGCTTGAGGAAGTGATGTTCATTCCCCTCCTCGTCGACCGAGTAGACGCGTGGCATCACTTGCACATACGTACCAGAAAGATTCCAAGGAAACTTGGTCCGAGGTGTGCCAATACCAAACTGGCTCTCAGTCAGATTACACAGCTCGACGCCAGCTTCGAGCGCCAGCCCAAGGCCACCGTGGCAATGATGCGGATATACACTGTCACGATAGAGCTCACCTGGCCCGCCGGTTGCGATTACCAAATCCTCACATTGTATAAAGATCATACCGTAGTCGTTTCGCTGTTCTTCGCGATGCAGCGCGATCACGCCGCAAACACGTTCAATCCTATCGACTGTTTCTTTAACGATACGGATACCGCTCGTGCTCGGGAGGATGCGAATACCAAGCGTAAGTGCTTCTTCGAACAATACCTTCACCATGAGCTTTGATGTACGGGGTCCACAACTTGTCGCCCGTCCAGCTTCATCGTGGTCGGTCTGGTAGCGAAGGATGGCTCCATGATCATCATGAGGCAAAGGTAAGCCCATAAACTGAAGACCGCCAATCGCATCAATCGAGCCGACTGCCTCCACGTATGCCGTCGAAAAATTCATAGCACCGCCCGAGCAGAGGCCTTCTGCGTATTTCACGAAATTGTCTCCCTTGTAATCAGTGCTAGCGGTGTAGAGCGTCTGTTTATCAGAACCCGAACAGGCCGAGGTGCCTGCGAAGAGTCCAGTGCTGGCAACCAATACATCGACTTTCCTGCGCTTCAGTTCTACCGCAGCGCGCATACCGGCAGCACCGCTGCCAAGAACGAGTGCTTCGCATTGATAAACAGGGATCGTCTTGCCAGAGATTTCGATGCTCTTTTCCGATGGGTCGATGCCATGAACGGATGGCATGTCGAAACGCGTCAAGCGGTCGAGAATATCCTGTGGTATGGCATTAAAGCCATCTTTGCTAGTTTCATTCACTGCAGTCATAAAAATTTCGTATTAGATATTATGTATTAGGGAAAAACAGGATGCCAATGGCGACGCACATGAGGAGCGCCCCGGTAAATCGTAGAATGTAAATGCCTCGATGATCCGCTTTATCAGTCTGGCTAAAAATCCGTATTGCCAGAGCACCGAAGACGACGCTCCAAAGGCCACGTGTGCTATAAAGGATATTTATTTCAGAGACATGCTGGTAACGCGCTAAGGTATAATTGAGAAGCAGCGCCTGCAGCCCCATCAGAAGGCACGCTCCGAGCATCCACGGCCAAGCCGCCGTCGGGATGGAACTCAGCGGCTCACGAAAGAATGGGATAAGCACGAACGATAAGAGCGCATTCACTCCCATCGTAATAAAAAGAAAGAGTGGAAGGCCGAAACCACCTGCGAACATACCGACCATCGTATCCGAACCGGCAAAAAAGAGTGAACTCAGCAGAGCTAGCACGATCGAAACGCCGACTCGTTCAGCTCCAGTTCCAGAAAATCCTAGGAATCCCACCCCGAGCATAGCGACAAAAGCAGCCATAAAAATCGGCAAGCCAATCACCTCAGTGCCACAGATGACGGCAAGTATTACAGCAAACACAGCCTTCGTCCCCATCATCGGCGTTTGCAAACTCACATCGCCGAACCGAATCGCCGCAAAGGTGAAGAGTTGCCCAACAAAAAACATAACACCAGTTAAAGCCGGCAGATGAATGAGTTCCCAAGGAACCGCACCCTCATGCTCCAGTAGCAAGACCCCAAAAATGGGCAGAAAGAGGAGATTCACCAAAAACGAAAGACGCAGAATACCCGCCCCCCTGGAGAGTGCCTGTTTCGAGAATACAGCAGCCACTGCATAGCCCATCGCAGCCAAGGCTGCATTTATGTGAAAAAGCTCCATATTTTTACTTTGTAGATAAATTAGTTGACATATTTTACCTTTAAAGCAAATAAAAAGCGTATGAATCCAAATGAGCTGACTCTCGACTTCTCAGTTGTGCGCGATTTGCGTAAGCGTGCAGGAATGACCCTCGAAGACGTCTCGCAGAAGTCAGGCGTTTCAATTGCTGGCTTGTCGAAACTAGAACGAAACCAGAACATGATCGAACTGGACACACTTTACAGGCTAGCTCGCGTGTTCGGCCAATCAGCAACAGACTTGCTCAACCTAGCCGAGTCCTGCTCTGCCCAATGCAAAGATTCTGAAGCTTACACATCCGGACCCTTTGAATTCGAAAAAGTCAGTTTCAAAGGAATCGATTGCTTTCACGCCAAGGCATCTAAAGGCGGCGAGCTTTCAAAACCTGAGGCGCATGGAGACGAATTTGAGATCTGCTGGGTCCTAAGCGGTCACATTCGCATCACATTGCCAAGAGAGACGCATACCCTCGGTCCGGGCCAAGCACTCAAATTCGATGCCGCGCTGGCTCATAGCTATGAGATCCTGGAGGACAGCGAGATTAACATTCTGCACATCGAAAAAACCCACCGCTTCTAGAAACTGACATGGAAAACTTAAATCGCCTAGCCATTCACACAATGACCACGAAGCCGTGGGACTTGCCAACAGCTTGCGCAAAATACGCCGCTGCCAGTGTCCCTGGCGTCGGCCTCTGGCGGCAGTGGCTCGACGGTCGTCCACTGGCCGAGAGCAAGAAGATGCTCGACGACCACGGCCTACAAGCCGTCTCTCTCGTGCGCAGCGGATTTTACCCCTACGTAAATGAGGCCGAGAAGCAGGCCGCCTACGATGATAACATCAAGGCGCTCGACGAAGCCGCCGCCATAGGCGCACCACAAGTCGTGCTCGTCTGCGGAGCCAAGCCCGACCTCAGTCTTTCAGAAAATCGCCGCCATATAACCGAGGGCATCGACTCTCTTATCGACCACGCCAGCAAGGTGGGCGTCAAACTTTCCATCGAACCCCTCCATCCCATGTATGCCGATTGCCGCAGCGCCGTAAATACCATTGGGCAGTGCAATGACATGATCGACCAACTCGGCGAAGAATGGGTCGGCATCGCAGCCGACGTCTATCACATCTGGTGGGACCCTCAACTGGAGCAGGAAGTGAAACGCGCTGGCAAACGCATCATCGGCTTCCACGTCTGCGACTGGATGACGCCCACTGCCGACATGTTGAACGACCGCGGCCTCATGGGCGAAGGATGTATCGATAACCGCGCAATCCGAAAACTGGTGGAATTCACCGGATTTGACGGACCAATCGAAGTTGAAGTCTTCTCTGCCCGCCACTGGGAGCGCGATCAAGACGATTACTTGGCAGACATTATACGAGCCTACAAAGAGCACGTTTAGAAATCATTCACCTATAAAATTAACTTCAAAACCACTTAACAAAAATCAAATTATGAAGACACACAAAATCGGAATCATCATGAACGGCGTCACCGGACGCATGGGCACGAATCAACACCTGCTTCGCTCTATCGATGCGATCATTAAACAAGGCGGCGTAAAGATCAGCCCGACGGAGTGCATCATGCCAGACCCGATTCTAGTCGGCCGCAACGAAACGAAGCTAAAAGAGCTCATCGCTATGACCAGTGTTGAAAAATACACAACCGATCTAGACAGCGTCATGACAGACCCTGCATACCCGATCTACTTTGACTCGCAAACCACACTGCGCCGCTTCCCTGCGGTCGAGGCTGCGGCCGCTGCTGGCAAGCACGTTTACTGCGAAAAGCCAACTGCGATTAAAACCGAAGACGCTTACAAGCTCTACGAAATCTGCCGCGACGCTGGCGTGAAAAACGGCGTGGTGCAGGACAAGCTTTGGCTCCCTGGTATGGTGAAGTTCAAGCGCTTGGTTGAAAACGATTTCTTCGGCGAAATTCTTTCCGTCCGCGGTGAGTTCGGCTACTGGGTCTTCGAAGGCCACAGTGTCGCTCCTCAACGTCCTTCTTGGAACTACCGCAAAGAAGACGGCGGCGGCATGATCGTCGATATGCTTTGCCACTGGCGCTACGTCGTCGACAATCTCTTCGGCAAGGTCAAGAGCGTCTCTTGCCTCGCGGCGACTCACATCCCTGAGCGCATCGACGAAGAAGGCAAGCCATACAAGTGCACCGCCGACGACTCCGCCTACTCCACTTTCGAACTCGATAACGGTGTGGTCTGCCACTTCAACTCTTCATGGAACGTTCGCGTGCGCCGCGATGATTTGCTCACGATGCAAGTCGACGGCACCAAGGGTTCTGCAATTGTTGGTCTGCGCGACGTATGGACTCAGCACTACGGCAACACACCACGCCCCATTTGGAATCCAGACATCCAGCAGCCTATCGACTTCATGGACGGCTGGCAGAAAGTGCCTGAACAGGAAACTTACGACAACGCATTCAAGATCCAGTGGGAGCTCTTCCTACGCCACGTCGTACTCGACGAACCATTTGAATGGGATCTGCTCGAAGGTGCCAAGGGCGTTCAACTTGCAGAGCTTGGCGTGCAAAGTTCCGATGAGCGCAAGTGGATCGATCTCCCCGAACTCAAAGCTTAATCATGAATAAACCTGTCGCATTTGTAACTGGGGGCAGCCGAGGCATCGGCTTCGGCTGCGCCTCTCAACTCGCCAAGCTTGGCTTCAACGTGGCCATTAACGGCATGCGGGACGAGTCTGCTGTTAGCGAACCCATCGAAGCACTCAAAGCTCACGGCGCTGAGGTTGTCTATTGCCAAGGTGATATCGGCTCAGCTGAAGCACGCGTTGCCATGCTGGATAAGATTAAGGCTCAGTTCGGCAAGCTCAACGTGCTCGTCAACAATGCCGGTGTCGCTCCCAAAGAGCGTAAGGACATCCTAGATGCTTCGGAAGAAAGTTTCGACTACGTGGTCGGCACAAATGTTAAGGGTCCCTACTTCCTCACTCAGGCAGCCGCTAATTGGATGATTGAGCAAAAGGCCGCCTCTTCAGACGAGTTCTTCGCTATCATCAACGTCGGCTCGATCTCAGCAACGGTCGTCTCCGTAAACCGCGGAGAATACTGCGTATCCAAAGCGGGCGTTGCCATGATGAGCCAACTCTTCGCGGCTCGCCTCGGTGAATACGATATTCCTGTCTACGAAATCCGTCCAGGTGTCACTAAAACTGACATGACTAGCGGCGTGACCGACAAATATGACAAACTGATCGAGGATGGTCTCTGCGTGACCAAGCGTTGGGGCTTCCCTGAAGACATCGGCAAAGCTGTCGGTTCGCTTGCGACTGGCGACTTCCCCTATTCAACTGGGCAGGTCATCATGGTCGACGGCGGACTGACTATGCCACGCCTATAAGCCATGTTGCCAAGCTGATTGTCTCACACATACTTCTAAAATGAGCACCCCAACCAAAGCCGAAGCAAATGCGATTCTTGAGCTAACCAACAATGATCTGCTAGCCGCGCTGAATGTTGCGCAAAAGCAGCTCGATGTGATCTACACGCGCGCCCAAGTGCTGCTTAGCTTGGCTGGCATGGTCGTCACGGTGACTGGTTTCTCAGGTCGTCTAATTGCCGGCAGCAGCCTATCGGCACAAATCTGTCTAGTGGCTGGACTATTCGTATCCTTAAGCAGTGTGATTTGGGTCTTCATACGCGTCATGCGTGTAAAATGGGTCACTACCATGGTTGCCGAAGATAAAGAAACTGCGCTGGTGCAAGCGCTACAACGACGCGACAGTAAGACACGCGCCTACTCGTTCGGCGGCATAGTGCTCTGCATCGGGCTAGCCCTCTACTGTATCTCTATCGCCCTAATGCTAATCGATCCCGTTTCAATCCAAGGTCCCGCTCGCTAAGCATGTTTAACAATCGTCTGTATTATAATGATTAACCCTCAACCAGTTCGTCGTCCATCACAACTGGCTCTTTAACTTAGCTAAAAATCGTCAGTCTGGGTTACAATATAAAGTTGAAACCCACACATATCCGAAGAACAATCACAACCATGCTCTACACTGGGTTATGCTCCATCACATTTCGCAATCTAAGCATCAGCGAAGTCATCGAACTCTCAAAAAGAGCTGGGCTCGATGGCATTGAATGGGGCGGCGACGTGCATGTGCCTCCAGGCAATCTATCGCTCGCGGCCTCGGTGCGAGCCGAAACAGAAGCCGCGGGACTATGCGTCTGCTCATATGGATCCTACTATCGTGCGACCTCTGAGGACGTGCCATTCTCCGACGTTCTAGAGAGCGCCGTTGCTTTAGGTGCACCTGTGATTCGTATCTGGGCTGGCAATAAAAGTTCCGCTGATGCCACACAAGAGGATCGTGACGATTTTGCTGAGCACATCCGTCGTGCTGTCATCGCCTCACGTGAATTCGACATTACCATCGCATTGGAATATCACGGTGGCACTCTGACCGACACTCAGGAGTCGGCTCACCGCCTACTTAAGGAAGTTGGGCTCACCGACCTCAAACTCTATTGGCAACCGCGCACTGGCGGAGACCTTGACAAAGACATCGTCGAACTCAACGCCAGCCTCCACCACCTCAGCCATGTGCATTGTTTCCATTGGGGCAAAGCTGGCTGGAACGACCGCAAGTCACTGCTCGATGGAGTCAGCGCATGGAAGGCTTACCTAGACATTATCCGACAAGTCGAAGGCGACCGCTATGTTCTATTCGAATTCATGAAAGACGACTCTCCGCAGCAATTAATCGAAGATGCACAAGTTCTCTGCAGTTTATTAGCACAAGCCGAAACGGAAGCCCCAAGACTTTAGACAATGAATCATGGAGAATCTAGACCGACTCACCCTACATACGATGACCCGATTATAATCCTAGGCTCCGCACGTTAATCATTTATAGAATAAACAACCGCATATGTTTAAAGAATCCTCTTACTTACTTCATCCAACACGGCAGAGTGTACGAAGGAAGCGTAGGCAAAATCTGAAGACATCTCTAGTAAGCAAGGAAGAATACAAACTGGGTATACTCCTAAGCCGTTGAATTGGACTCTCTATTCTGCTCGGAGAATGAACCCGGTGAGTATCCGCACTTAAAGTCTATTGGTTCATAGCTGACGAAGCGAAGCGGAGATGGGCAATCGCTCTGCGGTTGGGGCGTAGCCTGAGCGCGAGCGAATCAAAAGCTGTTCATTGCGTTTATTTTTTGGCACCGCATCACACGCCGTGCTATGGTTGGCCTGTGTGGTTACTGTTGTTCCTAAAGTTGAACCCCTCAAAATACTGTCATGTCCCGTTTGGTGTTTTTTTCTCACTCGCATAGATAGTGATGTTAGCGCTTTCTTCGCCGAGAATTACCTGAGCACGTTTAAGGGCGTTTCGAGTGGAAATATTTGGCTGATTTGGATGCCATCGGTGGAAGTTCTCTTTGCCTAGTTCGTCGATCAAGCCAGAGTTGTAGAAGACGCGTTCGACTTCTTCGTGCGCGCCACTGACGATGACTTCACGACCTCGGGAACGGGCGAAGCGAATGAGGTCACGGATAGCCATGGCAGCGGTGCCGTCGAGCGCATGGGCGTTGCGCATTCTCAAAATGATGATACGCATCTCGGGGTGGCTGGCCAATCACTATTGAAAAGGCGAACTGATCGAAATCAGCGCAAAGTGGTTAACAGCCCCAGAGCCCTTTATTAAAGGGATCCCGAGCGTTTCACCTATTTTCATTTCGATCATTTTGATCAAAAACGTGCGACTCCAGTAACACAAGACTCAGCAAAAAGGCCTGAAAATCTTGCACGATTACGATCATTTCGATCAACGAATGATCGTAATCGACTTCCAAAAGGTAACTTCGAGTACCGTTTCCGAAATATTCGCTACAGTTTCTAAGCTACTTCTTTCACCTCCAGTTCTTCTCGATGATAGTAGTTCAACAACCCTCCTAGCCGTTCACTTTTTACGATCAGTCCGCATTCTGATTGGCTTTGTGGACTATTTGGAAAAGGGATAAGATTATCGAGCCCTTGGTGATTCCGCTCATGGTGAAAATGCTCAACATATTGCCCGACAGCCCGGCGGAGCGACCTCTCACTAAAGAAGATCATGTGGTCAATGCACTCGCGCTTGATGGCTGATACAAAACTCTCGGCATATCCATTTTGCTGCGGGCACCCTACTCTTGTTTGGATGACTTCTACCCCGGCATCCGTCAAAATTTGACGAAACTCTTTTGTGTAGAGTGGATCATGGTCGCAGACGAAGAAACGCCTGCCTTTAAGAACGCCATCGTAACTATCAGTCATGTTGCGTGCGAGTTGCGACATCACCGCCCCATTGACTTGGCAGCCGATGTGAACGATCTCGACCTGACGTTTGGCCAAGTTCATTACAAAGAATACGTGGTAACGAACCAGCCCGCGCAGTGTCCAGACCTCGACCGTGAAAAAATCTGCGACGGACATCACGTCCATGTGGGAACGCACGAATGTCTTCCAATTGGACTGCTTGCCTCGCTCAGGTGAAGGAATGATTCCCTTTGCTCGCAGAATGTTACCGACAGTCGTCATACTCACCTTGTAACCAAGATTAGAAAGAGCCCCTTGGATGCGGCCATAGCCCCAGCCCATATTTTCCTCGGCAAATTTGACGCAGAGTTCCCGAATTACCTCCATCCGTTCCTGTCGATCAGTTTTCACTACCCGCTTACCAGTATATTTAAGGGCTATTAACTTCCGGTGCCATCCAAGGATCGTTTCCGGTCGAACCAATGTCGCGTATTTCTGCAACTGAGCCCAACCCATCGCCTTGCCTCGCCTGGCCAGATTACGACGCTGATGATTGTCTAAACGGAGCTTCTTACCCGTCGAT
>Ga0209533_1005434_pt1 | contig 10862 bp, 6 predicted proteins | sample COG_04_FD_184748 | JGI IMG/M metagenome (GOLD analysis project Ga0209533, IMG submission 184748) | Pelagic Microbial community sample from North Sea - COGITO 998_met_04 (SPAdes) (version 2) | ecosystem: Environmental > Aquatic > Marine > Neritic zone/Coastal water | place: Helgoland, sampling... | reverse complement strand
AATAATGAAATTATGAAATTAGGAGATTTAAATAATGATAATGAAATTGATTTTTCAGAATTCGAAAGAGTTGTTAATATTGATAAATTTGGTATTGAAAATGGTGGTAATTTATATGTAAGAAATGCTATTAAATTTGGATTTCTTAGCAAAAATTCTATTTTAGCACAGGGAGAAGCATCGGTTATCGTAGGTAATAAAGGTTTTGATCCATTAAATTGTTCAACAGATATGTTAACATTAAAAAAATATAGAGAAGCAGAAATTAAGCACGGAAGATTAGCAATGCTTGCAACTGTTGGTTGGCCAATTTCGGAATTATTTCATCCCTATTTATCAACAATTACACAAAATACAAATTTATTATCTTTTAATAACAAAGTTCCTTCCATTCTTAATGGGGGTTTTGAAAAAATTAATCCAATTTTTTTCATGAGTATTATTGTATTTGCAGCAAGTATCGAATCTATTGTTCTTAATAAGGATTATAATAATTATTTTGATTATAGGATTCCTGGTGATTTTGGATTTGATCCGCTAAATTTTTATACTAATAAAAGTGAATTTACAAAAAAAAATTTAGAATTAAAAGAATTAAATAATGGACGATTAGCCATGTTAGCAATTACTTATTTTGCATTTAGTGAATTTATTACAAATAATCCAATTGTAACAAATTCGCCATTTTTTTAATTTATTCATTATATTTATATATTTCTTTTTGTATTATTAAATTTATCGAATTTGACGGCAATATCATTATTAATTTTTTTATAAATTTATTTATAATTCTATTAAAATCATTACTTGGATATGAAAATACAATATCACATACGGCATCTTGTTCATTTTCTAATTCATTTAAAAACGATTTTGCATTAATATCATACCATAATTTTAATAATTCTTTGTGAATTTTCATTAAATCATTTATTCTATAACTTTTTAATAGTCCGATAGAATCTTTTACTTCTCCATAATGGTTTATTTCATGTAATAATTTATTTGGTGGTAAATATATATATTTTGCACATTCAAGTAAAATATCACTAGGCAAATTGTCAATAAGTTCAATCAATGACATTTTAATAATAAAAGGTACTGATAAAATTCATTTTTTAAAATTAAATAGTATTTCTTAAACTTTTTACATATTTGAATATTTATATATATATTATATAAAAAAATGATATAATTTTATTTTAATTTTAATAAAATTATGTGTAATATTAATCAGAATGTTAACATTAGTGATATAGAAGATTTTAATCAACATAAAAAAAAAACAATTGAAAATGATATGTGGATAACTTTACTAAATGAATTTAAATCAACTTATTTAAACTTTAATACTAAAAAGGATGTTATTATTTTTCAAAAAAAAATGCAAAAAAATTACAAAATTACTTTATCAAATTGTGATTTAGTAAAACTATATGAAAATTTAAATATTGATAATATTAAAATTAAAAATTTAATTATAAAAAAAAAACAAAAATCAAATTCTGGTGTATTGGTTATTACTGTATTGACATCTGCACACCCAGAATATATTGATGAGGACGGTATTTTACAAATTGGAAAATTTTCATGTAAACACGATTGTGCATATTGTCCAAATGAAAAAGCACATGATGGTAATAATTGGACAGACCAACCAAGAAGCTATTTATTTTCAGAACCAGCAGTTCTGAGAGCAAATCATAATGATTTTGACCCGATTAAGCAAATGAATGCAAGACTTAGTACATTAAAAGAAATGGGACACGCATTAGATAAATTGGAAATTATTGTTTTAGGCGGAACATGGAGTGAATATCCGGAACAATACAGGGATGATTTCATTACAAAATTGTATTACAGTGCAAATATATATAATAATATTTATAAAAGAGATTTATTGTCTTTAGAAGAAGAAATTGAATTTAATCAGAATGAAGCAGTTATACATATTATTGGTTTAACATTAGAAACCAGACCAGATACTATTACATTAGATGAAATTAAAAAATTTAGAAAATATAATTGCACTAGAATTCAACTTGGCGTACAACATACTGAAAATAGTGTTCTAAAAAAAATTAATAGAGGTCATAATATCGAATGTGTTTATGAAGCAATTAAATTATTAAAAGATAATTGTTATAAAATTGATATACATTTAATGCCAAATCTACCAGGATCTAGTTATGACATAGATGTTAAAATGTTAAATGATTCATTATATGATCCAAGATTACAAGTTGATCAATATAAAATATACCCAACGGCAATTGTACCGTGGACAAAAATTAAAAAATGGCACGAAGAAGGTTCATATATTCCTTATGACGATTTAAAATTATTTGTATTAATTAAAGATTTTAAACAAAAAGTACAAAAATGGAAAAGACTTAATAGAATTATAAGAGATATTCCTAGTACTTATATATCTGGTGGATATAGTCATAAATATGTTAATATGCGACAATTATTACAAAATGATATGAAAAAATATAATTGGTCTTGTAGATGTATTAGATGTAGGGAAGTTGGTAATAATCTTATAAATCCAGATGATATAAGACTGAGTATTGAACAATATGATGCTTCAGATGGTAAAGAATATTTTATATCATATGAAACAGATAATTACTTAATTGGATTTATTAGACTACGATTGAGTAAAAATAATGAAAATAGATTAGAAATTCTTAAAGATATGGCATTAATTAGAGAATTACATGTCTATTCAAATTTAAATAATGTTGGAAATAATATTGAAGAATCAATGCAACACAAAGGTTATGGAAAAAAACTTGTATTTGAAGCAGAAAGACTAGCATTAGAAAATGGGTATACAAAAGTTGCTATTATTAGTGGTACTGGTGTCAGAAACTATTATAATAAATTAGGATATCAATTAAAAGATACTTATATGATTAAAAACTTAAATCAGTCAAAATGTGTTATTCAGTAAATTTAGTATTTGGATATTGTGTATAAAACCCTTCTTTTTCTAAAAATTAGAATTTTTTTTGTTCTGAAATTTTAATACAACAAATATTAATATTTATAAATTTTCTTTTATTTCATTACTTAATTTAAAAAATGATATATAAATTATTATATAACTATTTTTTAATGAAGGTATATAAAGAGATTATTGACGATGAATATCTATTAATTGTTAAAGAATATAATAATAATAATAATAATAAAAACTATTCTTTTTTAAATGATATTAAAAATTATGAAAATAGTTTAATTTATATAAATAATATTTTCAGAATAAAAAAAAAATTACAATATTATGAAATATTAATACATAATTACTGTATTAGAAAATATATTGATATTTATAAAAAATGGAATAAAATAGTTTATAAAACATTAAATAAGTCTTCTTAATCTATCATTAAATACTTTTGTTCTTTCTTCTAATTGTTGTATAGAATCGTTTCTACTAAAAGTAAAAGGAGGTAATGATAATAATTTATAATTATATGGCATATGCCCTGTACTAGAACTATCTGTATTCCAATAAGGATAAGTATTAAGTTTTAATAAATACCCATTTTCCATCCCTTTTTGAATTAATAAAACTGTTTCATCAGATGTGTCTTCAAATAACATATCATCTCTAGAAATTATTGGCCCTATGTGTAAAAATGCTGTTGTTCTATTAAAATATTGCCCGGCAGAGATGCTACCTATTACAACAAAATCTATTGACCCAATATTAATTCGTGCACGAAGTCCGTAAATAGTATAATGACCTTCGTTGTACGGTAAAGGTTCATAAGTTGCTTTTAAAAAAATTTTTTTTGTTGTATCTATATTTATTTGTAATGTTGGTTTTTTTGTAAAAAATTTTATTTTTTTAAATACTTCCGCTTTTTGTGCTAGTGTTAAAGGAGTATTAATTGCTAAATTTAGTGGTGTTATGCCTTTATTATTACAATCTAATATATAATTATAAAAAGGTATAGTATCATAACAATTTGTTACTATTTTTCCATCAGGCAATGTTGTTTTAATTTTTGATAAATATTTAATTTTTTTGAAATGTAAATCTCCAAAGGTTTCCTGTGTTATAGGATCATTATCATTTAAGTCACAACCTACATATTTTTGTCTTGGTGATTTACCAGAAGGACTTAATGATTTAGCATATTTTTTAAATTTAGGATTATCTGCTTCAAGAGCTAATTTTAATTTTAAATCTGATTTTGAAAGTTTTGTTTTACTACCTCCTCCATTTGTTAACAAATAGTCCATATATTCATGCCTATCTCTCGCTCTCCACGCGCGCGCGCGCGCTCTCTCTCTTTCTAACTGAGTTCTTCCTTGTTCTAGTAAACGCTCTCTTTCTGCTTCAATTTGTTGTCTTTCTTCCTCAATTCTTTTTCTTTCTAGCTCTCTTTGTCTCTTTGCTTTACGAAATCTTTCTATTCTTTGTGTTTCTGGATCAGCAATTTCAATTTCATTTTTTTTGTATGTCCTACTATATGGCTCTTTTTCAAATTTTGATAATAATGCCTTATTTTTACTTGATTTAAATTTGGTTAGCGATTTAGTAGAAACTTTTAAAGGTGAATAACTTAATCTTAATGAATTTTTATCGTTTATTACACTTTTTGCTCTTGATAATTTTACTGAAAAATAAGGTGATAGTTTTTTATCTAAATATTTATCATTATATTCTTTTAATTTTTTATCATAACTTTTTAATTCCTTTTTAAATTGTTTTTCTTTTTTTGAATGTTCTTTTAATTCTTGTTCTTTAGTTGAATTTTTTCCCTTAATATGTGATGTCATTTTATATCTTTGTAAATCTTGACTAATAATTGGCGCCCTAGGCATTTTAGGTGGTTCGGCTAAATTACTGTAAGGGTCCATAACAGGTTCATATAATACATTGTTATTTTCTTGTGATTCTTTATGAGCAGTTTCAATATCAAAAATAGAAGATACAAAAAACATTTTAATATTTTTTATTTCTGCTTCGCCTATAGTTTTGGTAATATCTAAGTATAAAACTCTTTCAGGAGATTCTGGATAAAGGAATCTTCTATTTGTACGATATCTTTGTTCTTCAAATAGTACATCTTTAACTTCAGTCCATAGTATTTTTAAAAATGTTTTAATATTTATTTTTTCACTATTATCACTATTATACATTGACCCTAATATTAAATTTAATATGGTTTTTAGTCTATATTTATTATACTTTATACTATTATCAATATATTCAATTTTCCTCTTATTATCTAATTCTAATCTCGATATTTTATTACCATACAAAAAATAATCGTGAAATATAATTGCATTTAATGTTTGTAAGGAGATTAAATAATAATCAATCTCATATATATATTCCGTAAATAATTTTAGAAGAGGTGGAACTTGATATGGCCATTCATTTTGTGAAATAGTCGTTCTTTTAAGTTGGAAGTTTATACCTTTATTTTGTTCACTCGTAAATTTTAACATACTATCAATAACTTCTCGACAATCCATATCATTTTCTTTAACTAATTTAATTTGATTATTAATAGTTTCATATAAAAATTCTTGATTATCTATATATATTTCTTTTATATCATAATCTTTAAAATGTTTTTTATTTTTTATAAGATAAAAATGCATAAATAAATGGTCATAAACTGTATAACCTTTTTTATCTAATATATTTTCCTTACTATAAATTAAGTTTTTTTGTTTTTCTAAAAAATCTATCCATTTATTATCTGTCTGAACATCTCTATAAAGACCTTTTAAATTTTCAATATAATCTATTTCTTTAGAAGTATAAATATGATTGGTCGGAAGTTGTTTTCTTATATTTTCAAATATTTCTGGATTCATAATATCTTTTGGTGTTAAACCTTTTGTTAAGTGTGTTATAAATTTTTCATATAATTGAGAATAGTTGCTTTTTAAAACTATTGAAGTTTTAACTTCAATACCAATATAAGGGTCGGTAGTAGGATTTTCTTTCCATTTTTTAATAGCTTCTTCGATTTTTAGACTTTGAGAAGTAGCAGCTCGTGGAGAATTAGATTGCATCATTATCTCTTTTGATATTTTGGTAAAGGTTGTTGATGGTATATTATCAAATAATTCAAGTTCTTCGGTATCTGTAAACTTATCTGTATTATTTAAAAACCATTGTAATATTAAATTATAAACTCCATATTCACTTGTCGTGTTAATTTGTATTTTTGATGTAGTTAATAGACTACTTATTTTGTTACTATGAACACCATTATATTGAGTTGCAATATCAGTAAGCCATTCAATTATTCTGGGTTTATTTTTATCATATAGTTTATTTAAATCTTTGAATAAATCTTTTTCTTTTTTTAAATCAGATTTACTCATTAATCTATTTATTAAATACATTAAAAATGCTAATATAATTGTATATTTATTAAAATTGTCAAGAGTATTATTCAAATATTTAATGATTATTATGAGATGTGTTCTAATAATATAAAATAATATAACAATCAATATAATAAATATATTTATATATAAAAATAAATTATATTATATATAATAAATGCACGTAATTAAAAGAAATACACTATGTGAAGATGTTAGTTTTGATAAAGTATTGAACAGACTTAAGAATTTATCATCAGATTTAAATATAAATGTTTATGAATTAGCACAGAAAGTATGTTCACGGATTTATGATGGTGTTAATACTTGCGAATTAGATGAATTAGCTGCATATTTATCAAGTAGTATGTCGATAGATAATCCCGATTATAGTGTTTTAGCATCAAGAATAATCATATCTAATCATCAAAAAAATACATCCCCTTCTTTTTCAGAAACAATTCAAATATTATATAATAACAAAGATATTCACGGAGAAGATTCTCCATTAGTCTCAGATGAATTATATGAAATTGTTAATAATAATAAAGAAAAATTAAATAATTATATCGATTATCAGCGTGATTTTTTATTTGATTATTTTGGATTCAAAACTTTAGAAAGAGCATATTTAATTAAAATTAATAAAAAAATTATTGAAAGACCACAACATTTATGGATGAGAGTTGCTATTGGTATTCATGGCAATGATATTAAAGATGTTTTAGAAACATATGATTTAATGAGTAAAAAATATTTTACACATGCGACACCTACATTATTTAATTCAGGAACAAGAAGACCGCAATTAAGTAGTTGTTTTTTATGTAGCGTAAATGACGATAGTATCAGTGGTATATATGATTCTTTGAAAGAAATGGCATTAATTTCTAAATATGCAGGAGGGATTGGTATTCATATTCATCAAGTTCGTTCAAAAGGAAGTCATATTAGAGGAACAAATGGTACATCAAATGGAATTATTCCAATGCTTCGCGTATTTAATAATACAGCAAGATATGTAGACCAAGCGGGAAAACGACTTGGAAGTATCGCTGTTTATTTAGAAACATGGCATAGTGATATTGAAGCATTTTTAGAATTAAAGAAGAATCATGGTAGTGAAGAAGAAAGATGTCGTGATTTATTTTTAGCATTATGGGTATCTGATTTATTTATGAAAAGAGTAAAAGAAAATAAAAAATGGTCACTTATGTGTCCTGATAAATGTAGAGGATTAAGTGATGTATATGGCGATGAATTCGAAAAATTGTATGAAAAATATGAAAATGAAGAGAAATATACAAAACAAATAAATGCACAAGATTTATGGTTTAAAATTTTAGAAGCACAAATTGAACAAGGAGTTCCTTATATTTTATATAAAGATGCTGCTAATAATAAAAGTAATCAAAAAAATATTGGAACAATTAAATCAAGTAATCTATGTGCCGAAGTTTTAATTCATTCATCGCCAGAAGAAACCGGTGTATGTAATTTAGCATCTATATGTCTACCAACTTATATTAATGATAATCAATTTAATTTTGAAAAATTACATAGTGTTGTTAAAACAATTGTTAAAAATTTAAACAAAGTTATTGATATTAACTTCTATCCAATTGAAAAAGGTAGAGTTTCTAATTTAAGACATAGACCAATTGGTATTGGGGTTCAAGGGTTAGCGGATGTATTTATGATTCTAGAATATCCATTTGAAAGTAAAGAAGCGTCTAAATTAAATAATGAAATATTTGAAACTATATATCATGCGGCAGTTGAAGCTTCAATGGAATTAGCAAAAAAAAGAGGTAAAATTATTGATGATATTTTGAATAATAATAGTGATTTGGATATTAATAAATATGTAAATGAATTTGAAAATGATATTATTAAAACAAAATATAAAGGTGCTTATTCATCATTTGAAGGTAGTCCAATTTCTCAAGGATTATTTCAATTTGATTTATGGAATGAAAATCCAAGTGATAGATATGATTGGGAACTATTACGAAATGATATTAAAGAATATGGTATCCGCAATAGTTTACTATTATCTCCAATGCCAACTGCTTCAACATCACAAATCATGGGATTTAATGAAAGTTTTGAACCAATTACAAATAATATTTATCAAAGAAAAACACTAAGTGGTGAATTTATTGTAATTAATAAATATCTGATTAAAAAATTAATTGATAAAGGATTATGGAATAAAGAAATGAAAGATACTATTATATTATACGAAGGTAGTGTTCAAAATATTAAAGAAATTGACCAAGATTTAAAAGATTTATATAAAACATCATGGGAAATTAAACAGAAAAAAATTATTGATATGTCTGCAGACAGAGGTAAATATATTTGTCAAACACAGAGTTTAAATATATTCATGGAAGATCCTGATTTTCAAAAATTATCATCTATGCATTTTTACGGACACTCAAAAGGATTAAAAACCGGAAGTTATTATCTTAGAACTAAACCCAAAGCAAAAACACAACAATTCACTATTGATCCTGATTTTGCTAAAAGAAAGATGCGATGCGCTGATGAAAATGCAGATTCATGTGAATTATGTTCGTCGTAATTTATTTATTTTTATTAAAATAATATATAAAAATAAATTGTTATTATATAATACAATGTCAAATAAAAATGAGCTATTACAAGAACCTTCAAACAGATTAACAATTTTCCCAATTAAACACCATGATATGTGGGAAATGTATAAGAAAGCAGTTAGTGCATTCTGGACGCCCGAAGAATTAGACTTAAGTAAAGATATTGATGATTTTAATAAATTAAATGATAATGAAAAATTTTTTATTAAAAACATTTTAGCATTTTTTAGTTCAAGTGATACTATTGTTAATATTAATTTAGGAGAAAGATTTATTAATGATGTTGAAGTATTAGAAGCTAAATTTTTCTATGCTTTCCAAATGGCTATTGAAAATATTCATTCAGAAACTTATTCTTTATTAATTGACACATATTTTAAAGACCCTGTGGAGAAATCAGAAGCATTAGATGCTATTAATCATATGCCATGTATCAAGGATAAAGCAGATTGGTGTTTTAAATGGATTGATAACAAAGATGCACCATTTTCACAAAGATTAATCGCATTTTCTTTAGTAGAAGGTGTTTTTTTTAGCGGAGCATTTTGTAGTATTTTCTGGTTAAAAGAAAGAGGATTAATGCAGGGATTATCATTCTCAAATGAATTAATTAGTAGAGACGAGGCGATGCATGTCGAATTTGCTGTTTTACTTTATTCAAAAATAGAAAATAGGCTACCTCAAGATACTGTTCACGAAATTGTTAAAGAAGCAGTTGAAGTAGAAAAGAAATTTATTATTGAAAGCATTCCTTGTTCGATGTTAGGTATGAATTCTGAATTAATGAGTATATATATTGAATTTGTAGCAGATAGACTTTTAACACAATTAAATTATGAAAAAATTTGGAATTCGTCAAATCCTTTTCCATTTATGGATAGAATTTCTATTGAATCTAAAACTAATTTTTTTGAAAGTCGTGTTTCTCAATATAGTAAAGCGAATGTAGGTGGTAAACAAGACCATAATGAAATAAGAAAATTTAGTTTAGAAGCAGATTTTTAATATTAAATAAGTCTTTCTATTCTATTATTTAATATATGTGTTCTTTCTTTTAATCTATCAAAGTCATCATTTCTACTCCAAGAAAATGGTGGTAATGCTAATAAATTATTTAATGGATTTGGCATAGTAAGAGTACCTTCTCTATGCCAATAAGGATAATTATTAACTTTCAATAAAGAACCTTTTTTAACTCCTTGTTCTATTAATAAAGCAGTATTATCTGATGTATCTTCAAATAAAATATCATCTCTTGATATAATTGGTGCTTCAATAATTTTAAGCATTCCGCCCTGCCAATAATTATAATTATCATGTGAAATCGGAAAAGGAATAGACCCTATAATAATAGTTGCAAATATTGTATAAAATGGAAAACCATATCGAAAGTCCCCGTGATCTACATATAATGTATTTAAAAAGATTTTATGAGATGTATCTATATCTCTTTTTAATGTAGGTTTTTTTGTAAAATTTTTAATTTTTTTATACACTTCATCTAATTGTAATATATCAAATGGTTCTCTGCCTTGTGCTATATTAATAGGAAAAGTACATTTATTATTACAATCTAATATATAATTATATAATGGCACTGTGTCATAACAATTTGTTATAATTTTTCCATTTTCTAAAGTTGTTTTTATTTTTGATAAATATTTTATTTTTTTAAAATGCATATCACTAAATGCTTCCTGTGTTATTGGATCATTATCATTTAAATCACATCCTATATATTTTTGTCTTGGTGATTTACCCGAAGGACTTAATGATTTTGCATATTTTTTAAATTTAGGATTATCTGCTTCAAGAGCTAATTTTAATTTTAAATCTGATTTTGAAAGTTTTGTTTTACTACCTGCTATC
>Ga0209533_1005433_pt1 | contig 10864 bp, 9 predicted proteins | sample COG_04_FD_184748 | JGI IMG/M metagenome (GOLD analysis project Ga0209533, IMG submission 184748) | Pelagic Microbial community sample from North Sea - COGITO 998_met_04 (SPAdes) (version 2) | ecosystem: Environmental > Aquatic > Marine > Neritic zone/Coastal water | place: Helgoland, sampling... | reverse complement strand
AACATCCCATGGATACATTGACTTTTATTACTGGTAGGATGGTAGACAGCTTGGCACATAACTGCACAGCTATAGAAATTTCAGGTTCTTATATACTGATACCAAACAAAATAGGAACTTTTGATATGACAACATGGGAATACGAAGTCAAATACCCAGGAAATGTCCTATATTTTGTACTAAAACCAAGCATCGAGGAATATAAAAGTGACTGGTGTGAAACAAGAATTAATAGTTCTGAAACAAAAGTTTTTGATGTGTTATATCGCAAATACAATTACCGTTCTGGTACTCACATCGATTATTCTTGTCTAATTCATATTGTGAGGTTGATGGGTTTGTTGTCAGTTGTTTTAACTGAAGAACATCAGAGCCATTTGGTTTTAGAGTATATCTTCTCAGACTTTGATGTTAAGAAGATAAGAGAACTAACATCTACTAATATCGAAACCCTGGATGAGATGATTAAAAATCAGGGAAATGGGGATTGTGAGGGTGTTGTACTGTACGCATATAGAAAAAATAAGAGAGGATACACATTTTCTAGTGTTCCTAGAATAATATTATGAGTTCATAGTGATTGATGATTATGAGTTCATATATTCATATATTCATTTTTTTATATAGAATACATTATATTTTTTAAGTTTAATGGTTTTATATATATTCATTAGTCTTTTTTTATCAAAATTAAACGGCGCTTTGAGTATAACTACTGATGCAAGATCTTTGTTAATGATATAATTAATTATATCAACAACATCTATACCGCTTAATTTTAATTTTAATTTATCATATTTTTTATAATCAGATCCACCCCAAGGGGGGTCCAAAAATACAACGTCTTGTTTTTTATTTTTATATATCTTTGTATAGTCTTCATTATATGTTTTAATATTATTCAAACCATATACACCTATATTATGATTTAATGCATCAAATGTATCTTTATCAATTTCATAAGCATCCACTATCATACCATGTATGCCGAATTGAAGCGTATTTCCGCCTATATTTGCAGTAGCATCAGTTATTCTAACTTCATTTAGTGGTTTGTTTATTGTTAGTTCTTTTATAATTGTCTCTGAATCTTTTTTAATTGTTATGCTATATCTTGAAGATTCTACTGTTTTTATATTTTTTTTATTTGTATTTTTATAATCCGGCATACAATTTTTAATAATTGTATTTGAATCTTCATCGGGTTTTATGAACAATGAATTATATATTTTTGTTTCATTGTTTTTATCTTTATTATATAATAATTTAAACCCCTTATTTATTAATTTATTATGTAAATATTTTTTACTCATATACCACGCCTTGTCTGTTATATGATAATTATCCACTATGTTTTTAACATCTTCTATTGAATTTATGTCTTTACATTCAAACAATATATGATACATCATATGTTGATATATTATAGGATATAGATCATCCATAGATGTTGCATTATGTTCTTTTATTAGCAAAAGACCTCCTGGTTTTAATATTCTATAAAACGAATCAATAATATTGTCAATTATTTCATCATGTTCCATATTTTTGAATTCTATATGATGAAGAGAATTCAATGCGGTTATTAAATCAACTGTATTGTTTTTAATTTCGTTATTTATTGTATTTATACTTACGTTTTCTATAAACATATTATTTTTATTATTTTTTAAATCATCTGATCTATAGTCCTTAATATCTATAGAATATGACCTGTTATTTTTGTTTTTATTTAATATATATTTAGATATTGCACCATCACCCGATCCATAATCTAAATGAGTGGAATTATTATGTAGTTTATCAAAATATTTTATAATATTTTTATCATATTTATATTTAATATCAGCAGTTTTACTCCATTTGTTATTTGATGATTTGTTATTTGAGGATTTGTTATTTGAGGATTTGCTATTTGATGTTTTGTCACTTGCTATATGTTTCTCTCTAATAGACCATAAATCTTCATATATTGTATTTTTATTATCGCTTTTTTTAAAATTATTGAATTTGTTAATGTGTCTAATTTTTGTATTTTCATATTTTTTAACATCGTATTTATCATATACAAACCCACCTTTTGTTTTTGGTGTTTTTGTTTTTTGAGACTCTATATATGATATATCGTCAGATGTTAATTTATAAAGTATTTTTAAAGCGCTTAGCATTATATTTTTAGGATCGCTATGTAGTAATAATAATGTAACATATTTGTGAGTGTTATGTTTATTTGGTTGTTTTATTATAGTAGATTTATCCACATTATAGCAATAATTAAATAATAAATATGACATAGTTTCCGATTCTCCATTAAATTTGAAAGATAAATAATTTATATTTGATAATTTAAAATCATTTATTTCTAATTCTTTAGAATCTTCATCATTTGTTATAATATCTATATATCTTTTAAACTTATCATTCAATGTTTTAAATCCTTTTAATAAAATATACATAGGATCGCAATATTCTTGTCTTTTTATATGTAATTTAAATTCATCTTTATTAACCATCTCATAACCTACTTTACCGTTAAATGAATGACACATATTATCAGATTCCAATGCCGTGTTTTCTTCTATTGTTATATTATCAATATGAACATCGCTAAATTGTGGAAGATCAAACAATTTACAATTATCTGAAAAATATTTAGTATCTTTTTTTCTATCAAGTACAATACTAGATGAATATACTGGTTTTGTACTATCTGTATTATTAGACACATGTATACTGAATGAGGATTTTATATCTATTGACTGATCTATTACTATATTATTAAATCTTCTTTGTATTTCTATAGGTATCAATTCCTTATTACCCTGTACTCCATCGCATTTAAAATTTGTTAATTCAAAATTTATTATCTTCACAGGTGTTTCTCCATTTATAGTTCTTCTAATAGCATTAGCATATGCTGGTATGCATTTTAATGTAGCTGTTAATGATTTTTGTTCTGGTGGTATTAGATTATCTATTTTATTTTTTTTTGCATATTCTACGAACTGTCTAGGATATTCATACTTATATTCTTCGATCGATTGTATCATATTTGTATATTATATATTATATAAATATTCAAATTTAAATACTAATATATTATATAATATAATACAAACATCGATAAAGAATATTAACACAATGGACGGTTGGATTTTAATATCTAATAAACCTACTAAATGTAACAAGGATATTTTAACATTCCTTCATAATAATATAAACATTATTAAAAAAAAATATAAGTTAAAGATTGTGATAGTATATGATGATAAAAAACACATTCTGAAAAATAAAATAACAAAATTACCAATACTAATATTTAACAATGGGACTTCATATACAGGACTTAATAGTATAATAAAAACATTATTACCTCTAAAATCATCAAAACAATTATCAAATAAAATTAATAATATAGGAACCGATCTAGAATCCTATTGGAAAGAAGAAATGGGATCAAAAGAAGATAACGAAAATGGTAATGGTAAATTAATGGACGAAGTATTAAAAAAAACATTAGCACTAAAAACAGAAAGATCTAATACTTCTGCTAATAAATCTTCTAATAAATCTTCTAACGTATCTGCTAATGTATCATCTACTAATTTAAATGAAAGTAATATTAGTGATATGGTTGGAGATCCTATAATGCAGAAATTTTGGGCGAATCAAGAATCAACACCAGGGTTTTAAAATATACTGATTATAACATAAACAAATAGACGAAGTTTGAATATAATAAATATTATAATATTTATTATTATTATTATTATAATAATAATATGCCTAAATGTAAAAATGATTCTACTCGATCTTATAAAGGTAATGAACCATCACCAAAAGGTTTTGGATATTGTGGTCATGCTGAAAAACTAGGTAAAAAAAGAAAGGGTATAGATGGAAGTTTTTGGATAGTTGTTAAAAATAAATCAGGTATTAAAAGATGGACTAAATTAGTAAAAAAATCAAATGTTAATAAATTAGTAAAAAAATCAAATGTTAATAAATTAGTAAAAAAATCTAAAGTATTTAATAAAAAAGAAATCCCAGATTGGAAAAAAATAACCCTTTTAAAAGAATTTAAAAAGTCAGCACATTCAATATCATTAGAAAATTGGTTTCAAATTAAAGTAATACAACCTAATGATATTAAACGTATTATTTCTAAACCAATTCTTAATAAAATCATCGATGTAATTAAACCATTATTAAATAAATATAGAATTAATGTATTTATTGTTCCTAGGCCTGTTACTGAAGATGGTAAGTATTTGACAGATTATCCATATTCTTATATAAGTAATTTTTATGAAAGTAATTGGTCTGAATATAGTTTTATAACTTTAACCATAGATCTAAATACAGATTTAAGTATAATAAAATATCAACCAATCATAATAGATGGTTTTTTATATATATACGAACAACAAATTGTTTTTAACACATTAATTAGTCATTTTCCTTATAGATTTAAATATAAAACATCGGAACAGCGTATGACTATAGAATGGAAAAAAACTAATAAAAAACAGAAACATATAAAAATATGTAATATAAAAGGATTATGAACAATGTAGTGATATAATGGTAATACAAAATTAAAATCCGATACTATTAAAGTGAGATGTGGATTGATATTTAGATATCTGTTTACTAGTGTAAAATTCTTTTAAACCGTCTTCGTCTTTAGTGATTTTATAAAACGGATTTATATAATCAGATATTTTTTTAATAATATTATATAACTCAAATGAAATATCATACAAATTATTTTTTTTATATATTCTATTATTATATATTTCATACAATAACGGTATAAGATTATTCTCATTCTTACATTCATGTATGCATAGTATTTCTATATCCCATATATGATTATTATTTAGACAAGTCGACACATCTTTAGTATATAATAAGTTATATTTATATACGTCCAACTCATCGTCTTTAATCCTTATTAATAATATTATACCTTTATTTTTATATTCTTCTGGTATTTTATCATCCAGATCACAAAAAACATCTTCACACATTAGTTCGTTGCGCATATATCTATTCAATATATTTTCATCATCCTCGTCATCTTCAAAGAAATTACGACTGATCATATATCCTTCCATGTCGGAATCCTTTTCCATATCGGAATCCTTTTCCATATCGGAATCCTTTTCCATATCGGAATCCTTTTCCATATCGGAATCCTTTTCCATATCGGAATCTTTTTCTAACTTATGTTCCATATCTGAATTATATATTTATAACATTAACAAATTATAAATAGATAATTTGATCATATCTATCTGTAGGTTTATATTTTAAATGTTTTATATGTTTACATATTTTTCTCCATTCATTGTCATTAGATATTAGAGTTTCTCTTCCTTGTAGATGTATACATTCTAATATTTTACGTTTTCTCATTCCTGGTTTTAATATATTATCTAATATTTTATATATGATATAAGGATAATACATTGTATTTGATTTATCTGAAGATTTAATATCATCAAATACGTCAATAGATTTATCGAACAAATTATATAGTTTACGCAACTCGTCTATATTAAGAGATGGTGGTTCTATATTAAATATAATTTTTCTTATATATGGTATATTGTCATTATATTCTGTGTATTTTATTTCTTTTAAATAATTTCTAATATGTTCGCATAAAATATTATTTTTGATTGTGTTTTTATCTCTTATTAAACATTTTTTAATTTTATCGATACAATCTTTTTTTATGTCTATATTTTCTTTACCTTGAATTCGTTGAACCCATATTTTACAATGTCTCGACGGATCATAACATCCTTGTTTTGTATTATTAATATTTATATAATTTCCATTATCATAAAAAACAGAACCATATAAAAATACAGTTTTACCACATTTATAACAATATAGTTCACTATTAAATGAATCAATTTCCATCGTATCACCACATGAACATATGTTATATTTTATTTCTATAATACCTTTTGATGGGTTTGGTTTTTTAAAATTATTATATATTCTATTTATTTTTATAATATCTTCTTTTTTAATATTATATATTTTTGAGAATTCTATTACAAAATGTATACACCTTATTAGTGAGTTATTGTAATAATTTATCATATTGTTATATAAATATGATATATCTCTAACTCCGTATTTTTTTATATATTTTTTATCATAATATTTTGATAAAAATGAAGATGTTCTTAATTCGTAATCATTATTTATATTATCATATAATAACATAAAATATGTTCTTAATTTGTTAACATGTTCTGGACATTCTATATTAATTATAATTTTAAAACATTCTTTCAATAATAATATTTTATGTAATATATTGTTATGAGAATTCTCTATCGATTTGTTTTTTTTTCTATTCATTTATTAGTTAAATATTATATTATATTTTTGTATATAATTATAATAAAGATTTTATACAAGTTGAAAATTTTTAATTTTATATTATAAATTATTACATATCTAAATATAAAAAATGAATAAAGAAAACAAAGATAGCGATATTAAATCTATTACAGATTTTGACGAGCTTTTAGAATTAGTAAAAGCCGACAATGGTCTAGTAGATAATCTAACAGAAGAACAGGTCACTCAATTAAGAAAAAATCTAAATCCTTATGGAAGATCTTTAAAAAGTAAAAGTAAATTAACCTGTTTATCAATCACAAATCTAAGAGAACAATATGAAAGAAAATACTTAATGACTTCACTAATTGCTTTCTTATACAGACAATGTGATGAATACTCCCTCAGCGAAGGCGAACCTGTAACATCTATGGATGATTTTGATTCTTTTATGACAGAATTCAATAGAGCTATCAAAGATGCTAATAAATCTATCAGTTTATTAGAAAAAGTAAATAAAAAGGATCAGTCAATTGAAAATAAAGCATTTATCATAGAACATAATAGAATTATTGAAAGAGGTGAAGGATTTAAAAAGAGATTATTAGTTAGACAATTTTTAGATAGCTTGTTTCAATTTAACCCAGATATGCATGTAAAATCCGCATATGCTGACAATCCATTAGACCCTGAAAGAGTTAAACCAGAACATATTAAAAGAAAGACTAAATCTAATATTACAGACAAAAGACCTTCGAAATCGAAAACTAAAGATACTAAAAGAAGTAATAGTAGTTTTGTTAAACATATCCCACCAAAGGATACATTTCATAGATGGAGATATTATACAGATACAAACCACGAAGAAATCAGATCAGCGGTTTGTGATCTTTATTGTGAGAAACCGGATTTAGAATTTGCTATTAATCCTTATGAACAATTTAATACAGAAGAAGATGCTAGCAGATATGTACAAAAGCATAAGAATGAAGTAATCGCGGATGTTGTTACATTGACTAATGGTAAATGGAATTTATTAGGTAGCTTTAAAAAGAATAGAGAAAGAATTAACTTCTACAATGAAAAAACAGCAGTTATTGAAGAGATTTTTAAACAAATCGAACAAGATAAGAAATTAGGAGCGGATATGATGAGAAAGAGAGTTAAAAGGAATAGAAATAAAAATAAACAAGAAGTTGGTGAGGATTCTAAGGAATTTAAAGAATATAGACAAAAGAATACAAATGCCGTTGAGAGTATGGGTGCTATGAGGGTAGGAGAAGATGATAGAGATACTAAAGAGGATGATGTATTATTTACATTACACGATGAATGTCCTTATGATTCTGTACAAGTAGACGTGTTTGATTTTAGAAACGGTGGTAAAACAGTAAAAAAATCTGAATTCTTCACACAGGCGGAAGATCCAAAAACTACAGAACAATTAAGATCGGAAATTAATAAAGATAATATGTAATAAATATTAAGATAAAGATTAATATTGAATTTTTTTTTATAATATATAACAATACAAATGGATACAACAAAACCCACAAAAAGCGCCACAAAAAGCGCCACAAAAAGCGCCACAAAAAGCTCCACAAAAAGCGCCACAAAAAGCTCCATAGAAACAATTATTAAATCAGTGGCGGGTATTATTCTCGTTGTTTTTTATAAAGGTGAATGGTATATTCTTTCACAGCAAAGAGGATATAAATGTTGGGAAAATCCTAATATATTATCATTCCCAGGAGGTGGTGTCGACAACGGTGAAACTTTTAAGGAAGCTGCTTTAAGAGAACTTTTAGAAGAATCCGGAGTTTATGAAAAAAATATAAAGTTTACTGATTATGTTTTACGTCATGAAGTTAAAAAAACTAAATATAAAAATAATAAAACTATAACAACGGTTACTACAATTACTAATTATGTGTGTGTATATACAGGTCCTATTGAATGGGACATGTCTATAAATATTATAAAAAGAGAAAATCTGGAAGATTCTGATCCAGATTCTATATGGCAAGGTGAGGTATATCAATGGTTTGGAGATTTTAATGATATTAAGAGTATTGATAAAAAGATTAATGATATTGATAAATTAATAAAAATATTATCAAATGATGATTTATCAAATGATGATTTATCAAATGATGATTTATCAAATGATGATTTATCAAATGATGATTTATCAAATAAACGTTCTAGATATATTAATGATAAAAATGCATTAATATCAGAACGTGATTTTAATAATAAAGCATCTGCAGAAACAATAAAACAAATAAATGTTATTAATAAAAATATAAATTCCATTAATTTTATAAAAGCAACTAGAGGACACGCCTGGTTACCTATTACTACTATATCTAGAAAATTATTGTCTAAAATATTATCTATACATTGTTATAGATTCATCGACTTCATTCTTAGAAATAGTATTTTAAGATTGTTGAATAAAAAAATAAAAAATAATACTGAACATAAGACTAAACTTAATACTGAAAAACAAAAGCAAAAACAAAAAGAAGAGACTATAATATATATATAGTCTTATTTTTTTTTATAAATCATTTTCATTACTTATATATATATATATAATGTCTGATATAAGAGAAGTGTATGGTATCGGTAATAAAAAGGCTGTTGATTTAATAAAACATTATAACATTAGGGACGTTAAAACACTACGTAAATATGTAAGAAAGATTCCAGGACTTGTATCCGATATACAAAAAATATCATTAAAATATCACGATAAGATTTCAAAACCTATATCTTATAAAGATGCAAGCATTCATGTTAAAAAAATATTAAAGATAATACCATCTGCTACCATAGCTGGTAGTTATAGAAGAAAACAAAAAACAATAGGAGATATAGATGTAATAATTAAAACAAATATGAAAAATACAATAAATAAATTAGTAAAATCTGGTTATATAATAGCAGAATTAGAATGTGGTGATAAGAAATTTAGCGGCATATCTAAAGTTTATAACAGTTATAGAAGGATCGATATAATATATTGTACAAAAGAAGAATATCCTTTTTCATTATTATATTTAACTGGAGATTTTGTACAAAATATATCAATGAGACAAAAGGCTAAAAAATTAAAGTATAGTCTGTCCAGGTATGGTTTGATGAATACAAAAAATAATAGATATGTTAATAACATAAAAACAGAAGAGGATATATTTAAAATATTAAATATTAAATATAAAGAACCTGAATTCAGATCTCATAATAAATTTATAAAAAAAAAGAAAAAAAAGAAAAAAATTTAATAAGTATTAATAAGGGTTTGTTTTTCTTCTCCATTTTGATTTACATATAAGATATATATGACCTCTATCTAATTCCAATCCCAGTTTTCCAAGTGATAATACTATTTGTTTATCCATTGATACACATGCTTTTTTCACAGAATTCCAAGATTTGTAAAATTGTATAATAGTATCTACATATTCTGTATCTTTGAAATCTGTAATATCATCATTTATATTTTTTAAGAAGAATGATACTATAATTATTATAAAATTAATATCAGATGAATAAATGAATAATTCATTATTAATTATTTTATATGTATTAGTAGTATCTAATAATAAATCACCGTATTTAATATTGGAACTGTTAGATATGAATATACCAGCTTTGAAATTATTTTTAGGATTTGTTTTATCTTTTCTAAATCTATTTATATCACCAGACGATATATTTTTTTTATCTTTTAATTCACATCCTATTTTGATATTTGTTTTTTTATTTTCAAATGTTAAATCCATAGATTCTGTCTTTCCATCATTTGTAATAGTCCATTCATTACAAAACGCCTTACTAAACAATCTCAATTTCATCTTCTCATCAAACATTCCTGTATATACAGATGAATTACAGCTTAGTTTACTTTTAGCACATTCTAATTCATCTAATAGATTTTTATTTTCATCATTTTGTTCTTTTATTTTGTTCTGTTGTTCTTTTAATTTGTCCCTTTGTTCTTTTAATTCATTTTGTAATATTTTATTTGTATAATTATTAGGGTCGTTAATGATATTATTAACATATTGAATATTATCATTTATAAATTTTTTAAGATCATACTCTGTATTAAATGTCATAGGGAATGTATCTTCAAGAGACATAATGATGATGATATATATGAGATATATATGAGATATTTATATATAACAATTATATATTCAAATCTAGACGAAAAGATTTCATCAATGGATCGTTTGTTATATCGCATTCTTTGTTCTTATTAATCAATTTATTATTAATTTTCCATAAAGATGAACTTCCGAATCTAAATTTATCATATATCGTAGCAACGGTATATCTATAAGGATCTGGATCATCTCGGATATAAACCAATTTTTTATAATTTCTTTTAGTATTTGAAAAGAATATAGTATCTATAATTTTATTAATTTTCTTTTGTTCTTTTTTAGGAAAATTATTACTACTTCTTTGAAAATAAGCTGAAGCA
>Ga0209533_1005427_pt1 | contig 10871 bp, 16 predicted proteins | sample COG_04_FD_184748 | JGI IMG/M metagenome (GOLD analysis project Ga0209533, IMG submission 184748) | Pelagic Microbial community sample from North Sea - COGITO 998_met_04 (SPAdes) (version 2) | ecosystem: Environmental > Aquatic > Marine > Neritic zone/Coastal water | place: Helgoland, sampling... | reverse complement strand
AGACAATCTTTATGTATATGATAAACACCGCAATGGTTATACTCAATTAATTCGTCACTGTCTTCTTCGCCAAGACATACTATACATGTATTCATTAACTAATATATAAGTTTAAATCTTTAAAATTAAAAACTTATAAAATAGTCAATGAATAACGAATCACAAACTAAAGAAAATTCTAATTTATTTTTAAATAAAATTAGTGACGGTCTAGATGTAAGAATCCGTTCAGATCATAACACATATTTAAAAATTGTAAAAGATATATTAAAAGGTACATCAATCAACGTTACAAACTTACATTTAATTATTAGAACTGTTATGGAAGTTGTAGAGGGAACTTCAATTAAAGGCTCTGAACAAAAACATTTAGCTCTTAAAATTTTAAGACAATTATTTATAGATTTTACAGATGATGATATAGAATCAACCTTGATAAGTTTATTAGATAGTGGTGCGATAGGCAATTTAATTGACCTAATTGTTGACGCATCTAAAGGTAAAACAAATATTAATAAAATTATAGATACAACTGCTACATGTTGTAAATTTTGGGTTTCACAACTAAGAAAGTTCTCTAAGCGAAGCATCCGGTAATTTTGTAAGAATATCTTCGAATGGTGACGTAACTTTCCACGCTTTTAATGCCTTATCCCATTCAGCATTTGTTAATGTTTTAATAGTAGGCTTATTATCAAATGTTCCAGGACCATAAATCACATTATATAAATCATCTAATTTACAATAATATAATTCTTTTTTACTTTGTTCTGGACTAGATGGAAGTTTTACTTTACCGTAAAGTTCTTCAGATAACTTAATATTTTGCTTAACTAGAGATTCATTTATTTCTATTAGGCTGCTTAGTTTTGTATTAATTTGTTCTAGTTCATTAAAAATTGTTATTATATCACTCATAATATATATAAATTATTTTTTACTTTAAGTTATTTACCAAAATAAATAGAAAAATAATTATAAGAATTAAAGAACAATTTAACACAAATGGATACGAATGGTCCTCAGATGTTTCTACATCATTAACAATGGAAACTAAACACTTTTTCTTTTTCCCATTTTCTGGAACTACACATCCTTTTATTAACCTGTCTGATCGTTGTTTATCTGTTGTTTGTTTACATTTAGCTCTATATTGTTCGTATTTTTTCTCTACTTCTTCAAATGAAGGTCTGTCACACACAGGTATACCTAATTTATCGTTTACTTTATTGTGAATTGTGTACAACCACAACGTTAAATCCCTGCGAGAATTTAAAAAATTTTCTATAGGTAACTCCGATATATATTCATTGTATGAATTTCTACAATATTTACATGGCAAAACATGACCAAGAGAATTAAAAAAATTAGCATAGTGCCTAACTCTATCAATATTTTCTGGATTAATTTCATCTGGATAACCAGAGGTTACAGAATGTAAAAAAAACCAACCAGGAGGTCCCCATACTTTTGTCATCATACCGTTTTGTTTATTATCAGACATAATACTTAATGATAACATAATAAATTAAATTAAAGAAATATTTAATAATATACCTGTGATGACACCATTAAATCGTAATTGGACGCTTTACTTTCACGCGAAAGATAAGACAAAGAACTATGAGAAGAATACTATTAAAGTCATGGATATATCTACGATTGAGGACTTTTGGGGATGTTTTAATTATACCCCAAAACCGTGTGATTTATTCTACGATGGTTATACCATGAAAGGTTTAAAAGTTAGTGACGTTATATATATACCAAATGCGTTGTCTTTTTTCGAAAAAGGCGTTAAACCTACATGGGACGATCCATGTAACATTAATGGAGCCGAATGGAGTGTTCGTAAATTTAATGGTCTCAAAGACATATCAGGTATGTGGATGACATCTCTTGTAGATTTAGTAGGAGAAATGTTTGATTATTCTCACCATATTAAAGGTATAAGAATTGTCGATTCGACCCTGCCAGAAAAACCTATGTACAGACTGGAGGTATGGTTTGATTCTATAGAAATTTCAGACACTATTCATGTACATGTTAAGAAACTTTTTAATATCAAAGGTAATCTATTATATCGTGTACATAAAAATGTTAAGGAGGTTTAAATTTTAAAATAGTATTCATAAACGTTTTAAAGTTATCACTAACCTCTGAGTTATTTTCTATCTGTGACATAACTTTTTTCATCTCATTAATGCTTAATATTTCAGTTACTTTTTCAATTATATCTTCAGATAATGGAGTATTAACTGTAATATTTTCATCTTTAAGAACTTGTACTAATTTTTCTATCTTATCACTTATAGTTTGAGACTCTTTACGGGAGACTCCTCCTTTTCTAGCGGTTCTTTTTTGACCAATTTTTTCTCTTAATTTATTTTTAATTTCTTGTCTTGTTGGTTTATTAGTTTGTTGTAGTTCTTCAACGCTATCAGTATCCATTATATAAATAAGAGGTTACCTCTTTAAGTCAATTTCTCAATTTATACCGAAAAATTTACCATATAAACGTCATATATTGACTCTATAGTTTACTAAATTCAGCCTCTTCTTGTTCCTCACTTACCAAATTTAACACTAAATTTACCTAAAAGATCTGACAGTTCGTCCGGAGAAGCTCTAGTCGCTGAAAACATATCAGCTAGATCATCCATATCGACTTGTTTTACCTCTGGACGAGTAAGTCTTTTAACCTTTGATCCAGCAGGTAGTCTTTTTGGCATAAACTCGTACAAAGCCTGGGATTCACGTGGTGAATAAGTAATCTTCTTAATTTTATATCTCTTTTCTCTTGCTCTCCGTTCTGATTCTTCTTTTTTAGCTTTTTCCTCCGCTTCCTTTTGACGGTGTTTAGAAGCTCTAATGTTTGCAAGTGTGTCAGTAGAAGATACACTTAATTTAATATCGGTTGGAGTTATATTACTATATATTTTTTTAAGATTGTTAAATAGCTTATTTTTAGTTGCTGACATATCTACAGTTATACCGTTTAATATATAAAAGTCTGTAAGCGTTTTTTTACGTAGACCACCGAAACCCTTTAGATTCTCCTGTTTAGTACCAAATTGATTTAAAACAATTCCTCCTCGAGTTCTTTGGTGAGTAAACTCTGCTGGTCGCGATGAGGGAAAAGACGCAACTCTCCTGCCACCATACGGAAGCATCCCGAATTGATTTAAAACAATTCCTCCTCGAGTTCTTTGGTGAGTAAACTCTGCTGGTCGCGACGAGGGAAAAGACGCAACTCTCCTGCCACCACACGGAAGCATCCCGAATTGATTTAAAACAATTCCTCCTCTAGTTCTTTGGTGAGTAAACTCTGCTGGTCGCGACGAGGGAAAAGACGCAACTCTCCTGCCACCATACGGACACATGCCGAATTTGTTCTTGTACATACAATTAGTACCAAATTTATTACACGCTACACAGTTCATTTAATATATATTTAGAAAATTATTTCTTTTAATTCTAAAGAAATTAAAACTTTAATTATTCCGAAGAGTCCATTAACATTATAGTTTCTAAAAAATATCGGTAGTAAAAATTTATTAAATTTATCGATTCTAATTCCGTTATAATTTTTATAGTTGTAAACTTCTACGGGATAATTGTCAAGTTGAGAATTTATATAATTATTCTGTTGTAAAAATGTTACATAATCTTGACCGAGTTGTACAATGAAGTCTGGATTAAAATTACAGTCGACTACTTCATTATTTAAATATTCTTGTTGTAATCCATCACAAATATCTACATATAATGTATAATTACAAAGATCATGAATCATATCAACGTGTGGTCCGTATACTATTAAATTATCTGTATTTGATATAATCTCAAAATCGTCAATTTCATTAATATTATAATTATAGATTGGTTTGTGAAATGAATATCCAGAATGAAAACGTTCTAAACATTCTCTTAGATCAAATAAATTGATTTCTTTATCAAATATAGTATAATCCATCGTATCAATACATGTTAATTTTGGAGAATATAAAGTATTCGTGTAAGATGGCTTAGAATATATTTCATTGTTTATTTTTAGCAAACAGTTCGAAATCTTATATCCACACACACTATTCGATTGAATTCCAACGATTAAACTAAATACTGAATAATAGATACTAATCATCATACTTTATTATTGGCTATTTTTTAAAGTAGTTTTATGCTGAACACATTAAACATTCTTTGTATTCTGCTTCTTCTTTTAGTTTTTTCTCTAAAACAGGGTCTATAGTAAAATTTTGCGAGTTTGTAACAGGTTTTGATCTAATATAGTATGACCCCGTTTTAAGACCTAATTTCCAAGAGTAAAGATGAGCACTAGAAATAATTTTGGGGTCTGCTTTTTCTACAAATAAGTTTAAACTTTGACTTTGACAAATGTATGGAGCTCTTTCTGCAGACATTTCTATTAAGGCTTTTTGTGATATTTCCCATGAGGTTTTAAAAACTTCCTTTGTTGTATTTGACAACTGCGTATACTTTACAGAACCTCGATGATAAATAATTGTGTCGATAGTTTCTTTATTAAATAAATTTTCTTCCTTTAGTTTATCTACTAAAAATTTATTAATTACAATAAATTCTCCAGCTAAAACGCGTCGCGAATAAATATTTGTAGTATACGGCTCAAATGATTCATTGTTACCCATAATTTGAGCAGTAGATGCTGTGGGCATTGGCGCAACTAATAGACTATTTCTTAAACCAAACTCTTTTATTTTAGTTTTGAGCGTGGACCATTCTTCGATTGAAAATATTTCAGGTGTAACGTTCCACATATCAAACTGAAGTATGCCCTGTGATGCCGGTGAACCATCAAATGTTTCATATGTACCATCCGATTGTGATAATTCATTAGATTTTTTGAGGGCATGATAGTAAATCGTTTCGAAAATAGTCTTATTAATTTTCCGAGCATCTTTAGAAGTGAATGGTAAATTTAAACTCATGAATACATCTGCTAGTCCCTGAATACCTATACCGATTGGTCTATGTTTCATGTTACTAAATTTTGACTCTTCTGTCGGATAATGATTTCTATCAATAATCATATTAAGGTTGTATACAAGTTCTTCTACTTTTTCTCCAATTAGCGAATAATTAATCTTCCCGTCTCTAATGAATGATGGTAAACATAAAGACGCAAGATTACACACGGCTGTTTCTTTGGAATTAGAAAATTCTGTGATTTCGCAACAGAGGTTTGAGCTTTTAATTATACCAATATTGCTCTGATTGCTTTTACGATTAACGGAATCTTTGTATAACATATATGGAGTACCAGTTTCAATCTGACTATTAATAATAGCATTAAACAATTCTAATGCATCAATTTGTTTTCTATATTTCCCTTCGCTTTCATATTTTTCATAGAGCTTTTCGAATTCTTCTGAGTGTGAATCAGTTAATCCAGGACATTCACACGGACACATTAAAGACCATTTACCTTTATCTGTAACTCTTTTCATAAACAAGTCTGGAATCCACATAGCATAAAAAAGATCTCGGGCTCTTAGTTCCTCTGCGCCATTATTCTTCTTAGCATCTAAGAAGGTAAAAATATCCGCATGCCATGGTTCTAAGTACATAGCAAATGATCCATTTCTTTTACCAGATTGATTAATGTATCTCGCTGTATCATTATAAACTTTTAACATAGGCATTATTCCGTCACTTTTCCCTCCAGTTTTCGAAATGTAAGAATCTTTAGCCCTAATATTGGAGATATGAACTCCAACTCCTCCAGCCCACTTAGATATCATCGCAACATCGCTAATTGTCTTAAAAATTCCATCAACTGAATCTTCTGTCCCAATTAAGAAACATGAACTCATTTGTGGAAATTGTGTACCAGCATTGAACAATGTTGGCGTAGCATGAGTGTAATATTTTAACGATAATGAATTATAGGTTTCCTTTACTTTTTCTAAATTATTACCGTGGATACCAAGGGCTACCCTTAAAAATAAATGTTGCGGTCTTTCTACAGTCTTATCATCGACCTTGAGTAAATACCCTTTGTGTAAAGTTTTAAATCCAAAATAGTTAATTAAATAGTCTCTTTCGGGTACTATGATTTTATCTACTTCTTCCTTATTTTTCTCTACAATACTTTTAATTTCTTCGCTTATAAGTGGGCGTTTTTTACAATTCCATAACTTCTGAATAATATCAGAAAAATACAAACTAGTGTTCTTTTGATGATTATTTATACTAATTCTAGAAGCTATAATTTCATAATCTAAATTTTCTAGTAACTTATTTGCGCACACATTTGCTGTATATTCGTCCAATTCAGATGTAGATATTCCATTATAAATTGAGCTACAAACTTTTTGAGCAATCATTGGAGCATCTATATCTAATTGTCTACCCCATTGATTTTTTGATGCTAAAAATTTAAGTCTGTCTGTAATCTGGTCAAATTTTACTTCCGCTGACTCTCCATTACGCTTAATGACTTTCATTTTACTATATTATATATAGTATTTTTAAGTTATTTAATATTCATATTATCAGCCGCGTTAAGGTATCGTCTGAATAATGGCGGTACAATCATTTGGAATACAATAAGACCAAATAGTAAAAATAAATAACTTTTTGTTCCGTTTTCTTTAAATCTTAATAAACTGAAAAAGATGTATACAACTATGACTAATTGTAAAAGCTGAGCACCTAATATGATATCTATCATTTTAATTATTAATAAATATTTTATTTTTATAATAATTACAGAATTATAATTACAAATCTCCTAGTTGAAAAATTAAAAACCTGTTTAAAAATAATTAATTAAAATAAGTAATGGACTGTCCAATATGTTACGAAACTATCCGGTGTGCAACTATATGTTCATGTGTTCATCATTTTTGTTACGATTGTATAACCTCTTGGTGTAAACTTAAAAATACATGTCCAGTGTGTAATGAATGTATTTTTGAGTTAAGACGAGATCCAGAATTTGATAAACTTAACAACAATCGTGAACATAATATAGAAATAATAAATTTAAACGAACTTGATGTACCAATGTCACACGGAACAAAACCAGGAGTTCGTCTTAGAAATAATTTTCCAGGAGTTAAGATAATTAAATTAAATAAGAACGATCAATTTTATAAATACGGTGTACCGTTAAATTCTATATTATTATTTATAAATAATATACCATGCGTAAATCACAAACAAAGCATTGACATTATTGACTCGTTGACATTGTCTAATAAAAACATAAAATTAAAATTTCTTATCAAATAATAAATGAGTTGGGATGATATACCCGATGATATATTAAAAATAATTATGTATTATAGAAAATTATTCACTTGTTGTGAAATAGCTAGCACAAAAATAATATCGACGTGGAAATGTTATAAAATTAGAATATTAATAGGAAGATTTAAAATGATAAGATATTTTAAAGATTTTAAACTTTTAAATCCTTCTATCCAGACATTTTTATTAAGATCTAAATTGTAAATGTAAATTTAGATCTTTCGTCTTCTTTTAGTTTTGTTCTTTGACCTAAAAATTTAAAATAACGATAAGATAAATCATATCTTCTCTGTGATGTTGCATTAGGTGTATTTTTATTTAATGCTCGTAATCTAACCATCATTATCATTCCAACCTGCCAGATTCGTTTATGAGAATATTGATTAGTTTTGTATAATTTTTCTAGTTTTTTAATTGTATCTTTTACATCCTGTATAGTTGTATATTTAATAGGAATTGTATCACTTGGATCTTTGTCAATGTAAACATCATATGACCTTTTGGGATCATTTGGATTAAAGAAGTAATCCATTTATTAGTGTTCAATATTATTTTTCCAAATTATTTTAAGGTTCCAAACAGGAGTTGGTTTATAAGTTGCCCACTCTGTAAATTTTCTTACATAGTGTCTACAATCATATATACCCAATCGATACTTTTTATGTAATTTTTTCTCATATGCTTCAATTTCATCAAATGTGTAATTTGTTACACCCCACGGTATTGTTAATACTCTCGTTTCTGGATTTTTAATATAACTATTTTTAAATATATCGTACATTTCTGGTATATAGTCTGACTTTATATTTTTATACTCCCATGAAATGAATTTTACTTTAGAATAAGTCAGATAATCATCTGAGTCTTTTTTAAAATCATACCTAAGATGTTTATATTCATTCTCGAATGATACACCGATATGTAATAACCCAAATCTTCTATTAAATTCTTCTATATGTATAGAAACTCGTATCGGATTTATTAAATATAGTAACATATATTCTAAATATAGTTTTTATTTTCATTTAACTTAAAAATATAATGATATTTAAACTTAAGTTTAACAATGTTTAGTAACATTTTATATATCTTAGCCATGACAACACCATACTACTACAATAGTTGTATACATAATATGGGTAATGTTGGCCCAATGGGTGTATTACACGCAGCGTTAGCTCCAGCATTTACAAAAGTAATAGATAAAAAAGCATACAATGGTAGAAATATAAGAAAAGAAGTTTACAACTCAATAGAGTCTAAATCTATAGTAGACTTATGTTGTGGAGTTGGATATTCTACGAAGCCTGGTATGATAGGTATAGATACATCTACAGAAATGTTAAGATTTGCTAATTTTTATAATCCTGGAAGACAATATCTATTTGGAAACGCGGAAGACGTTGGGAAAGACAACCAGTTTGACGTTGTAACTTGTATGTTCGCATTTCACGAGATGCCCAATAATGGACATCACAAAATTATCGATAATGCTATTAGAATCTCTACAAAACAAGTTATTATAGTTGATATATCTACAAATTATAAACCTTCTAAATTAATGTTAGGTGGTGAACCCTATATTTTAAATTATATGGAAACAATAGACGGACTGTTAGAAAATTTTAATAAAACCATTCTAATAGACAATCACGTCGATTGTTGGACGTTTAATCACAATTAAAGATATAACATAATATCTAGTTACAATGTTAGCGTTAAGAGTTAATACTTATATTTGGAAATCTCCATTAAATAAATATATTGATGATCAGTTATCTAAATTAGGTATTAAATTGATAGACGTAAATTGGGAGAAATGTACTCTTATTATGAACGATCTTAATCATTTCACATGGAAAGGTTATAAAAACTTTTGTAAATATTTGAGTCATGAACTTAAAAAAATTATACCGAAGAGGACTAATTTATATATTATAGCTGACAGCACTATAGATTATCATAATTACACTAAAAATTATAGATATAATGGTAAAGCAAATAAATTCTTAAAGTTATATCTTAAAAATTATAAAGTTACAGTGGATGCTCAGTGTGGTAGTGGCTTTCATGTGCCTGAAACTTTTGTAAATAGGGTGGAAAATGTTCCTCGTCGCTCTGTAGTTTTATTCATTGGAGGATGGAATGATTATTCATATGTTAAAATTAAACATTCTATGAATCATCTTTTACCTCTAGTTAACCATTGACTTTTTGATATAAATTTATCTAATGTAACTTTTTCTACAGTTTCTTCTAAATTTTCGAATATTTCTACAACTGTAGGTTGTCTAGAATATTCTCTGGAAAAAGATTTTACGAAATCTTCTATTTTGATTTCTTGATTTAAGATATCTTGTTTTTTCTTAATAATTGCAACGATTTTATCCGTTTCTGTTTTTTCTGTTTCGTCGTCTGGTGGTTTAAATATTGTACTAGTCGTTGGTTTTAAAGAATCGCATATTTCAGGTCTAGATATGTCACATATCTCTTTTTTAAATTTTTTATCAAACTTATGTATTATAGTTGAATCTAACGAAGGACTTGTTTCTACTAAACGATCGAACTCTTCTTTTGATGTTTTAACTAAATAATTTACTTCACATCGTTCTTGTGGATTTTTAAGTAGTTCGGTCTTAATATTTCTGTAAAATTTACCCCATGATATAGATGCTATTCTATGAGATTCGTTTAATTCATTAATTTTTAAGAACTGTTGTATTGTAGTGATAATTCCAGCAAGTATATTTAACGAGCCTATACCTACCTGTACACCCGACTGATAATTTTCAGGTATTCTTTCTATAGCAAAATTTGCCGTACCAGTAAGAGTTGATAACACAATGACTGGTAGAGTGAATAATTTTGACAAATATGAATATTTGTTTTCAGATTTAGAATGCATCCATCTATAACACATAGCTTTGTCTGCCCATTCCGCTAATATTTTTTCGTGTTGATCTGTCCATTTATGTGACAATTTTTGTAAATTATCTATATCTATTTTTACTTCATTTTCAATATTATCTTCTTTACTCATTATAATGAATGTAGATATTATTAAAAATGAATTTGAAACAATAAAAGAAATAAAATTCTCAATAGAGAATATTTTTAAACGAATGTCAACTAGAATAGAATATCTTAAAAGTATTTATATCGATTATCAAAAAAAACAGAACTCGAACGATCTCATATTAACGCTAGACTCTTTTCATTTTCAGACTAAATTTATAGAAATAGAACATGATAACTATCATAAAATATTTAAAATGTTTATAAACAGACTATATTGTGATTATTATAAATTTTATAAATATACCTATTACAATGTTATAAATAAAATTGATGGATTTTCTATAAAATTTAATAGTAAATTTCCAGCTTATAAAGATTTGGAATTTAAAGATTATTCATTCAGTTACACAGTAGAAGTACATGGAGAACTTATTAAAATAGTTAATGAATTACAATCCTATCTAATAACACTTGAACATGAAAATAAAACAGTTGAAATATATTCATCGTATGGGATAAATATAGATAATTTAGTAACTATTAATAATTATAAAAAT
>Ga0209533_1005422_pt1 | contig 10876 bp, 10 predicted proteins | sample COG_04_FD_184748 | JGI IMG/M metagenome (GOLD analysis project Ga0209533, IMG submission 184748) | Pelagic Microbial community sample from North Sea - COGITO 998_met_04 (SPAdes) (version 2) | ecosystem: Environmental > Aquatic > Marine > Neritic zone/Coastal water | place: Helgoland, sampling... | reverse complement strand
CTTTAAATTCTACAACTGAAAACATTAATTTAACCGCAGTTTATAGTAATAAAACTAAGCACGCAGTTTTTAAAAGCCTAGACAAACATAACCTATTAACTGTTGGGGCAAGCTTTGAGAATTACAAGAATATCTTAACAAAAAGACTCGGAACTAATCACCCTACGGAAGTTGAATGGTATCAATATCAAAGTCATACTTACAAAGAAGTTTTAGAAAACTCTTTTGATAATGAAAATTATTTAACAACTCAAATATTGAGTTATTTGCCAAATAATTCGAATTTTGCTACAATATCATTAATATGGGAATAAAAAACTAATTCCCTGCCTTAAACCCAAACCCTACAAAAATGAAAAACCTAAATTTATTACTTGCCATTTTAATAGGAGCAACACTATTCTCTTGCTCTTCAAATGATGACAACCCCACACCGCCTACACCAGAAATAAAATTAGATAAATTTGAACAAAAAATTTATAACAATGAAGTGCTCGATCGAATCATTGTTGTGGATTTTAATAATAACAGACTCGAGAAAAGCTACTCTTATAGTGCTGAAAATGTTTTAGGTGGGTATTCTAATTGGATCTATAATTCAGATGGATTATTGAGTGCGATTAATGATTTTTCTACTGAAGATGTGCTTATTAGAAAACTGGAAATAACATATAACAGTCAGGATAGAATAATTAAAACCGATCAGGTATATACATCTTCGCCAACGGAACACAAAGTGGTAACATTTACGCATAATTCAGACAACACTATTGATAGTGAGCAATCATTTTTGGGCTACGTCGAAAACCGAGTTTTTGAAGTAAACGCTGAGGGCCTTATTGATAAAGAACTAGAAGATGGTGCTGTGGTTGTTTCTGTGGTGTACGACGGGAATGACCCTATTTCAAAAACGGTTTCTTCAGAAGTTTATCACTATTCTTACCATCAAACGGGTGTGTTTCCCTCAAACGTTGAAGGTTTTTTAGGCAACAATACAAACCCCATAAATTATGTCTTGTATGCAAATAGTTTACGTCGTGGTTCGGATAATTTTACGAGAAAATTAATTACTGAAATCTCTTCTAGCTCTTCTAATAGTGAAACTATTTATGTCTTAAATGAAAATAATATACCTCTCTCGTCTAAGCTATATAAAAATGGAGCTCTGGAGAGTGAAATAGAGTATTTTTATGAGTAAGTTCATCCTTGATTTTAATCCAAACTCTACAAAAATGAAAAAAGAAATTATTTTATCGAGCAACTTTAAGGTGGGAAATCACACCTATTTTTTGGATGTGAAAACTACAAAAGATAAGGATCTATATTTAAAAATCTCTGAAAGCAAACGGATAAGTGAATCGGAATTTGAAAGGCATCAAATCATTGTCTTTGACGAAGGAATTGACAAATTCACCGAAAAATTATTTGAAATTGTAGAAAAAATAAGGGGAGAAGAAAAAAACTGCTTTTTGGAAAAAAAAAGAAAAACACATCGAAATGCATACCAACCATGGACTGAAGAAGACGATAAACAACTTGAATTGCTTTACTGTCAGGGAAAAAATGTAGCCTATTTAGGCAAAGTATTGGGGCGGAATAATGGAGCTATACAATCGAGAATTAAAAAACTTGAACTGAAAGAAAAATATGGTTCTTGTTAACACTAATAAAAACTACCGCCACGCATTAACGAGTTGATAGTTCACCAGCAACGCCACCCCTAACTATACTTCGCTTTCCTCAAGATCCGCATGCTTTCTTTGTAGATTGCATACACTTCATCGCTATGTTTATACAACAACGACTTTGCAGCTTGAAGCTGTACTAGCGCTTCTTCAAAACCATTAAAATAACAAATGAGATAGGTCGCAGGAACATTTTTTAAGTCTTTCAGCTGCGTCGCTGTAAGGAGTTTTCCCTGCTTCAGCCGGTCCATAAGTGCGTTGTTCGCATTAAAAATATGGTGAAGAATCTTTTTATCGTATTGAGGCGGCTTAAAAAGCAATTGAGAGTCAATGTTATAAATCGCATTGTTTCCAAAAGTAATCGTGGTTTCTTCTAATTCATAATACGTATTTTGACCATTCAACCCTAAATTGACATACTCAATGATTTTAAAAGAATCATTGTCATAAGAAATCTCAACGGCATCCAAAGTCGAGTAAAACAAGCGCACCTGCTCGTTAATCAACTCAATATCCACTCGCGAATAAAACGTTTGGGTTTTGAGCGTTTTTTTTTGTCCAGACCAACACATCACAAAATACTCTTTAAAGACTTTATATTTTGGATCGTAATCTTTCCGTTTCGCCATAAAATCAAACACCCCGTCCAACGTATATTGTATGTTGTTTTGGGAATGCGCCTCAATAGACGCTACAATCTCAGAATTGGAATCCGTCAATTCAATGTCAAACACCTTGGGCATACTCATACTGCCTTCTCTAAAAAAGACATTGCCCCCATAATACTTCCAAATATTTTTACGAAGCGAGGTGATTTCTTGGGTTTCTTTCGGGCGAATCGTCACCAGCCCCACCACCTTATCATCGTTCAGATGCGGAAACGGAATGTTTTCATATTGGATCACCGGCGGATGGCTTAAATAAGCGTTAACCAAATTTTGAATTTTACTATCATCAAAAAAATCAACCCCAATAATATGACTGTACTGATCGTCCACCCCAATCACGATGTATGAATTGTTGTTCGGGTTGCTGTTAGATAACGCGCAAATGTGTTTCAAAAACTTCGCTTTACCCTCTTTACTACTGATATTAATTTTTAACTTTTTATCATAAAAACTGCTCTCGTCATTATGCGCAAGTAGGTTTTTGATAAGCAGTCGTTTATTAATCATTTTTTAGTGTTTTAGGGGACTTCGTAACCTTGGCTCGCCTCTAATATTTTAAACCAATCTTGGGTTGTTAAATGCATAGAAACCGCTTTCGAGGCCGCTCTGATACGTTCTAAATTTGTGCTCCCAATAACAGGGTGAATCCCCGAAGGATGTTTTAAAATCCAAGCCAATAACAACTGGCCAGGAGAGGCGTTATATTTGGCCGTCAACAGTTCTAGTTGGTCTAAAATACGTTTTTTTTGAGAGGTCGTTTTAGTGCTGAAAATCTTACCTAAAGGCGCCCACGCCATCGGCGTGATTTTATGTGTTAGCATCTGCTCCAAACGTCCATCAAACAGGGCTTGATACTGCACTGCCGAAAACTCAATTTGATTCACATCAACCACCACTTCGCTTGACAAAAGATCGACCTGTGAAGGTGTGAAATTAGACACCCCAAAGCTAATGATTTTACCTTCTTTTTTTAATTGCTCAACAGCTTCCATAACCTCATAAGGGTGCATCAACGGACTGGGGCGGTGAAGTAAAAGCAAATCTAAATACTCCGTGTTTAAATGCTTCAGCGACGTCTCCGCAGAAAAAATGATATAGTCTTTTGAACAATCGTAATGTTTGAGTTCGTTTGGGCGGTTTGAACCCATCAACTGAATTCCGCATTTAGAAATAAATTGAACGGTTGAGCGTGCAATCGCTGTTTTAGAAAACGCCATTCCAAAAGCAGACTCCGTCGTATAGCCGCCATAAATATCTGCATGGTCAAAAGAACTGATGCCTAAATCGACCGTGGTTTCAATCATGCGTTGCATATGATTTGGGTTGAACTTTTTGCCCCAAGCACCCCAAGACATGGTACCTGCAATAATTTTTGAAAAGTTGCTTTTATTCATTTTTATAGTTTGAGATCTAAAATTAACAAACAATCATTCAATATCCTATAAAATGAACTTAAGTTTTAACCAATTATTAACAAGGTGAACGGAAATATTTTAACAAATTGCGTAACATAATTTTTTGAACCCAAACACAATTTTTTAAATTATCACAATGGAAGAAAATAACACCACTGTTGACATAGCGTCAATAAATAAAAAAATTGAAAAAGAGAGTGCTTTTGTAGATTTACTTACGCTAGAAATGGGCAAAGTAATCGTCGGACAAAAACACATGGTTGAACGTTTACTTATTGGGCTTTTAGGTCAGGGTCATATTCTTTTAGAAGGTGTTCCTGGGCTAGCCAAAACACTAGCTATTAATACTTTATCACAAGCGGTTGCGGGAAGTTTTAGTCGAATACAATTCACACCCGACCTTCTACCTGCCGATGTGGTAGGAACCATGATTTACAACATCAAGGCCAATGATTTTACCATCAAAAAAGGACCGATTTTCGCCAACTTTGTACTAGCAGATGAAATCAACCGTGCACCGGCAAAAGTACAGTCTGCACTCCTAGAGGCGATGCAAGAAAAACAAGTCACTATTGGCGATGAAACCTTTATTTTGGACAAACCCTTTCTTGTAATGGCCACCCAAAACCCTGTGGAACAAGAAGGAACCTACCCACTTCCCGAAGCACAAGTGGATCGTTTCATGTTAAAAACAATCATTGATTATCCAAAAATTGAAGACGAACAGCAAATTGTGAGGGCAAATCTAAAAGGCGCGTTCGAAAAAATAAAACCCGTCGTTACCGTTGCACAGATTTTGAGTGCACAAGCCGCCGTCAGAGAGGTTTATATGGATGAAAAAATTGAAAAATATATTTTAGACATCGTATTTGCGACGCGTTATCCAGAAAAATACCGCTTGGCAGAACTCAAGCCTTTAATTTCTTTTGGAGCCTCTCCAAGGGGAAGTATCAACTTGGCGACGGCAGCTAAATGCTATGCATTTATCAAACGTCGTGGCTATGTCATCCCCGAAGATGTACGCGCCATCGTCTATGATGTACTGCGTCACCGTATCGGAATTACATACGAAGCGGAGGCAGAAAATGTAACATCCGAAGACATTATTAGTAAAATTGTCAATGTCATTGAGGTGCCTTAATTCGTAGTGACTTTATTGTTTGATTTACAAATCACACACAACTAATAGTACACTTATCAAATGGATACCAAGGAATTACTTAAAAAAGTTCGGAAAATAGAGATCAAAACACGGCGGTTGTCCGACCATGTGTTTGGGGGCGAGTACCACTCGACTTTCAAAGGCCGTGGTATGACCTTTTCTGAAGTAAGACCCTATCAATATGGTGATGATGTGCGAAATATTGACTGGAATGTCACCGCACGCTGCAACGAACCACACATTAAGGTATTTGAAGAAGAACGCGAACTGACCATGATGTTAATGGTTGATGTGTCGGGATCCAAATTATTTGGAACCGAGGCACAATTTAAAAATGAAATTGTAACTGAAATTGCCGCAACACTGGCGTTTTCGGCCACACAAAATAATGATAAAATCGGGTTGATTTTATTTTCGGATGGAATTGAACTGTACATCCCGCCTAAAAAAGGACGTTCTCATGTGTTAAGAATTATTAGAGAATTGATTGAATTTGAACCAAAAAGTAAACTGACGGATATTGCGGAAGCTTTAAAGTTTCTATCGAATGTGATGAAAAAGAAAGCCATTGTGTTTTTACTTTCTGATTTCATGACCGAAGAATATCAACACAATTTAAAAATTGCTTCTGGAAAACATGATATCACAGGAATTCGCGTCTATGACAAATACGAAGCTGAAATTCCAAATTTAGGAATGGTACAGATGGAGGATCAAGAAACGGGTGCCTCGTTTTTAGTCAATACGGCCTCAAAAACCGTGCGTAAAAACTACCAAGCGAATTACCAAAACAAGCTTCATTATTTCTCGGACAGCTTTAAAAAATCGGGGGCAGGCGCTCTCGATTGTAGAGTGGATGAAAGTTATGTAAAAAAATTATTAGGCTATTTTAAACAACGTGGATAAGCAATACATGAAGACAGAAATCTCCATAAAACACCGCTCAATTCAAAATTTAATTTTGAGTGTTTGCTATACGCTCCTTTCTCTTGTGAGCTATGGGCAAGTGTCCTCTAGTATCGATTCGACTGCTATAAAAATTGGAGCCGAGTTGTTTTATAAAATCCAAGTAAAGGCAGACACCACTGCACTCGTTGTATTCTCAGAAGAACAAACGTTTCAGCCACTTGAAATGATCAACAGCTACGCAATTGATACCACCAAAAAGGACGGGTATTACCAGCTGACGAAAACTTACGGACTGACCCAATTTGATTCGGGAGTTTATACCATCCCAAAACAAAAAATCATTATTGGGGACAAGATCTTTTTTACAGATTCATTACAAGTTCAAGTAAATACAGTGGTAGTCGATACAACCAAGCAAAAGCTTTTTGACATCAAACCACTCACTCAAGTTGAAAAAAGTCCTTCCAATATTTGGGGTGGGTTGGCTATTTTTTTATTAGTCTTACTAATCGTCGGTGGGATATTATACTGGTTTATTTGGCGAAAAAAACCGTTAACCGAAGAAGAAAAAATTGCAGCACTTGCTCCTTATGAACGTGCCAAACTCGCCCTAGAAAAATTAGATGAAGAGCGTTATTTTGAAAACGAAGAGATTAAAACTTATTATTCTGATCTGACCTTAATTTTGAGACAATACCTCGATGAAAAGGTGTACGAACAATCACTAGAAAGCACAACAGACGAATTGGTGTCCCGCTTGCAAACATTGGAAGCCGCCAATCAAATCACCCTAAGTAAAGAAACGATTCGGAATATAGAAACCATTTTGAAGCGTGCCGATTTGGTGAAATTCGCCAAATCCAAACCCGATTTTCAACTCGCAAAACTCGATAAAAGCACCATCGAACTAGAAATTGATCATGTAAAAGACGGACTTCCGGAGCCTACCGAAGAAGAGTTATTGCAGGACAAAGAATACCGAGAGGCAATCGCGCGTCAACAAAAGCGAAAAAGAATCAAACAAATTGTAGCCATTGTTGTCGGAGTCGTGTTAATAACCATTACAGGCTTTGTGATCCACTCTGGGTTTACAGAAGTCAAAGACACAGTGTTGAGAAACCCTAGTAAGATTTTGTTAGAGAAAACTCCTTGGGTGAAAAGTGAGTATGGCGCACCGGGAATTATCATTTCAACACCGGAAGTTTTAGAGCGTCAAAATGTTGAACTTCCCGAAGAGCTGAAAGGCAAAGTTCAAATGATCACTTTTGCATACGCTGGAATCGATACACCGATTGATGTGGTTGTAAACAGTTCAAAGTTTGCCACAAAACCTGACGAAGGTGGTAAAGAAAAAGAAGTTGCTGTTGATGTCTTAAAAGCAGCGGAAGGCGTTTTGGATACCTTTGAAAAAAACGGTACAAAAAACATCACCACTCGCAACGAACAATTTATAACACCCAATGGGCAAGAAGGTGTTAAAACCTTTGGAACAGCAGAGTTCCTTGTAGAAGACAAACTGATAAAAGGCGAGTATGTCATTTTAGGATTTTCTACGCCTAATTTATTACAACAAGTTATTTTAACTTGGAAAGAGAACGATGTATATGCCGACCAAATTATCGAGCGCATTCTGAATTCTATCGAACTAATTAAACTAACACCAGACGAAAAGTAATGTTTAACGGAATCGATTTTACTCAAAAAGAATTTTTATGGCTACTGCTAGTGGTGCCCATATTGGTGTTTTGGTATGTACTCAAACTCAAAAAGCAGACCGCTCAGCTAAGCATTTCAAGCGTACAAGGGTTTCAGAGAAACACGATTTGGAGCAGACTAAAACATGCTTTGTTTGGACTCAGAATGGCAGCGATCGTTTTGGTGGTTTTGGCACTTGCACGGCCTCAAACGGTGGATGTATCTTCCAAAACAAAAACAACCCGTGGAATTGACATTGTTATGGCGATTGATGTCTCTGCGAGCATGTTGGCAAAAGATCTAAAACCCAATCGGCTTGAAGCCCTTAAAAATGTGGCTGCTGATTTTATCAAAGGACGTCCCAACGACCGAATTGGACTCATAGAATATGCTGGAGAGAGTTATACAAAAACACCGATCACAAGCGATAAGAGCATTGTGCTTCAATCGTTAAGAGATATAAAATACAATACCATTATAACAGGCGGAACTGCCATTGGGATGGGGCTTGCAACCGCGGTGAATCGCATCAAGGACAGCAAGGCGAAAAGTAAAATTATCATTCTTCTAACGGATGGAGTCAACAACGCTGGATTTATAGACCCTCAAACGGCAAGTGAATTAGCCGTCGAATATGGCATTAAAACATATACCATCGGATTGGGAACCAATGGGATGGCGTTGTCACCAATTGCCATTCGAAATGGTGTGTTTCAATATGGAAAAGCTCAAGTAGAAATCGATGAAGAGCTCTTAAAGGAAATTGCTGAGGTCACCGGAGGAAAATACTTTAGAGCAAACAACAATCGTAAATTAAAGGAAATCTATAAAGAGATTGATAAGCTCGAAAAAACGGAAGTAGAAGAATTTAAGTTTTATAATTATGAAGAAAAATTTAGGCCTTTAATTTGGATCGCCCTAGGTTTATTATTGTTTGAGTTTTTATTGCGATTTACAATATTTAGAAGTTTTATTTAGATGTATCAATTAGAAGAAAAAATATGGTTTTGGGTACTGCTCATCATCCCCGTGATGGTGGTGGTGTTTCTGTGGACACTTCTCTGGAAAAAACGTGTTCAGAAAAAGTTTGGAAACACAAGCACCCTAAAACGACTCAGTCCAGATCAATCTGTATTCAAATCAGTGCTCAAATTTTGTGTGCTGTGTCTTTCTATCGGTTGTTTTGTGATTGCTTTGGTCAATCCAAAAATTGGCACAAAACTTGAGACTATCAAACGCGAAGGCGTCGATATTGTGTTTGCAATTGACGTTTCAAAAAGTATGCTTGCGGAAGATGTGGCGCCCAATCGCTTGGAAAAATCCAAACAGTTGGTGACTCAAATTATAAATAATTTAGCAAGTGATCGCATCGGGATTATTGCCTACGCTGGCAAAGCATTCCCACAACTACCGATCACAACGGATTATGGCACAGCAAAAATGTTTTTACAAAGCATGAATACCGATATGCTGTCTTCACAAGGAACCGCGATTGATGAGGCCATTCAGCTGTCGCGAAATTATTTTGATGATGAAGAACAAACCAATAGGGTGTTGGTGATTATATCAGATGGAGAGGATCATAACGACCTCAGTGTGGAGGTTGCAGAAGCAGCTTCTGAAGAAGGTATAAAAATATACACCATTGGGGTTGGAAGCGAAAAAGGAGGGCCCATCCCACTGAAACGAAATGGCGTGGTAATGAGCTACAAAAAGGATAAAAATAATGAGACAGTGATTACAAAACTGAACTCCGAAACCTTAAAGCTCATTGCCGCAGAAGCAAAAGGCGCCTATATAGACGGAAATTCCACCGCTGCAGTGGTCGAACAAATTCGGGACATTCTGAATAAGATGGACAAAAAAGAATTTGAAGCCAAAGAATTTGCAGAATACAAAGATCAATTTCAATGGTTTTTGGGATTAGGATTGTTTTTTTTAATTTTGGATATTTTGTTTTTAGAACGAAAAACTGCTTGGCTGAAACGCTTGAACTTATTTAACGAAAACCTATGAAGTACTTAAATAACATACTAAAAAACTTAGGATTTGAGACCCGTCAATCGATACCCGTTGGAAATTTTTACGGGTTCTTATTATTGTTTTTAATGTCGGTATTTGCTGGTACTGCTCAAGAGGTGGACCCTCAATTATCTGAATCCAATGATTATGTGTTTGAAGGGAATTCGATTGTGGAGGAAAATTTTATTGAAGCCGAAAAAAAATACCGCTTGGCGGTTTCAACAAAAGAAAATAACGCCACGGGGTCTTTTAATTTAGGGAACGCCTATTACAATTCTGAACTGTATGATGAAGCTCTGTTGCACCATTTAGAGGCTGTGGAAAATAGCAGTTCAAAACCTGAAAAACACAAGGCATATCATAATATCGGTAATATTTTAATGCAAAAAAAACAATGTAAAGAAGCTGTTTCAGCCTTTAAAAATGCCTTAAGGAATAATCCTTCTGACGATGAAAGTCGGTATAATTTAGCTCTTGCTCAAGAATGTGCCAAAGAACAAGGCGACGGCGATGGGGAGGGTGACGACGAGGACAAGGATAAAGATCAGGACGAAAACAAAGACGAGAAAGACGACAGCGACGAGAAAAAAGATAAGGACGAAAAGAATAAAGACAAAGGGGACGAAGACGAAGATAAAAACGAGGGAGACGATAAGGAAGATGAGGACGGAAAACCCAAAGACGAAAAAGGGGATCAGAAAAATAAAGACCCAAAAGATGACAAAGGTCAACCGCAACAGCAGCCTGGAAAACTGTCACCACAACAAGTAAAAAACTTACTTGAAGCTATGAATAATGAGGAGAAAAAAGTGCAAGAAAAAATGAATGCCTCTAAAACAAAAGGCGTCAAAGTTAAAACTGAAAAAGACTGGTAAGGAATGAAACTAAACATACTTTTACTGACTTTTTTTATATCCGGAATGCTTTCGGCACAGGTATCTTTTAATGCAAAGGTGAGTAAAAAACAACTTGGAATCAATGAGCGTCTTCGCGTCGATTTTACAATGAACACAGATGGGGATGATTTTGAGCCGCCGAGTTTTGAGAATTTTACAGTGGTTGGAGGTCCGAGTCAATCCATTAATAATTCTTGGATAAATGGGGTGCGTTCGTTTGCAAAAAGTTATAGTTATTTTTTAGCACCCAAAAAACGTGGGGAGTTTACGATTGGGCAAGCAACCATTGAAATTGATGGAGAAACTTATAAAACCCTTCCGATAAAAATAACCGTCACCGCCGCGATTGATAAACCTAAAGATCCCAACGATCCTGATTATATTGCTTCAGAAAACATTCACCTGGTAATTCCAACAAGGTGCA
>Ga0209533_1005421_pt1 | contig 10878 bp, 8 predicted proteins | sample COG_04_FD_184748 | JGI IMG/M metagenome (GOLD analysis project Ga0209533, IMG submission 184748) | Pelagic Microbial community sample from North Sea - COGITO 998_met_04 (SPAdes) (version 2) | ecosystem: Environmental > Aquatic > Marine > Neritic zone/Coastal water | place: Helgoland, sampling... | reverse complement strand
CTTAAATGGAGTCTTAGATGTCTCAGGCAACATAGTAGTTGCAGGAACAGTGGATGGCGTGGACATCGCTACAAGAGATGGAGTTTTAAGCTCAACAACTACTACAGCGGGCGCTGCGCTTCCGAAGTCTGGTGGAGCAATGACTGGAGCTATTACTACTAACAGTACCTTTGATGGTGTTGATATTGCGACCCGTGATGGTGTGTTGACTACTACTACTAACACCGCTAATGCCGCCTTACCTAAAGCCGGTGGAACCATGACGGGTGCGATAGCGATGGGAACGTCTAAGATTACAGGCGCTGGCGACCCAACTGCTGCACAGGACGTAGCAACCAAAGCTTATGTTGATGCTAATAGTGGTGGCGGTGAAACCCTTCAAGAAACTTTAGCTCTTGGAAACACTACAACCACAGATACTAAAATACAATTCCGTGATACTGGACTTTACATTAACTCTAGCGTTGACGGCCAGTTGGATATTGTTGCAGATACTGAGGTTCAATTAGCAGCAACCACGTTTGACATTAACGCCGCTGTAGTGACAAACGGTGATGTTACAGTCGGTGATGATTTAAGCCTATTATCTGACAGTTCTAAAATAAACTTTGGTCTTAATAGTGATGTGTCGCTTACGCATCAGCACAACTTGGGTTTGCTTTTAAACAGCACTAGACGGCTTTATTTTAATGACACAAGCCAATATATTTATGGCTCAGACACTACTAGATTAAAAATGGGAGCTACTAACGAAATTGAGCTTAACGCTGCTCTTATTGATGTCAATGGTGCTTTAGATGTCTCAGGAAATATTGTAGTCGCAGGAACTGTAGATGGTCGTGACGTAGCGGCTGATGGTGTAACGGCTGACGCAGCTCTACCTAAAGCTGGTGGAACTCTCACTGGAGCGCTTACAAGCGGCTCTGACGGTACTGGGCATGACGTTAAGTTCTTTGGAGACACTGCCGGTCATTATATGCTTTATGATGCATCGACTGACAATCTAAATTTAGTTGGCGCTGGTTCTAGCTTTGTTACGGATGGAAGTCTAGTTGTTAATACTTCTGGCAACTTTACTGACCAAGGCGGCTCAAACTTTCTTGCAGCTATTACTGAAGATTCAGATACCCTTAGCGGAAGTGGTGCTGTAACTATAAATTTAAACAACGCTACTAATTGGCTGCACGATTTAACTGGAAATACTACTTACACTTTCACATACCCGACCACTACAAACGCGCAAGTGTCTAGCTCTTTTACGCTAAAAATTATTCAAGGTACAACGGCTCGTACAATTACATGGCCTTCTAGTGTTGACTGGGCGGGAGGCACAGCACCTACGCTTTCTACGGCAAATGACGCAGTAGATGTTTTTGTATTTTATACAATTGACAGCGGCACAACATGGTACGGCTTCACGGCTGGACAGGCGATGGCATAATGGGATTTATAGCTAATAAATTAATGCAGCAAACTGGGGACAGCTACACCCCAGAATCAGGCCAGTTTACTAAAGGCTTATTAATGGGGGGTAGTGATGCAACGGGTGTAAATGTTGCTGATATAGACAATCTTTCGTTGGCAGATAATGTTGCTTCTACCAGTTTGTCTATAGGCTATGCAAGTTCCGTAGACTCTACAAGAGACTTGGCGTTTTACAGCAATGTACTTGTGGACGAACTAACCTGTGTGGATTTTAGCGACATATCAAATATCAGCATTACAGACTCAATTATAGACAGCGACAAATTTGATTTTACAAGAGGTGTTGCAGCAGACCCCACTACAGAAACTGTTTATGTTTCTGGTCAGACCCCCAACTACTTCAATGCTGTTGATTATAGCAACCCTGCAAGTATGTCTATAACGAGCAGTTTATCTACTACTTATAATGGCGATTTAATTGTTGTAGACACTGCTAGAGACACTGCATTTATGAAAGCGGGAGGGCGGCTAACATCTATTAACATAGCTAACCCTGCCAGCATGTCAGAAAGAACAACTTTAACTTCTGGCACTAACATGGCCACCGCTGGAGGCTTGGCAATAGATACTACAAACGACCTTGTTTTTACTGGTCACTTTGCTAATGATAGGGTTGCTGTTATAGATACATCAAATGTTGCAAGTTTATCGGTTATTAGTAGCCTTTCTGACGCGACAAACTTAAATCAACCGACTGTATTGGCAACTGACCCAAGTAAAGAGTTACTTTTTTGTTTATGTTTAGACAGCTTATCGGTTGTAGATTATAGCAATACTTCATCTATGAGTATTACAGACACTATTTCTGAAGTTAATCTTGGTGCAGGAAACAGTCGAAGCTTGGCAGTTGACCCAGTGCGAGAATTAGTTTTTGTTAAAGCTAGAAGTGAGGATTACACCGTATACGTCTATGATTATTCAGACCCGACCAGTTTAACCTTGGCAGGAACAGTTGCTGGCACAGCCTCAACCACTTCCGGCGGTTTCATTGTATTGGGCGGCATAGCATCTTAATTAAAAGGAATAAAACATGTTAGTAAAAATAGTAAATGACGCTGTAGATACTTTTCCATATAGCGTAAGAAAATTAAAAGAAGAAAACCCTAACACTTCTTTCCCAAAAGAAATGCCCCCTGAAGCCTTAGCTGAGTGGGGAGTCTACAGAGTAGAGACGGCTACTAAACCTACACCGGCACCTAGTCAAACTGCTGTGCCTGCTGATGCCCCTGCGCTTGTAGATAGTGTGTGGACTCTAGGCTGGACGGTTAGAGACTGGACGGCAGATGAGTTAACACGACTTGCTAAAAATGCTAGATATGATAGAGACGAAAAGCTGTCTGAATCCGACTGGACGCAGATGCCGGACTCGCCATTAGATAGCGCTATAAAGGCTTCTTGGGCTACGTACCGCACAGAGCTACGAGACGTAACTGAACAGTCTGGTTTTCCTACTGACATTACTTGGCCTACAGCGCCTTAAATGTTAGCCGAGATTGCAGCAGCTAACGCAGCTTTTAAAGTCATTAAAGCTGCTTTGAATAATGGTAAAGAACTTTACGATTGTTCGGAAGCCGCTCAATCTTATTTTAACAACAAAAGCATTATAGCCAAAAGAGTATCTCAGAAAGGCAAGTCAGACCTTGATGCTTTTATGGCTCTTGAAAAAATCAAAGAACAAGAAGAATGGCTTAAAGATTATATGGTTTATGCTGGCCGAGCTGACATGTACAGCGACTGGCTAAACTTTCAGAGCGAGTGCAAGCGCAAACGAGAGCAGCAAGAAAGAACAAGACTTAGAAAACGACAAGAAACTTTAAAACTTATAAAACAATTTATTACTTACATGGGTCTTAGCTTAGCTCTTTTACCCGTACTCATTTACATGATAATCTTTTTTGTTAAAAGATAACCGCAGGGCTTAAACAATGACCGTAGAAGAAGGAAAAGAAGTAATAGATATTGCAGCAGCATCAACAGGCATACTGTCCTTAGCAGCTTGGCTGCCCCCTACCGCATCGTTGTTTACTATTATATGGCTGGGCATTAGAATATATGAATCAGAAACAATTCAAAAGATAGTAAACAAGGAAGACTAAATGCAGTTTTATATTCTAACCTCTGGAAATTTAAAAGCTCTCAAGCGTCACTTTGACTCTGAGTACAGCGGGTTTAAGAAAAAAGATGCAGTAGTAATTATTAATAGTTTAAATGAAGACTACATTAAAGAAGCTGTAAGTTACTGTACTAAGAAAAAGATTGAGCACCACGTTACCGAAAGCAATGGAACACCGGCAAAGGGCAAGAACTCTTTGCTAGAAGCCTTCCTAGCTTCAGATAACGACTACTGTGTAATGATAGACGGGGATGACTTTTTAACTCCTCACGGTGTTTGGATGTATAAACATCTTGCAGGACTAGAGACTCCACCAGATGCAGTATGCTTAATAAACCAAAGGTCTATAAAGAAGATAAACCATAAGCCGTATTCTGTAAAGCCTTTTACTGTAGACTATGAAAACTTATTAACTTTAGACTACTTGCACATGTTTAATGAACTGCGTGGGTTGAGCATTCCAAAGGCTACATATTACAGTACGCTATACACCAACTACTATACTGAACAGCGTAAGTATAGTGAAGGCGATGAAATACATTGTCGTGTTACATGGGTAAGTAGAAAGGCAGCAAGTTTTAAATTCAACGAAGAGTTGATAATCGGCGAAGATACTTTACATATGCTGCGTTTAAAACATGAAGCTTTAGAAGGACGCTTAAACTTTTACACTAATGACGAGCAGCCAGCGACCTACATATATGACGAGAGAACTCCCGGCACTGTTCAGAAGACATCTAAGTTTGGAATAGACTACGAGTGGATGAATGACTACTTAGTTGCTTTGGAGGAAATGGAAAAGAAAAACTATCTCCACGAAAACACAAGGCTTCCCGAGTTAAAAATAGACTACCCGAAAGATTACGTGTACGATGACTATGACCTTACTAGCGAATATGCACACAAGGTTAATAACGAATATATAACTTTTCCTAAAAATGCTACGGACACCGCAGTAAAAAAGTGTCACAAGTTTTTAGAATCTTTAGAAAACCAACAAGCAGCATAGCGTAGGAACACATTAATGCGTAAGAAAACTCAGTCAAAAGAAATGAAAGCTTTAAGGGCTTTAAAGAAATTAAAGAACTATAGAGCTATGGCTTATGCTGGTAGCGAGGTTTATACCGGCAGTTCCGGTCAAAATTATGGCGGTGGCGGTGGTAGCATAAATGAAGTTGTAACCACGGCGCAGCCAATTCCTGCTCAAACCTATGACACTAGCGCTGGTGCTTTTACTAGCCCCGGCACTAGCTATGGCGGCCCTACTAGCGGCTCTAGCGGCACTAGCTATGGTACTGGTGTTGGCGGCGGTGGAACCGTTGTAACTACTGGAAAGGTAGAAGACACAGCGGAAGGAATTGAAGAGGAAGAAGTAGAAGTAAAAGAACCTGAAATAACTGAGGCTGATTTAGTTAAAAGTGAAAGTGGCTTGTATCTTGTAAGGGACACATATGTAAACGAAGAGGGTGATACTGTTGCTGCCGAATACTCTATACATCCAGAAGACGGTAAAACTCAAGCCCAGCTAGACGCTACAGTCCGAGCACAAGAGTACAAAAATAACTTAGCAGCCGCTGAAGCCGCAGATTATGCAGAACAACGGCGTTTAACAGACGCAGAAAACAAAATATCCCCCGAAGACAACGCAGACGTACAAGAGGTAGTAAACACAATGGCAAATACAGGCGACAACGCAGTCCACCCCCGTGACCAAGACGGCCCCGTAGACAGCACAGGTAGCGGCACTGTGACTGAGGGAAGCACTGGCGCTGTAAATACTAATACTGCCGGTGCTCCAATAGACATTGAGCAAACAAACCCTACGTATGCAGCTCCCGAAATGGATGCTGCAAAAATAGGTGTTTCTGCTGGCTATGCGCCTTATACTACTGAGGATAGGAATATTGAAAAGCTTGACGATGCTGGAACTACTTATGCTGGTACAGTAGACGCTCCCGCAAGCGTAGGTTATAGTTCTCAGAAAGCCCCTACTAAAGTAAAAGCGCCCACGGGCATGGAAGGCGAAACATACACCGCAGCGCAGGCGGGGTACGGCACAGATGTCACAAATGCAGTCGGCACAGTATCTGAAGACGCTCAAGCTAAACTAGATGACGCTAAGCTTACAGAAAGAGCTAAAGCTGCTGAGCGTGACAAGGCTGAAGAGAAAAAGGCTGAAGCAGCGGTTGAAGAGTTTGTAATTAGTGATGGGGCTTACGTAAACAAAGTAACCGGCGAGGTTGCAACCGTAGTGCAAGCTAAGGACGCAGAAGCTGCTCAGCGCGAAGCCATCACAGGTGAACCTACCCCTGAAGGTGAAGCTGCTGAAATTATGAGCATGTATGAGTTTAACCAACTTGAAAAACGTGCAATCAGTAAAGACAACGCAATTAAAAACTTAAAGTCTCAAGGACTATCTGACAAGGAAATTGCTAAGCGCCTTGCTGACAACCCACAGTTAATTGCTGATGAGTTTGATGACCTTCCCGAAGACATTAAAACTACCCTGTCCGGTCTTCCGCAAGAAGCGCTTGTAAGCGTTCAGATGGAAACCTTGATGGCTGGCATGGAAGACGGTGAGATTCCTGCATGGGCTAGACCCGCACTAGCTAAAGTAGAGTCTAACTTAGCTATGCGTGGTATGAGCAGCTCAAGCATCGGAAGAGACGCACTCTTTAATGCAATTATTCAAAGTGCTATTCCAATGGCTCAGAGTAATGCTCAGGCTGTTCAAAACGCTACGTCTCAGGACAAACAGATTGCAGCAGACTTCCTAGCTAAGAACGCAGGCTTTAAGCAGCAGATGGATTTGGCTAACATGTCTAACGACCAGCAAATGCGATTAGCTAACCTGAGTGCGTTGAATCAAGCATCTTCTGAAAACATGAACGCTAGACAACAAACAGAACTAGCTAACCTTAATAACCGTATGCAGACTAATTTGCTTCAGGGCAAGATTGCTGCTGACATGGGCATAGCTCAGTTAAATGCTGACCAGCAGCGAGCAGTACAAAACGCTTCTATGGTCGCTAACGTAGACATGACTAAGTTTAATTCAGCCCAGCAGGTTGAGTTGACCAACAGTAAGTTTATGCAGAGCATGGTAGCTACTAAGTTTAGTGCTGACCAACAAGCCGCAATGCAGAACGCTACCGCAATGGCTACTATGGACATGGCTAACTTAGACAAAAACGCTAAGATTGCTGTACAGAATGCACAGGCTTTCTTGCAAATGGACATGACTAACTTGAGCAACGAGCAGCAATCCAATGTAATGAAAGCTCAGAACCAACAACAAGTCCTATTAAGTGATACCGCAGCTAGGAATGCTGCACTTCAGTTTGGCGCAGCTAACGAGCAACAGGTGCAGCAGTTTATGGCAAGCCTTGGAGTTCAAGTAGAGCAGTATAACTCTTCTTCAAACGCAGCTCGTGAGCAGTTCAACGCTACTGCAAAAGATAGGGCAGCAGCAATAGATGCAGGCAATGAGTTACAGGCTGCATCGCTCCAAGCTCAGATGGACACAGATATTGCTAAGTTTAACGAACAACAAGACTTTCAACGTGACCAGTGGAATGCTTCAAACGCACAGGCTGTTGAGCAATCTAATGTTCAGTGGCGCAGACAAGCTAACTTAGCTGATACCGCAGCGCAAAACTCTGCAAACCAGCAGAACGCTCAGATAGCTTATAACTTAACATCTCAAGAACAGACGCAGTTGTGGCAGCAGTTACGTGATGAAGCCGCTTACATTCGACAAAACTTTGAAAACGAGCAGCAGCGAAAAGCTCAGATGTTAGCTACAGCTATTGGTAACGAGAAGGTGTTTAAGTCTGACAACACCACAAAAGTTTCTGCCCTGTTACGTACACTTGACAGCGCTATTGGGTAAAGCCAGCAACCACAACTTTAAATAATTAAACACTAAAGGTATTAAATAATGGGATTTTTTAAAAGCGTTAAAAAAGGTTTTAAAAAGATTGGCAAAGGTCTTAAAAAGCACTTTAAAAGCATTGGCAAAGGCATCAAGTCTGCTATAAGTAAAGTCGGCAAGTTCATGGGTAAGATTGGCTGGGTAGGCCAACTAGCTTTGATGTTTACTCCAGTTGGAGCCATGATGAGCGGAATGATGGGAAGTATTGGTAACGTAGCTGGAGGCATGTTTACTAAAGTTACAGGTGCTTTAGCCAAAGGCGGTAAGTTAATGCAAGGCGCTGGTAAGCTTCTTGAGGCCGGTGCAAGCTTTGCAAAAGCAGGACACTCAGCGTTTAGAACTATTACAGACGGTGTTGCGGCATTCACTAATGAGTTTGTAGGCGCAACATTAAATAAAATTCCGGGGATGGAAAAACTGTTGCCGGGAATTAAAGGCAAAGAATTTGGCAACCTTTGGAGCGCTACTGAAAACGCAGTAATGAAAAATGCTAATCTTGTAGTTTCTAACTTTCAAGATGGTATTAAATCTGGAAGTCAAATATTCTCAGCCACCCAAGCTAATGTTGTTAATGATGCTGTTGCGCTGACAGGCAAAGGAACTATTCCCGGCTCCAAGGCACAAACAGGAATGACTGATAAACCCTCTACTTTTGTTGAGAACACAAAAAACTCCACATTTAAAGCAGGCGATGCAGTCCCGGGTCGAACTATTCCTTCTACTGGTGAGACTGTGCCTAATACGTATGAAGCTGACGTTAAGGGTGACTTTTCTTTTGATAAACCAACAGGTCGGGAAATGGTTTCTGAGTCTGGCGGGATTCAAATAGATAAACCTACGTTTGAAAAACCAACCAGTATCTTAGACAAAGTGACTGACTACGGAAGCGAGCTGTACGATAATGCCGTTGCTTCGGTGAAAGAAATACCCGGCAAGATTTTAGAAGCTCCGGGAAAGTTTGTAGACGACATCGGCGAAAGAGTTGTTGGCGGCATTGAAACAAAAGCTATGCAGGCCATAGGACTTGAAGAAAAGCCGGTGTACGAAACAAATCAGTACAGTGCTTACGTTCCCGAGTTTAACATGGCCCCAGCAGGGCAATACGCCTCTGCGGACATTAACGACAGAGCTATGCAGATTCAAGTTAGCGGCCAGAATCACTATCAGCAGAACCCTTACGGATATGGCGCTTCTCAATACTTACAACAGATGGCACGAGCTACTGGAGGAATGGCATAATGGATGAAGAACTATACAACGCAGAGCGGTCTAAAATGGGCAGGTCTATTCCGGGCCAGTCGCTAACTAACGACCCCGCTAACCCAGCTCCTTATGAGAAAGCTCCAGAGATTACTAACGTCCACGAAGGTACTATTTACTTATGGGACTTCATAACTGAAGAAACTGTTTACGCATCGTTAATGACAGGCATTGATAAAGGTGTGCCTGTAATGTCTATTGTACAGGTAATCCTTTTTAACGAGTTTCAGAAAGGTAAGTGGAACCCTGATTTAATGTTGATGTTAGCCGAGCCTTGTGCATATATACTCATTGCCCTTGCTGAGCGTTTAGACCTCGACATTATAATCGACAATGACGAAGAAGAGGGGGATGTGTTTGGTGTTGATATGGAAGAAAAGAAACTAGAACAACTAAGAAACTCTGTAATTCCTCAAGGCTTTATTACCGAAGAGATGGCAGGTGAAATGGAAAGCCTTCCTACAATGGGAAGCCTCCTTGAGCCGCAAGTAGAAGAAGCAGCCCCAGAAGCCCTAGCGCAACCTAGCCTCATGGCACAACCTGAAGGACAATAAACATGGCACAAGATTCAATTGCATACGGTGAAAGCCTTTTAGCAGATGTTAGAGAAAGAAACGCTAAAGAACAAAGAAAAGCTGAGTCACGCGCAAAAAAAGATTTTTGGAAGGGCGCTGCTGTTAAGATAGGGCTTGACGTTGCTGAGGATATAATGGGTCAGCGGCAGACGGCTTTCTTAAACAATGAAGAAAACATGGCTAACAAGCTACGAACCACTAAAGCTTACGACCAAAGCACGGCAATTACAGCGCGTGAAAAAGAAGCACAGGCTTTTGAAGGAGGCTACGATGCTTATTGGGCAGGTAAAGCAGACACAGAAGTTGATGCGTACTTGCAAACTAAATTTGCTTCCGGCACGTATAATCCGTCTGCATACGCCTTGCATAAAAAACAACTTTCTTCTAGGTATGGACAAGAATTAGCTAAACAGCATAAGGAAGAGTTACAGTATACAAATGATTTTTTATCTGCTGGCGGCAGTAAAGACGCTTACAATGACCTTATTAAAAAATCAAAAGCAGGTACTCTTACTGGTGCTCTTTCTAACTGGATTGGAAAAAGTACAGGTGTGCTTGACGCAGATTTGCATAATGATACTATTGCAAACCTTTTAGAATCTTCAGACAAACTAACAGGCTACAACGTAGACAAAAAAGCTTATGAGAATGCTTATGAACAAACAGGCGACTCTGCTTTGTCTGTGTTTATAGCTGAGCAAAATTTAGGCCGGGATGATTTAGGAACAAGACCGCCGACTATTGGGGAACTCACAAAGGTGAAGGGTTCGTTTGGTGTCGAAACTCATATGGTTCCTGTTCAACATTATAAGGACAACGGACAACCTTCTCACATAGACTTTGTTAGACCAGGAAATGACGGAACCATTAATTTAGACACCCCTCAAGCTACGGCAACGCGCCAGCCCTTTGATTTGCTTTCTTCTCAAATTCTAACTGCTACAGGCCCAGAAAAAGCATACCTTAATGCCGGTAAAGATGGCGTAAGAAGCATTGCATCCGACAGAAGCGAAACGCTTACCGAAGCACTAGAGCAGAAAGTTAAAGCTGCTGGACACAAGTCCACCAGTAAAATAGGTCAGGAGATGCTTCAAGCAGAATATGATAATGTTGAAGCAATCGCAGGCGCAGTTATCTTCCGTGCTAATAACGAGAAGTGGGCGCAAGCAGGCAACGCTAAACTAATTGCTGGAGAGATGGTTGCTCAGGCATACGAAAAGGGAAACGCAGATAGAGCCTTGTCTGGTGCTGGATTAAGAAATCCTTATCATACTATGTTTGCTATTGAGGGGGTAATTAACGCTCAGAGAATGACGAATACTGACGGAATGGGTAAACTTGGTGGCAGTGATAATGCACTAAACCTTTATGAAGCTTACAGAACAGAAACAGTTGACGGCAGAGCTAAAATTGATGCTGCACTTAAAGCTAACAATAATTTTGACGGGAAAGTAGGGCCGTTGTTTGGTGAAATACATGAAACTATTAAGTCTCTTATTAATAGTAACCCT
>Ga0209533_1005420_pt1 | contig 10878 bp, 7 predicted proteins | sample COG_04_FD_184748 | JGI IMG/M metagenome (GOLD analysis project Ga0209533, IMG submission 184748) | Pelagic Microbial community sample from North Sea - COGITO 998_met_04 (SPAdes) (version 2) | ecosystem: Environmental > Aquatic > Marine > Neritic zone/Coastal water | place: Helgoland, sampling... | reverse complement strand
GAGTAGAGGTGTTTGATCCGCTCGGATGCATGCGCGTCCTCACGGTAATCCTCTCGCATGAGTCGAGTGATGCCTAAGATCCCGTTGAGAGGATTGCGTATCTCGTGGCTCATGTTGGCTAGGAAGTCCTGCTTTACATTATTGGCCTCAATTAGTTCGACCTGACGGCGCTCCAAATCGATGGTCCGCTGAATGACCATTGCTTCGAGCATTTCATTGCGCTTGCGCAAGCGTAGGGTCCACCAGCGAATTCCGAGTGCGATCAGAACGATGCCAGCGATGCTGTATCCAAGATACGCATACCAGGTTCGGTAGAGTGGTGGGAGTATCGTAAAGTGCTGTTGGGAGGCTGGTCCGGCTCTGCCGAATTCATCGACAGTGCGCACTTCGAAGCAATAACTACCCTCATATAGATTCGTATAGTTCCGGAAGGTGCGCTCATTCGGGCTGGACCATTCCTCTTCGAATCCGAGAAGCCGTGTTTGATAAGCTGAGGTCTCCAGCGTCGAGGGCGGAGCGGCGAATTCAAAATGGAGTGATTTTTGCGGGAAGCCCCATTCGATGTTGGCGGGCAGATCTCCCGCACCGCCATAGTAGCTGCTGTTAGAGGTGTTCTCGGTGATCGCGGTGAGTCGCACCGACGGGGCGGAGGGGATATTTAAATTGGAAAGGTCATAGCGAAGCAGGTCTTTGCTGCCACCGACCCAGAGCGTTTCCTTACCGTCGATTTTTTCGTGCAACAGTGCCTCGACCTTACCGACTTGGTGAACGGCGGGGAGTTGCCATGGCTCCCATTTGAAGGAGTCATCCGCCCGGATACGCAAGACGCCGATTCGGCCGGAGCTGAATGTGCTCGAATCGGTCGAAGGGAGATGCAGTAGCCAGCCGTTATTATCTGCAAGCGGGCAAACTTCGAGGCCCAAGTAATCGTTTCCGAGATCATCGCCCAAGATGGGATCGAAGGTAAATGTCTCTGTCTCTAGGTCGAACCGGAATAGCCCCTGATTTGAAATCACGACCACAGTCTCGTGGCTACGCAGGCAATATGCCCAGATGAATTCATCGGGGAGTCCTTGCGCATTTCCTAGAGCGGTAACAGTCTCAGGCTCTTCCATGCCAGCGTCCGGGGAAGGCCAACGTGCATAGTATACGCGCCTATTCTCCCCTGACAGAAGTAGATTCCCATTCGGCAATTCAACCAGCGATTGCGTAATTGCCTTTAAGCTCTCAAGCGTGTCGATGAATTTCCATTGGTGGTCTATTTTTCGCCAGCGAGCTAGCTTCGGTGGTTCGATACTGTATATCAGTGATGTGTCTGATTCACTGGGAAACAGTATCATGGGTTGCCTCACATGCGGAATTTCAGTTGGTTCCTGTTGGTTCGAATGGACTAAGAGCGATTGAGTCTGCCCATAGAGCAAGTCGTTACCTACGGAGAGTATATCCCAATTGAGCTCTGTTGAAGATCCGAGAGAGGCGTTGTTGTGGCTTGAACCACTTTGTTGCTCAATTGTTTTGAGTGAATGTAGATTGGTATAGGAGAGGGTGCCTTGATGGCGGACGATATCATAGGCGGCGTCCATGTAATGCGTGGCTGGGAGGTTCCTAATTTGAACGAGACCTGTAGACGTCGCAGCCCAAACAGTGCCAGCACGACCTATGATCAATCGATAAACCGCCATCCCGGTCTCGTGTATCTGGTGGATTAGTTGCCCCTGTTCATTCAGAAAAAGGATCCCCTGATTCAGGGTGCAAAAGAGTAGGGTGCCGTCGTCGCATTGTTCTGCATGAACAACGCTCGTTCCTTGAAGCTGTAGTGGGAGTGCTTCGGAAAACGCTACCAATTGACCGTCTTTCAGATAAAAGATGCCGTCGCTCACTGTCACGCACAACAGACCATTTTCTGACTCTGAAGGAATGCTGATGATTCCGGATGCGATCTCCGCTGTCTCCTCAGCAACCAGAGCAAATGTGTCTCCATCCAGTTTGAAGAGTCCGGAGCCACGGGCATAGATATAGAGGGTGCCATCTCGCCAAGTGGGAAGGATCCTGCGTTCTTCTTTGAAGGGCGGCCATACCTTCCATTCGTTGCCGTTCCAACGAAGCACGTAATTCGCGGTGATTAGATAAATTTGTTCACCATCGGCATATAGTTGCCAGAACATTGAGAAGTGCTGACTTTCTGGCAGAGCCATAATGGATTCGGTCATATCCATGTAATCATAAGTCCCGGTAGCATCCGCCTCGTAGTAACCGATGTGATTTACCCCAGAGATCCAAATCCGATCTTGAGCGTCGATCGCGACAGACGTCGTATAATACGGATGCCCCGTCTCAGGCATCCGACTCCAGCGCACACCATCGTATTTTAGTAAGCCTGCCTCATTTGCGAAAAACAGATTTCCGTCGCGATCTTCTACTAGACTGCTGGTGATGACACCTCCGCCATGTGTCTTTGGTGTAAAAACTTGATGTAGAGGCGCACCTGCTTCGGGGGAATACTCCCAGGCACACAGTGTTTGTAGGCCAACGAGTCCCAGCAAGAGTGCGACCCATAGAGTCATTTTGAGTATGCTAGAGGGCATAGCGAATGAAACTAACGTTCTACGTACTGGTGCGAAAGGACTAATTGCGGTGGTTGCGGGGTATGGGTGATTTGTTACTGTCATTACTGTTCTTAATTAAAAGAACACACAACGAAAGGTGAGTAAAAGATGAAATCAATAATTAGTGCTGTGCTGTTAAATATCAGATGCCGTCGGCAATCCACTCGTTTGGATGTAGTCGTGCAAGGTGCAAAGGCAAAGAAGCAGGTCACAACTTCAGTCGCGAGCTGTTGGCCAACAATCTAGTTGGTCATTCACATGATCAGTGCCCCCATCCCACTTTGGCTGTGGGCACTTTTTTTTATCTTCTCATTTTTCATATTATCCCGCGGTATGGTCAATTTAGCTCCAATCAAATACTCCAATGTGCTGAGCCGAGACGGTGGCCCGATTGAGCGCTTGGAATATGCCGAGGGCACGCTGCTGGGGATGCCGTGCACACATGCGACTGCTTATCTCCAGCCGGTCTTCGTGGCCCCTGAGTTGCGTCTACACTCTGTTGTCGAGCAGCCGGACGGTGCGGGGAGTCATCGCTTCACACAAGTGGCCTGCCATATGGCAATTTCAGAGGCGCTGGAGCGCTGGGCGGTGTATCATTGCCGTGAGTCGGGGAACGAGGCCATGGGCGGTATGGAGTTTGATCACAGTTCCAATGGTTTTGCTGCTTTCCCCGGGCTCTTAAAGCGTCAGGCGCGGAAGGCGGCTGTTCGTGAATCGATTGAGCGCCATTGCATGATGTGTTGGTGGGAGGGGCAGTTGGGGCACCAAATGCTGCCGGACCCCAGAGAAGGTGTTTTGGCCCTTCAGATTGAAAATCCCTTTAGTTCGCATACTGTGGTCGTCTTATGGTCACGCTACGGCGATTTACATTCATACGCGTTTGGCGCTGGCAACAGTCTGAATCAGGCGGTTCAGCGTGCTTTGGTCGAGCTTGAGCGCATTCAGGCCATGCTCGACAGTCTGCGTAAGGGCAGACATACCAAGTCGTCGCTCGGAGAGGAGTTTAGGGGCCTCTTTGGGCGGCGCATTGAGTATTTCTCGACGGCTCGTGGGATGAGTCGGTTCTTGGATCGACTGGAGCGACCCACGCAGGGCACCCATCAACCGCTCAAATTGTTGTTCGATGCCGCCGTGGAAGGGCCCTGGAGTCAATATGCCAGTGTGTGGCGGACCATCATCGAGCCCCCAAGCCGAGACTATCTTGGCGATGCGGAGGACTACTTCTTTTGGTGAGGTATCCACCTAAGGCCAGAGGGCAGCGTGTCCTGCGAAGCTTGAAAAGCGATTAGCAGAGCTTTAGAAGTCTCGGCTCAGCGCAATGCGATAACGTCGACCAGCTAAACTATAGAGTGAGGTGTCGTAACCATCGGCAAAGGCACCCGCAGCGAACGGTGGTGCTTCGTCGGTCACGTTATCGATGCCACAGGTTAGAGTGGTGCCGCTGAACCACACCCCAGCCGAAGGTTTCCAACTATAGCTGGCGACTAGATCGAGTGAGGTCCATGAGTCCACCTCACGCGATTTTCCGTCACTGGTGAAAGCTTTGTTATCGTCGAGCGAGTGGATGTAGTTGAGCTTGCCGCCAAGTATTAGGCCTTCCCGTAGCCAGGTGAGTTCCGCGTAGCCTTTATAGCGGGGGATCGAGCCACGCCCGACGATACTATCACCAGCAGCATTGGGATCGATCAGCTTGCCGAGGTAAGACTCATTCGGAGAGTCCTCAGTCGCTTTCAGTTCGTAAGTCAGGACTTGATTGACGCCAAGACTTGCTTGCCAGTATCCATTTGACGTTGGTTCCTTGTAGCTAAGCTTGTAGTTGATCCCGTCAGTGGATGATTCTGCGGCATTAAACCAATTTGCGAAGACTCCGGTTAGAGCTTGGGTTCCTGGGTCACGCAGCACGAACGCATCTCCGATGTCGTTGCCTTGTGCGGCCTGATCGACAAAATATTGAGCACCGTTAACGATTACATCCTCAGTCTCGATCTTATAGTAATCGACCGATAAACGCCACCCACGCGACTTATTCGGCTCGAATACAAAGCCGACATTTAAATTAGTCGATTCTTCAGGGTCGAGGTCAGGGTTTCCGCTCACACTAGTATCTATCCGAGAGCTACTGGGTGTGAAGCCGAGTGGATCATTGTAGATCGGTGCAGAAAATGTATCACCTCCATAGCTTTCGGTCAGCGTGGGTGCTCGAAAGGAAGTGCCGTAGGCGACTTGAAAGCGAATCGCTTCATTTGGTTCGTAGAAGATCGCCGCTTTGTAGACGAAAGTGTCATAGCCATTGGAGCTATCACTGCTACCGCTCGTTGGCTTATCCAAGTAGTCTTCATAGCGTGCCGACAGGCTGAGGTCGAGTTTCTGATGACCACTGGAAAAAATCGGAATCAAGGTCTCAGCGAAGAGTGATGCCACCGAGCGTTTGGCTGCGAAGGAGCTTTGTGCTCCAGCTCCAAGGTTCGCCCCGGACTCGAAGAGAGGGTCAATATCCACGTCGATAGTCTCTTCTCGGTATTCCAGTCCGGTCGCGAGATGCACCGAACCACTGGGGAGTTCATATATCGGGGCACTGGCTTTTATATCATAACTCCAGAATGCTTCATTGTAATGATTTGTCGGTTTGCGAGCTGCTGTTGCGAGTGCAGCTGCATTGTCATACCCCGGGCCGGATGCATAGGCGGTGGCGAATGGATTAAATGCCCCGGAGTTGATTAAATCAACCACTGCTGTTTCATCTGCGATACCAGAGAATTTCGCATCGAAATCAGTTTCGATATAGAGTGCTGCGGTTTCCCATTGCCATTCGCCGAGTTGGCCACGCAGGCCGAGGAGTCCACGCAGTGCGGATTTCTCTTGATCCACAGTTAGGTTACCAATTTCGAAGCTACGGTAGTTTACCTGATCCAGATCGTCAGGGGCAATATCACCTGGCCGGTAATCGCTGTCTTTCGCGGCATCGAGAATTTCAGAATGAACCGGGAAATTTAAGCCCGCAAACGGGAATGTGCCGCCAAACCATGGCGCGGGGGCTAGGCCGTTATCGAAATCACTTTCGGTATAAAGAAGCTCGCTCCAGAGTTGCAACGAAGGGCTGAGGTCGTGGCTGAGGTTGGCCATCAAGCTCTTGCGCTCAACCTCAGGAATGGCAACCGCTGCTTCGCTAAAGTTGTAGAGATCGTTTTCTTCGTCCCAAGCGCGGTAGTCTGACAGACTGTTGGGTGCTGTGATTCCATCTTTCAGGACATATTCAATGCCATCGACATCAATCCGCCCGGGGTAGGTGGGGCTGCCCTGGTTTTGTCCACCTTGGTTACGCCGATCCGCATCTCTCGAGATCTGACGGTCCCGCGCGTTGATCGAGTTGCGCTGATACCAGCTACCCATGAGCACGAGGTGCGTCTTGTCGCTTAGATCCTGCCCCGTGAGAAAGGAAAATGTTTTTTCCGAGGCATCGCCATCCGTCGTATCGCTGTAGCTCGAATCGACGCGGTTGCCGGTAAAGGTGTCGTGCAGCAGCACATTGACCGTGCCGGCCACTGCGTCCGAGCCGTAGGCCACGGAGGTGCCGTCGGTCGCGACTTGGATCTCACGAATCGCGGCCGAAGGGATGAGGTTCAGATCGGCAAAGCCGCCGTGTTGGTATCCGTAGGCACTGTTACCACCCGCACGCCGACCATTGATCAAGGTCAAGGTGGATAGATTGCCCAGCCCGTGTATATTCGCACCAGCAGAGCCCGTGCCGCCGTTACTGTCGTTCTCGGTGTTGGCAGCACCGAAAGAGAACGGCTGCTTCCTGAGTGCCTGAATCGGTGAAGCATCGCCCCAGAGGTTCAACGCATCCGAGTCGATCACCGTCAGCGGCACCGGCGCTTGCTCTGTGGTGACTGGCAAGTGACTTCCGGTTACCACGTAGGGCACTAGGGCGGGTGGTTCATTCGTATGCTGTTCCAAGCCGTAGAGCAGGGCGGGGCAACTGGCCGCAGCTACAATCAGTGTGATGATGTGAGAAGGAGACGTCATTTCGAAAGGACGAAATGTTTCTATTGTCCAAAAAACAAGACAAATGACTCGCACGCGGAGGCTTTCTCTATTCCATCCACTGATATGAAGGCATTAATCGTAGAGGACGAAGAACTCGTCCGTGAACTCCTAGCGAGCGTTGTAAAACGTGAGTTTGAGTTCGACGATGTCAAAGAGGCCGGCGATGGGGAAGCGGGCTGGGCGCTTTTTCAACAAGAGCCCTTTGATTTCGTGGTCATGGATTTGATGCTGCCGAAGCTGGATGGTTTAAGCCTCGCACGCCGCATGCTCGAAGCGACACCAGACATCCGCATCTTGGTGCTTTCCAGTGAATGCGATGACTACACCCTGCGCGAAGTCACACGCAGTGGCATTCTCGGCTTCGTTGATAAGCAAGAAATGTCGCTCGAAGTCCTGTTTGCCGCGTTTAACAATGTCTCTATCGGCGATGTTTATTATTCTGAGAATGCTCAGAAGATCATTACAGGCATGTGGGAAGACCCCGATGCGTATTATAAGATATTGTCAGATCGAGAGCTTCAAGTCTTGCGCTTAATCGCACAAGGTCATGATCATGTTAGTATTGGTAAGGCATTGAATATCAGTAAATTTACCGTTCGCCGTCACAAGCACAATGCCATGCAACGACTCAACCTCAGCGACGAAGCGAGCCTCGTGCGCTTTGCCCTAGAAAAAGGCGTGGTTAAATTCAAAGGCGGCCTAGACTGGACAGAAATCACCCATCAAAAGCACTAATTTCTTTAAGGTAAATAATCGTATTGCGTGTTGAGGCAAAACTGCTTTGTTCGTCGAAATTGCAAATTCGGAACGATAGGTGGGCGTAGCTCAGCTGGATAGAGCATCGGTTTTCTAAACCGAGGGTCCCGGGTTCGAGTCCCGGCGCCCATATCGTTCCGATGGGCTTGTGACTCTCACCTACGGTGGTCCGGCCCGCTTCGCGAAAGTCGGTGGCTTGCTTCAGTTGGCCACCCGGCAGGAGAGGATCTGCCAATCGATCCATCGGTGTTCGATACCTAAAGGAGCTCGACGACATCAAATGCAATTCGGTCGAGCTGGCGCTTACGAGGCGGCTTTCCTCGCTAGTAGTAGGCGCTCCGCGAGGTCGGTGACGTGTGCCAGATAATCAGGGGTAAAGAACGTGTCGATGGTGCCTAGGTCGCCATCGACGAGGAGCATTGTGTTGGCTGCGACGATTTTGGAGGCAAAGGATGAAGGCATAGTCGGGGTAATGAGAGGGGGGATAGTCAGGCGTGGTTCGGGACTTTTGTTCTACCATCGGCGTCATGCATAGTCGGGGAGAGGATCAGTCGTGCGATGGGGCGTCGTCCTCGCCAATCAATCGCGCCCAACTTAACCCGCTCTGAATTCATTAATATCATAGGTGAAATCCTGACTGTCACTCAAGTATAAGCGGTTCGCTTGTGTGATGTATTCGATGTTGTCAGGGTTCGCATCCACTGGGATCACGTTGATGATTATGCGCGCATCGGTGAGTGTGAAGATTTGCGTGCGCTTCTCGGGTTTCTTCTCAAATCGGTTGTTGAGATTCATCATGAAAACATAGCCGATCGCGCGGACGGTCGTTTCTGTGCATCGCTCCACCTCGCCAACGAAATGGCGTCGCTGGTCGCTTTCGAAATTACGCCGACTGGCAACAAATATTTTCTCACCTGGTTCTAGAGTCATGCGATTCTTATCGAACGGTTTTCAGGCGAGCACAAATTAAAAAATGGGACAAATGCGTGAATCTCATCCAGCCTTGAACGTTCTGCTTCAATGTGATTTAAGATTCGAATCCATGGAGACTGGGCTCATGATCGTCACTTTCTGCATCCTCGGCATCGTATGTGCACTGCTGATTTTACGTATTGTCTTCTTTCGGGGGCCGATGCACTTGCCCGTGTCTCCGCCACCAACAGGGATTCTCGATATGCACTGCCATACTGCGGGGTTTGGTGCCGGCGGGAGTGGGGCATGGGTGTCCGAGGCGTTGCGAGCTAGTTGGAAGTTTAATCTCTATTTGAAGATCTTCGGCACGAATGAAAAAACGGTCAGTGGCCAGGGCGATCAGATTGTGATGGATATCATTGCGCGTTCACTGCGTGAGTCCGTGCATGTCGATGGTGCTGTGATTCTCGCATTGGACGCGCCTTACACGATCGACGGTGAGCTCAATCGCGCAGCAGGTGAGGCTTGCGTGCCCAACCGCTTTGTGGGGGAGACGGTAAAGGCCCACCCCGAACTTCACTTCGGAGCCAGCATACATCCGAACCGAAAAGACGCGCTCAGTGAACTGGAGTGGTCAAAGGCGAATGGGGCGGTATTCGTGAAATGGTTACCGAATATTCAAGACATTAATCCTGCGGATGAGCGCTACGTCGCCTACTACAATAAGTTGGTTGAGTTGGATCTGCCGCTCCTGACGCACGTCGGCGATGAGGATTCATTTTCAAAAACCAACAACGCTTTGGGCGACCCGCACTTGCTGCATCTCGCCCTTAAATGCGGGGTGCGCGTGATTGCCGCCCACGTGGCGAGCTCCGGCACCACCGAGGGGCAGGATAATGTCGAGCGCCTGCTGGAAATGATGCCACAGTATCCCAACCTGCTGGCTGATCTCTCAACGCTGACTCAGTTCAACCGTCGGCAACATTTCCCTAAAGTGCTAAAGGATCCCCGACTCAAAGGCCGTTTGATGTATGGCACCGACTACCCACTCACCAATACACCGCTCGTGTCGCCCCTACAGTATTGCCTTCATTTGAACGCGAAGCAGCTCTGGCAATTGATGCGGACGCGCAACTCATGGGATCGCGATGTTCGCCTTAAAGCCGCCCTCGGCGTGCAGCCGGAAGTCTTTCACCTCAGTCGCGAGGTGCTTGGCTTATACTGGGGCTCATCATGATTTGTGCTTCTTCGTGCCTTCTTGTAGCCTGACAATTGCTTCGCCATCTCCGGCAGACCTCCGTCAGTGCGTCTGTGGCACTTCCTCGAATCTGGGTGGCCACCTAAAGGAAGCCACCTACTTTTAAGACCTCAGTTGATGTCACTGCTTTGTTCACAAAACATGATGCGTCTCAGTATCGTTCATTAAAAAGATTCAATGGAGTCGCTTTTTGTCCCTTCAGTTTTAAACTGCGCGGTTTGCTTGGATGTCTAGCAGGCTGCGAATGCCTGTTTCCGTTTCGAAATAGAGCGTGTTTTCCGGTGCTTCAAATGCTTGGAGTTGTTCGGGGGCGACCAGCATGAGTGCGGTGGACCAGGCGTCGGCCATGGCGGCGCTGGGCTGAAGTATCCATGCGCGCTTAAAACTGTAGGATGGTTCGTCGCTCGCGATGGGTGAGACGATATGGCTGCCTTGAATGCCGATTCCTGAGGCGCTCAACGCTTGGTTGCTTAATTCAATGGTCTGCCCGTTCTGAGCGTCGCCCAGTTCGATGGGCCAGGTCTTCGGGCCGAACGCGAGTTGTGTGCTGGCGCCGGCGGAGAGTAGTGCGGATTCGATGCCCCATTCTTCCATTAGGAGTTTGATTTGATCCAGCGCATAGCCTTTGCCGATGCCACCAAGGTCGATCTCTCGTCCGGCTTCTTCGCATGTGATGGCAGGGCGATTCGGGTCGATGCTGAGTTTGCCTGCGAGCGCTGGGGCGTCGCCCTGAAGCTCGTTTTTCTGGTGCTCGATGAGTGTGCCGAGTGCAATGTCGAACAGACCGCCGGTTTGTTCATGTGCTTCGGCGGCAAGGCGTATGCAGTCATAGCAGGTGTCGCTGATCAGCAATGTTTGATCCGTCTCCATGTGGTTGATCCGGAAGACGTCGCTGCCTTCGACGTAGCGACTGAGCGTGTTCTCGATTTCCTCCAAGAGGAGAATCGCGGCATGCGCGGTATTGTGTGCGAGTTTTGGATCTTCTGAGACGATGCGAAAGACGAAGGTGCTCTTCATCGCGTTGTGGTCGAATTGATGGATGTTGCTCATTTTTCGGCGGTCTGCATCCAGCGCTGCCAGATGTCGTTGCGTAGGTAAAGTGTGACGGAGACGTTGGCGCGTAGGCCGCGCGGAAGTGTGACGTGTGTGGCACCGAGTACATCGTCGCAGGCCTGAGCTTGTGCGGGCATGGCGAAGACGATGGGGAATTTGGTAAGGTCTTCAATCGGAGTCGGCCAATAGCCGACGGTTTCGAAGCTGCGTAAATACCAGGGCAGCGGCCAGTGTTCCTGACCCACT
>Ga0209533_1005418_pt1 | contig 10879 bp, 9 predicted proteins | sample COG_04_FD_184748 | JGI IMG/M metagenome (GOLD analysis project Ga0209533, IMG submission 184748) | Pelagic Microbial community sample from North Sea - COGITO 998_met_04 (SPAdes) (version 2) | ecosystem: Environmental > Aquatic > Marine > Neritic zone/Coastal water | place: Helgoland, sampling... | reverse complement strand
GTTTGGGAAACGCTCGGCTAGCGAGCGGCACTTGGCCTTGTCTTTTTCGATCACCCGCACTTTGAAGCGCGGGTTGGTCAAGAGGCGGATCAGGCTGATGGCCGTCTCGCTCCCGCCGAAGAGCACTACACGGGCGATGTCGATCTTGTGCGCTGGATCGAAGCGTTCGCGCAGGGTGAAGAGCTCCTCCGGATGCCCGAAGAGCGTGACAATGTCGCCTTCCTCCAACAACGAATCCGCACTGGCCACTTCTGAAGTGCCCTCGCGTTGTATGTAGCCGATCCGCACGCGCGGGTCGAGCTTCAGGTCCTTCAGTTTTTTCCCGATCAGGCGTGACTTAGCCGCCACCTTTTGTTGCTGCACCTCGATCTGGCCACGGGCAAAGTTCTCGACCGCCACGCGGCCGGCGCTACGGATTTCCTTGGCCAGTTCCACGGCACAAATGGCCTCTGGGTTGACCAGTAGATCGATCCCGAAGTGGAGTTGGTAGTTGATCACCGAGTTGTCGCTGTAAGTCTCGTCGTGGATCCGCGCGATAGTGTTCTTCGCGCCGAGCCCCTTTGCCAGTGAGCAGGAGATCACATTCGTCCGGTCGTCGCTCGTCATCGCCAGGAAGGCGTCGCATGAAGCCACGTCCACATCTACGAGCTGGCGCGCCGAGCTGCCGTTGCCATGGATGATGCGCGCGTTTTGCTCCTCGTCCAGCTTCTCGCAGCGGACTTCCGATTGCTCGATGAGGGTCACGTTGTGCCCCGCCGCGGAAAGCGTCGTGCAAAGATTGTGGCCGACCTCGCCGGCGCCTATAATAATAATCTTCATATATGAAAAATGCCTATTGTGACGGCTCCCTCTGGCATTTCCAGAGTTTTATTTGATGGCCAAAAGATGGCGCATGAATGATGAATGATGACGAATGCGACATTTAGAATCAGTCATTATTCATCCGCCATCCGTCATTTTGTAGCGGGCTTTGCCCGCTACAAAAGCGCCACTTCCACCCCGAAGGTCGCGCTCTTGCCGCCACCGACGGCATGCAGGCCTTTGCCGTGCTCGGGGCTATTTGGAGGCCCCATCCAGGGCTCTACGCAGTAAAAGGGGCTGTTCGGTGATTCCGTCCAGACGACGAAGGCGTTCCAGGTCGAGTAGGTGTTCGAGTCGCTCAGGATGCGGATACCGATGTCCTCCTCGCCGCCGTTTGGGCCGAAGACCGCGGTGTCTCCTTTTAGACGCGTGTAAATGCGGTCACTATTGGCCGGGCTCCCAAAAGAAGTGTCGCGATCCCAGCCTTTATCTACAGGGAGGAGGGAGCCGTCTGGCGCATGAGTGAAGCATTTTTTGGCCGGGAGCTCGAAGCGATAGTCGTTTCGCCGCAGGCCTGCGTGCCAGGGTAGGGCGAAATAGAAATGATGCCCTGCTGACCAGAGAATCGGCTCGTCGCCTAGATTGTCGAGCCGGAGAAAGACTTTAAAGGACACCGCCTCGAAAGCATAGCGCACGGTAAAACGATAGTTGAAGGGGTAGGCTGCTTTTGCCCCTTCATCGGGTTGGAGCTCAGCAGTGAAGCCACTTTCGTCGATCGAGACCATCTCGAAGTGCCCATCTCTCGCGATCCCGTGATTGGGCATGGGCCGAACGGCGCCTTTCTGGTCTCTCCAAAGCCCGATCTGGCCTTTATGAAAAGTGCGTCCGCAAAACGGGAATAAAATGGGATTGCCACCTCGAATATGGGCGAAGTTTTCGAAGCGGGTCGCCTCGGGCCAATGAATCACATCGCGCACCGAGCCGTCAGCCATGCGCAGGTTCCAGTTCATTAAACGCGCCCCCAGTTCCGGCCGTGCCAGATAAGTCGAAGGCCCACAGTTCCAGCGGTGTAATTGCACCCCATTGTAGTCGATCGTTTCCATGGGGCTTTTGTATGCACAGCTCCGCCCGAGGTTGAAAGATGAAATTTTCCGGAGAGGAGAGCCGCTTGCCCGTCGTCCTATGCAGCATATGTAGCGATGTGACGACAGTCACGTCGACGTATCTTGCGCAAGGTCAGGTTCGGGGGATTCGTTGTTCGAATACTGTCCCGATTGGCTTGCCTTCCCGTTTTTCCATTTCACAGTAATAAGCAATCATGACGCTTCGTCGCTTATCGGTAATATCCCTCGTGTCCGTGCTCGTCCTCTCCGTAGCCGCGCAGGATGTGCCGTTAGAGCCGGATCCCGCAACGCGCCCTGCGACGCCATCAGGCGAGGAGGGATCCCAGATCCTGGATCCCGAATCACGCATCTCGATCTACGTAATCCCCGTCACAGATGCGATCAGTAAGCCGAACCTTTATATTCTCCGCCGCGGGCTGAAAGAGGCCATCGCAAACGAGGTCGACATGGTGCTCATCGATATGGACACGCCCGGCGGGCGTGTGGACTACACCCTGGAGATGATGGAGATGCTGGCCAAGTTTGACGGGATCACTGCGACCTATGTCGACCCGGACGCGATCTCCGCCGGTTCGTTCATCGCCGCCGCGACTCAAGAGATCTATTTTGCACCGCAGGGAAAAATGGGCGCTTCCGCTGTTATTCAGGGCGGCGGTCAGGAAGTGCCCGAGACCGCCCGGCTGAAGGTGGAGAGCTACCTTCGCGCCAATATCCGCGTGCTCACCGAGGACTATCCTTACCGCTCCGACGTTATTCGAGCCATGCTCGACGCGGACTTTGAGCTGAAGATCGGGGAGGAGCTTATCAAGCCCGCAGGTGAGCTGCTCACACTAACCGCCAGCGAAGCCGCCCGCCAATACGGCGAACCACCCCTGCCCCTCTTATCGTCGGGCACCTACGACTCGATCGACGCGCTCCTCGACGCTCGCTTTGGTGTCGGGGCTTACGAGATCAAGGACTTCCATTTGACCTATTCAGAAGTCCTCGCCAAATGGATGAATACCTTTGCCCCCGCACTCCTCGGCATCGGCTTGCTGGCCCTCTTTCTGGAGTTTAAGACCCCCGGCTTCGGCTTTTTCGGTATCGGGGGTATCGTCCTGCTGGGCGTCTTTTTCATCAGCCAATACATCGCGGGTCTTGCCGGCAATGAGTTGATCCTTCTCTTTGTGCTGGGTATCACCCTTGTCTTGGTCGAGCTGTTCTTTTTCCCGGGTACCTTCATCTTTGCGCTCAGTGGTCTCGCGCTCATCTTTGGTTCGCTGCTCTGGGCGATGGTCGATGTTTGGCCGGGCGAGCCGATCAGTATTTCGGCGGACTTACTCGCCGAGCCGCTCGTTAACATGGTCTTTGGTTTATCCATCGCGCTGGTTGGAGCTTTTGCATTGTCGCGCTTCTTCCCAGGCTCCTGGATGGCGCGACAGCTCGTGCTCTCCACCGCGGCCGGGGGCGACAGTCAGGCGCGTCGCGCCGAGCGGTCTTCCGTTCTCCCACAGCCTGGGTGCGAAGGCGTCGCCGTGACCGATCTGTTCCCCTCTGGACGCGTCGAGATCGAAGGCCATCGCTACGATGCCCGCAGCGCCCTCGGGCCGATCGAACGCGGCAGCCAGATCCGTGTGCAGAAAACTGCGGACTTCGGTCTCATCGTGGAGGCGATCAATCAATGAGCGGTATCATCGGTCTGATTCTTGCCGCTCTCGTGCTGGTCTTCTTCGAGGTCATTCTCCCCGGCGGTATCCTCGGCGTGTTTGCGGGGCTTTGTATTATCGTCGCTACCTGGCTCGCCGGCACACAGTTCGGCGGCGCCGCCGCTATCCTTACTTTTATCGCCGCCACCGCAGCGGTTGCGCTACTCGTCTATATCGAGTTTAAGTTTCTCGCGCGAACATCCCTCGGCCGGAGCTTCTTTCTCAAGTCCGCCGTGACCGGGCATTCGAATCAAGCCCGCGCAGAAGACAGCATCATCGGGAAAGAAGGCACTGCCTTAACTCGTCTCAACCCGAGCGGAAGGGTTGCAATCGAGGGACAAAGCTATGAGGCTTACTCTCGTGACGGCTATATCGATGCCGACACACCGGTCCGCGTGACCGCCCAAGACAATTTCAAACTCATCATCCAAAAACTATGAACTCCCTCACACTCCCTCTGGCCGACTGGCCCTTTACGATCGCTCTCGCCGGCTGGCAGCTCGGTGCCGCCGCTATTTTGGGCCTGATCCTCCTGATCGGCTTCTTTATCATTATCTCCTTCTTTAGCATCTGGTTGCGTGCTTTGCTCTCGGGTGCGCCGGTTGGCTTCCCGACCTTGGTCGCGATGCGCTTGCGCGGGGTGCCGTCTTCTTTGATTGTCGATGCGCGCATCACCTCGGTCAAAGCGGGCATCGAAATCTCTGCCAACGACCTCGAAGCTCACTACCTCGCAGAGGGTAACGTTATCCAGACCGTGCAGGCACTTATTGCCGCCGACAAGGCCAATATCACCCTCGATTGGCAGCGCGCCTGTGCCATCGACCTGGCAACAAAAGGCACCGGTAAGTCGGTCCTCGAAGCGGTCCGCACATCGATCAACCCTAAGGTCATTAACTGCCCCGCCTCCGATAGCGGCCGCGACACCATCGATGGTGTCGCTAAAGACGGCATCCAGGTGAAAGCCCGCGCCCGTGTCACCGTGCGCTCGAATCTCGACAACTACGTCGGTAGCGCCCTCGAAGAGACGATCATCGCCCGGGTCGGTGAAGGTATTGTGACCACCATCGGTTCCGCGGACTCGTACAAGACGGTCCTCGAATCGCCTGATTCCATTTCCAAAGTCGTCCTCGAGCGAGGACTCGATGTGGGCACCGCGTTCGAAATCCTCTCGATCGACATCGCCGATGTCGATGTCGGCGAAAACGTCGGCGCGAAGCTCCAGGAATCCCAAGCCGAGGCCGACAAAAACGTCGCCCAGGCCAAAGCCGAAATGCGCCGCGCCGCCGCCGTCGCCCTTGAGCAGGAGATGAAAGCGCGCGTCGAAGAAATGAACGCTAAAGTCGTCGAGGCCGAAGCTCAGGTGCCACTCGCCCTGGCCGAAGCCTTCCGCAGCGGCAATCTCGGGGTCATGGACTACTACCGCCTCAATAACATTAAAGCGGATACCGATATGCGCGACTCTATTTCTAAGGGCGACGAGAAGGCCTAATGGCCAGTGGGAAGTGTGAAGTGGTGAGTAGGCAGTAGTTCCGGAAGCTCCCCACTTTCCACTTCCTGCTCTCTACTTGAAAAAAATGGACAACCTCTTCGAAATCATCGTGCCGCTCATCTTCGCGGCGATCTACTTCTTCGGAAACATGCTTTCCGGGAAGTCTGATGATGCCTCGGCACCCGCCCCACGCCGCGAAGAAGACCCCGATGCCGTCGAGCGCCAGCGCCGCATTCAGGAAGAGATTCGCCGCAAGATCATGGAGCGCCGCAATGCCGAAGGGCAGGGGGCGTCGCCTGCATCCGAGCCGGCATCGGAAGTGGACCGGTCTTTGCGCGAACGCCACGCCGCCCTCGAAGAGCGTCGCCGCCAGCGCGAAATGACCCGCCGAGCAGAGGCATCGAAGAAGCGCACCGAGCCCGCATCCCGCATCCCGCAGCCCACACCACAGGAACCCGCCTTTGGTGGGGCGCAGTCGGACGAGGTTTACTCCACGCAAATGCAGGCGCGCCTCCGACAGATTGAGGCCACCAAGCGCCAAGCCGCCAAACTCCAAGAGCAAGCGACCAAAGCGACCAAAGCGAGTAAGGACGCTCGCAACAGCTCGCAACAGCCTCACCCTAAACTCTCCACTTCCCACTCTCCACTCGCACGCGGTAGCGTGCGCAGCACCCTCCGCGATCCTGCCACCGCTCGCGCCGCCTTCATCTACGGTGAAGTTCTCGGCACACCCGTCAGCCAAAAGAAAACAAGCACCGTGCCTGGTCTCGCTCAAGGCTAGAGGGGGCCACAGTGCCTCCGCTCCGTCTGCATCCATGTCCATCGCTGTCCATTACTCGTTCTACCTTAAAGAAATTTTTAAACGCTTCGCATCCTCCGCGTGGACTCTTTTCACATGCCTTCTGATGGCCGCCGTCTTTGGCGGTTCCCCGCTCCCTGCTCAGGGCAGCGCTGCGTCCTCCGTTCAGGCCGATGAGCTGGAAGCCCAGGAGGCCAACTTATTCCGTCAGTCCATTGTGCGCTTGGACCCGATGGACTACACCGGGCTCGACTATGGCCTTGGGAGTGTCCTGCGCAATTACTACAAACAAAACTTCACCAGCGCCGAGCACTGGGAGCAGTTCCAAAGCATCCGCTTTGAAGGCACCCTCGAGCTCGCCCACGGCACGGTCCGCTTTACTGCTTTCAAGAAAAAGCCCGACTACTGCAAGGTGGTCATCTTTGCCTCCAACGGAGGGCGTATCGTTATGGCCTACGACGGCACCGAAGCCTGGCAGCTCAATACCATGCAAGGTAGCGGCGATCACCCCGATCGCCATCAGCCGGGCTCTGATTGGAACGCATCCCAACCCGTAGCCACCATGCCCGGGGACGAAGCCCTCAACTTTATCCGCGACGCGAGCACTGGTGGGCATCTCCTCTACCCGTTGCTTGAAGGCAAGCAACTGCAGATCCTCGGCACGACTACGGTTGACGGCGAGCGCTGCTACGAATTGAAAATCACCCTGCCGAATGGCCAGATAGTTCGCTCCATGCTGGATATGAAGGATTACTCCGAACGCCGCCAAGTCGTTATAAATAATGTCAACGGCGACGAAGAAGTCACCACCCACAGCGACTTTCGCCAGATCGACGGCATCCGCGTCCCCTTTAGCAGCACTCTCACGATCGACGGCGAGCAGGTCCACCAAGTGCGCCTCCACAGTGCACAGACTGACCTCGGCGTCATGCCTTGGATGTTCAGCCGATCTTCTGGCACCTATGTGCCAAGCGCCCGCCTTGAGCATAATATTTCGCCATCCGTCTCTAAGCTCGTAGGCGGGGGAACCGCGCCGCCCGTTGTCGAGTCACTGCTTTCCTTCTCAAGCAGCACCGGCTTCGCCAGTTCCTCATTTCCTGCCGAGAGCGGACCGCTCGCCCCGCAAAGTAGATTCCACATCGACCCCGACCTCCTCACCCCGATAGAGGTCGATACCCTTCTCAGGGAGACCGCTCCCAGCGAGGACAACTAATCGCCCTGCCTCCTGGATAACCGCACGGCGCGATGGCGGCCTCATCCATGGAAATTAACGTCAATTAAGTAAATGAACGGTTTGAAATCACACCCGCAGGCCAAATCTAATTAAAAAACCTCTTGCCAAGCCGTGTTTTACTGTCATTTTCAAATAAGTCTATTACCCTGCAGCAGCGCCCAACAGGGGTAAAATTTGCCCATAATTTTGAAAGTCTTGTCGTCAAACAACCCGTTGTTACTTTTTGCAATTGTATCTCACTCATAACGGAGCAGATTAAATAAGTCATATATCTATGAAGGTATTCCTCAAAACTATTTCTCTATTCGCTTCGGCGGCTCTATTTACCTTAACGAGCCTGTCGGCTGTGGAGACGGTGCCTGTAGGTTATACTACTTGGAAAATTGAAGCTGGCACAGGAACGGGTCGCACTTTGACGCCACTTGCGCTACCTCTTTATGTTCCATCGACAAGTTCGAATGGTGCTACAACTGGTGTTATAAGTTCTCTTTCTTCAAACACTTTGACCGTGAATAATGCTGGCTGGACTGCTGGTAATCTTTCTAACGAAACTACACCCTATCTCGTCCGTGTCACTTCAGGTCTAGCTTCTGGGCGAAATTTATTAATTTCGACATCACCGACTACTCCGAATACAACAGACACTCTCACAATTGATCTGTTGTATTCAAATATTGAAGATCTTACGCAGCTCGGAATTATTGCTGGTGCTGATACTTTTGAAATTGTTGAATGCGATACACTCTCGAGTCTGTTTGGGACTCCTGAAGACGGCGCTATTATAGGTGGCACGGACTACAATTCCGCGGATAATATTTGGCTGCTCGACTCTAATGGCATTTGGAAAAAATTCTATTTTGACTTAGATACAACCGAGTGGGTTCAGAACGTGCGGGGTTTACCCAATAAAGATAATGAACCGCTGATGCCTGATTACGGCCTTCTTGTTTTTCGTTTAGCTAATCAATCTTCAGAGTTAATTCTTACCGGAACTGTACCTAGCACTCCACGAGAGGTCACTATCAACAAGGGGGGTCTCACGTTCTTCGGTAACTCGTTTCCGGTTGATTTGGCGCTGAAAGATGTTGGGTTTGAATCGATTCCTGGATGGGTTGCGTCAACGGATGCAGATTTGGCAGATTTCGTTTTTATTCGTGATGCTGGTGCATGGAAACGCTGCTTCTTCAATGGCACTACATGGGTTCAAAATGTTCGAGGTTTTCCATCAGCTGAAGACTTTACGATCAAAAGCGGGACTTCCGTTTTCTTGCAAAAAAAGACGTCTTTAACTGCTGATGTAGACTTTACCCAGTTACTTCCTTACACACTCTAATTCAACTTGAAACAATTTATGGACCTAAATTCAAAAAAACGTACGTTTTTAGCTGCACTTGCATTGCTTTGCTCTGCATCCGTCTTGCCAGCAGTTACAATAACTTCTTTTGGCAATGTAACCGCACCCACATGGTCAGACTCATCATTTACTGACTTCAGCTCAGTTTCTCAAGGTGCAAGTAGCATCACATTCTCTGGGACTGACACAAATACCCTTAGTGGTGATGTGCCATTGGTAGATTTATCTTCTTTATGGGGAAATGATTTACAGATTACCGGTTCGATTACTACTAACCCTGGGACAACTTTTGGGGTGATACTTTTCGACCAAGAATTTGACCAAGCTACTTTTAGTGGTGGATCATGGTCTGATCTCTCTGGAGGGTCAACACTGCTTTCTTTTGTAAGTGCTGTAGGCACATTCAATTCAGCTGAAATCATAGGTATTGACATTGTTGGTGGCGGTGCAGGTGATGCACTGGCCGCAACGCTTACAGGAGCATCGATCGTCCCCGAGCCCTCCACCTACGCCGCACTCTCCGGTCTGCTTGCTCTTTCTTGGGTCATGCTTCGTCGCCGTCGCGCTTAGGTTCGAGTTTAACCCTTTTTCAACAAGCCCTCCGATTTGTTTCGGGGGGCTTTTTGGGTTTATCGGGTTATAATGTAAAAACATGTGCCTGTCCCTGCTTTGGCATTGGACATAAGAGATAAAGTAGTCAGAATGAAGTTATGAGGTCGAATCGTTTAAAAGTATCTGGAAGTGAGGCGAGCTACCATTGTATGACTCGTACGGTGAACGGAGAGCGTTTATTTGGCGACAGGGAGAAAGAGGTTTTGCGGAAGATGCTCTGGCAAGTGGCGGACTTTTGCGGTGTGGAGGTGCTGACTTATTGTATCATGTCGAACCACTTCCACGTTTTGGTGCGAGTCGATGACGGGCAGGATGTCACGGACGGGGAGCTGATGCGCCGTTATAAGGTGCTCTATCCGAAGCCGACGAAGTTCCAGGAGGCCTCGATCAAGGTGCTGGAGCGTGACCTCGCGGCGGGGGGCGAGGAAGCGGAAGCTGTGCGGCAACGCTTGCGGGTGCGGATGGGAGATGTCTCGGAGTTCATGAAGACTGTAAAGCAGCGTTTTTCGATTTGGTTTAATAAGTCGCACCGGCGCTACGGGACACTCTGGGCAGACCGCTTCAAGTCGGTGCTGGTCGAAGGAAGGGGTAATCCTTTGCAGACAATGGCGGCCTACATCGACCTGAACCCGGTCCGCGCAGGGATCGTCGAGGACCCAAAGGATTACCGTTTTTGTGGCTACGCCGAGGCGGTAACTGGGACGAAACTGGCGCTCCGCGGCTTGCGTCATGTCTGGGCGGACCACTTGAGCGGTGGAGGTTCGGAGGCTGCGCTGCAGTCGCACCGTTCATTGATTTTTGGTAAAGGGAGTGGGGCTCGTGAACATGGCTGTGTGATAGATCGGAAGACGGCCGCGAAAGTGCTCGAAGAGCAGGATGGAGTCTTGCCGCGGGCCACAGTCTTGCGCTGCCGTGTGCGCTATTTTACGGACGGGGTCATTCTGGGCTCGTCGGAATATGTGCGCGGCTTCATCGGCGCGGTGCAGCGGGACCGGAAACGTAAACGTCCGCCCAAGGTCAACCCGCTGCGGGGCGCGGCCTGGGGAGATGTGGCGGTCCTGCAAGGCATCCGCAGGCAGGTCTTTTCTTAACTTGCAATGGATTTTCTGATGTCAGCTTGTCCCTGCTTTTGGATGTCCGCAGCTTGGCTGCGGCGGGCGGCATGAATGACGTCCCTACAAAGGAGGCTTCGTAGCCACCCAGAGGACGGGTGGAAGGTTCCTAGAAGGCGGGACGCGGCTCTCCAGTTGCCAGCCGCCGCTTACGCGTTCGCACATCCAATTTTCGACGGCCTGCGCTTCGTCTTGTCCGCCGGGGTGGGCACGGTAGGCGGTGACGCAGAGTCGGCCTCCCGAGTGTAGCAAGCGGGCGGAGGCGTCCAGCGCCCGTAGGGTGTGCGCGGGTCGTGTCTGCACGGATTTGTCGCTGCCCGGTAGGTAGCCCAAATTGAAAACGATGGCGGCGGCCAGTTCGCTTCGGCGCGCGACTTCCGCTTCCAATAGGTCGGCATGGTCGGCTTGCTCCAGTCGGATCTGGGCCTGAGTGCTGACCGTGGCCAATCTCTGGCGTGTCGCTTCGATCGCGCAGGCTTGTAGGTCAATGGCGAGCACGGATCCACTCGCCCCGACCATTTGCGCAAGAAAGAGTGTGTCGTGCCCGTTGCCGGCCGTGGCGTCGATCGCATAATCTCCGTGCCGCAGATGGCTGCCGAGGATTTGGTGAACGTGTTCAGTGAGACGCATTATTTCAGGAGTCAGGAGTGACGTAGCGGCTGCTTTAGA
>Ga0209533_1005417_pt1 | contig 10880 bp, 9 predicted proteins | sample COG_04_FD_184748 | JGI IMG/M metagenome (GOLD analysis project Ga0209533, IMG submission 184748) | Pelagic Microbial community sample from North Sea - COGITO 998_met_04 (SPAdes) (version 2) | ecosystem: Environmental > Aquatic > Marine > Neritic zone/Coastal water | place: Helgoland, sampling... | reverse complement strand
AGAGTGAGTATGGTAAAGGTAGTACTTTTTGGTTTACCGCAAAATTAATAAAAGATAACTCCAGCAAAAAAAGGGTTCTACTTAAAAAAGATCTAGAAAGTAAGAGAGTGCTCGTGGTTGATGATAACGATGCCGCCCTTGAAATTATGACAGAAATGCTCAAAGAAATGTCTATGCAAGTCGAATCTGCGAATTCAGGGGAGCGTGCATTAGAGTTGATTCTTGAAGCAGACAAAAAAACGCCTTTTGATATTGTTGTAACTGACTGGCACATGCCCCCTGGAATGAACGGCATTGAATTAATCAAATCAGTGCATCAATTCAAATTAAAAATCCCTCCCTCCAGCATTCTATTTTCTAATGTGTCGCAAGACGAGCTCTCGAATGAAGCAAAAAAACAGGGCATTGAACATATACTAACTAAACCTGTTAATGCGTCTGTGTTGTTTGAGGTGATATTATCAATTTTCAACTTAGATACAACAACAAGCAGCAAGGTTGATAAAGTTGAGGAAGCACCAAAAAGTCTAATTAGCCTTGAAAAGATCAAAGGTAGCAAAATATTGTTAGCCGAGGACAACCTCTTAAATCAAGAAATTGCGCAAGAATTGCTCACCGATGAGGGCTTCAAGGTGACTATTGCAAATAATGGCAAGGAGGCTGTAAATTTGGTCAATGATGAAGATTTTGATGTTGTTCTTATGGACATGCAGATGCCTGAAATGGATGGACTCGAAGCAACCATGAAAATTAGAGAGGCCTTTGCCTCCGACACCTTGCCAATATTAGCCATGACGGCAAATGCAGGCGAAGAGGATCGTAATAAGTGCCTAAAAGCTGGCATGGATGCGCACATAACAAAACCAATCGACCCAGAAGTGTTAATGTCAGAATTATGCAAATGGATTACGCCAAAGGATGTTGATGAAAAGGTCCAAAAGCTTACAAAAAAAGCACAGTCAAATAATTCCATTGTCGCAATTGATGGCATTGATATCGAGGCAGCCTTAAGGGTGGTTGCAGGAAAACAGTCATTATTAAATAAAATGTTGACAACTTTTGTTGCTGACCAAAGCGAAGCAACCGATGCTATCAAGGATGCGCTGAAAAATAAGGATAATGAGTTGGCAAAAAGGTTAGCCCACACATTAAAAGGAACCTCGGCAAGTATTGGAGCGATGCAGCTGCAAAAAATTGCGGCAAAAATCGAAGGTTATTTCACAAAACCATATGATGATAGTACCTTTAACAATGATCTATATTTATGCGAAATTGAATTGGCTAATGTCATAAAAAATATTTTATTAGCGCTTTCTGATATCAATAAAGATAACGATAATAATGTTGCCAAAACCTTAAATCTTGAGTCAGTAAAGGTTACTGTAGATAAATTATCAGAGTACTTAGAAAATAATGACACGGAAGCAAATCAGTTACTAGATAAGTTTCAGCATGATTTAAGTAACCTCTTCGGTGAGGAGGTTTTTTCACTCATCAAAGACTCCATTGAAAATTTTGACTATGACACTGCAGCAACAACGGTAAAGAAAAATATTTCATGGTAAATACAGCGCAAGACAAACCCATTATTCTTATAATTGATGATACACCCTCGAATATTACCCTAATGAGCGGTATATTAAACAATGCTTATAAAGTAAAGGCAGCTACCAATGGCAAGAAAGGTCTTGATATTGCTGCAACCTCGCCCCTCCCCGACTTAATTTTATTGGATATTATGATGCCTGAAATGGATGGATACCAGGTCTGTGATGCGCTAAAGAAATCGACAGCTACGTCGGGTATTCCTGTTATTTTTCTAACGGCTAAAAATGAAAGCGAGGATGAGGAAAAAGGATTAAAAATGGGTGCGGTTGATTATATTAGAAAGCCTGTCAGTCCCCCTATAGCTCTATCTAGAATCGCATCTCATGTAGAGTTGTTTAGGCAAAAAAAGGCTTTAATTGAGAGCCAAAGGGCTTTGTCTGATGAGATTAATGAGGCAGCATCCTACATCCAAAGCCTCCTACCTCAAAAACTTGATCAGGATACAATAAAATCATCCTGGCAGCATATCCCATGCTCAGCACTCGGTGGGGATGCGTTTGGGCACCATTGGCTTGACGATGATCATATGGCAATTTTTCTGATTGATGTCTGTGGGCATGGCGTTGGTGCTGCAATGTTATGTATTTCAGCGATTAACTCTCTCCGTTCAGAATCATTAACTAATACAGATTTTAAAAGCCCTGCTTCTGTGTTGAATGGATTAAACAAAGCTTTCCCAATGGAGGCTCAAAATCTTAAATACTTCACCATGTGGTACGGCGTTTACTCAAAAATCACGAAGTCGTTAAAATTTGCCTCAGCTGGCCACCCTCATGCCATCCTTCTTAAAAATGAATCAGATAAAGATAATGTATCCTTACACAAATTGGAGACCAAAGGAATTGCCATTGGTTGCTTTGAAGAGGCTGAGTATAAAGAAGAACAAGTTTGTCTAGCTGCGAGTAATAAACTATACGTGTTTAGTGATGGAGTTTATGAAATTACATACAAAAATGATCACGAGATGACGTTAGAAGATTTCACGAACATTGTAAGTAAACAATTTAACAAAACTGATGCACTTCAATCAGATTTAATTTATAAGGAAATAAAAAATTTAAAGAAAAATGATGGTCCTCTTGATGATGACTTTTCAATTGTTGAACTTATAATTAATCAGAGTTAACTTAGAAAATTTTCTATAGAACCTTCAATTCTAAGAGTTTCTCTCAAAAGCCTCTAAGTCATTTTTGATTTCTTGTGCATGATTCGATGGAGATACATCCCTATAAACTCTTCTTACAACCCCATCTGGATCAATTATAAAACTCTGTCTTTTTGCTAACTTAAATATAAAGAAATTATTCAAAGCACCATATTTTTTAGCAGTTTCTCCATCTGGGTCAGAAAGCAGCATAAAGGGGAGGTTATACTTTTCTTTAAATTCTTTATGCGAGTCACTTGAGTCAATACTTATTCCTACAATATTGGCATTTAATTTCTTAATCTCAGTAAAGTTATCTCTCAGTGAACAAGCTTCTTTCGTACAACCAGGTGTGTCATCTTTTGGATAGAAAAAAACTAATAACCACTCACCTTTGAATTCTTTAAGAGATACTAATTCTCCATAAGAATTTTTAAGCATAAATTCAGGAGCAGCCTTTCCTAGTAATTTATCTTCAGATCCAAAAGCTGATTTTTTAAAAATAAAAACGAGAGCAAGAACAATAATCAAGGCAAGAAAGACTTTTATCATAAATAAGAACCGAATTAATTTATATTAGCTATATGATTTAATTTCATCAATGAAGTTCTATAATTTTAAATCTCTCATTTTTCAAATAATTACAACTATCTGCAATATTTTTTAATAGCATTTTAGTTATCCAACAATTTTTTAATAAATTTGTTAAAACTAAATCTAGAACAAAGAAGTTTACTCATATTTAAATAGGAGTCTTCAAATTTTTTTTTATTTATATTTTCCATTCCAACGTAATGAATATTTTTAATAAATGGTGGCGGTAATGTTTCTGAGATTATAGGTTTCCCATATAGAATACTTTTAAGTATTCTAGGATAAGGCGCATATTTTTTACCTCCCATATTGATATTAATTAAAGCACTTGATTTACTAATCTCCAACTCAAGTTTTTTCCCATAAGATTTTTCACCCATAATTTTTAATCTAGGTTGTTTTTTACCTAAACCGTTTAGTTTGGCAACTCTTTTTTCACAAGATAATGAGCCAATGAAAAGAAGGTGTCCATTTGGTTTTGGATCGTAATTAGGAACTCTTTCTGGAAAAATATATGGGCCAAAAGTAATTTTATTTAATGGAATATTATTTTCTAAATAGAAAGCTTTATTAAATGGACTCAGATCAAGTATCGCATCATAATATTTTAAATTTTTTAATATATTTTTTTTGCAAACATCGTGACCCCAAAGTTTATTTTCTTTATGATCATATAACTGCTCAGTTTGTATGCCTATCTTAACTCTTCTAAAAAATTTTAATAACAAAGGGTTTGACCTATGTATTCCTGTAACTACTAATGCTTTCTTTTTAATTTTACTGCCTATTCCTTTTGATATATCAATATTAATTTCGTGCAGTATTTTGTGGTGCGATAAAAACCATAAATTTTTTATAGGTGCATAAAAAAAATTTTTTCTAAATTTTAAATTTAAATTAATCTTACTCTTCCTTTGTAAATTAACGAGGCATTAATTCGGTATCCATATTTTGGTCATGTATTAATATTATTAAAGACAAAAATATGACATATGAGCATTGTGAAGTATGGTTAGTTATGTCCTTTTTTCTTTTTTAACCGCTTCTTCATTTCTCGGAATATATACTTTGGATTTTTAAATAAAGTAATCGGCTCTTCACGTAAAAGTTGTTTTGCAGATCTCTCTTGTAACTCAAGTCCATCATCTGTCAGAAGGCCTTTACTAAATTTGTTTGTAAGTGATGTAAAAGTATATGATGCCAAATCCCTGTTAGATATCATATTATCATTTGTTTTCGTATTGTTATTTGTTTTGATAAATACAATTTCGAGAGGCGATATTGACCTGCCAAAGAAAGCTGATTTAAATAAAAGATCTCCATTATTTGAGGTTTCTTCAGGTATTTTATTATGTTTGTTACCTATAAATTCTTCTTGAGTTGGTAGGATTGAACCAATAGAGAACCCATTATTAATAAATATTTGAGACATTAAAATCTCATATCGGCAAATCACCTCGTTTTTTTCTAATTGTCTATTTTCATCAAAGAATCCATATTTCGAAAGAATTTTGTAGCCTTTTTTTGAAAGAGCATAGGCAGCAGTTTGAACATGAATATAAGGGGGTGAAAAGTTATAACTTTTTGAAAATAACTCTGAATGTTTAGTTGAGGTCGGTAAAATATTTATTGAGCTACCAACAAGTGGCATATCTTTTGATAGTTTAGAAGAAAAAATCCTGTACCACCTTTCATTAAAGTAGTTGGCTTCAAAAGGCCCACGTACACTACAATTTATAAAGATATAAGTTGAAAAATCGACTAACTTAAACTCTCTATGAAACTCAAGCAATCCCCCAAAGTCATTATTTTTGTTTTCTATGTATCTGTATTTGATATTTTTTCTTTTTAAAAGATTGACAGTGCATGTCCCAGAGATATAAATAAAGTAGTCTAATTCATCAAAAATTGCTGTATTCAAGAAAAATACAAAATTGTCTTTATATGAGGAGTTAGCTTCATAATAGTGATACACGACTGCTGTTTTCAATGATAATCCCAAATGTTTTAAGGAAGCCTAAAATTAAGCATGGCGCCATTCAATCAAAAATAACTAACATCTAGTTACAAACTAACAAGTTAAAATAATATAACATGTTATATAGAGTCAATAACGAAAGTGAAAATTTTACGCCCATAAGGGCTTGTTGAAAAAAACTACTAACAAATTTTAATTTATGAAAAGAAAACTTAAAGTTTTGCTAGCAGCAAAACCATGGCAAGGCGGTTTGTATCAGTATTATTTTAACGCTTTTGATAGAAGCGATGATGTAGATGTCTGTATTCATTTTACTTTTCCAAATACTTTAAAAGATTATGCACGCTATAAAATTGATAAAAAAAAATGGTTTGAAGAGCAAGTAAAAATAATCAATAAATATAATTATGACTTAGGTTTTTTCATAAACATCTTCCCTGGTATCGATGATTTAAAAAGTAACAATAATGTACTTTATTTAACAGATGGCGCTTCTATTAAAAAAAATACTTTAGCTTTATTTAAAAATATATACATATCAGATATGGGGTATGAGAATAAATTTAAAGATAATAAATATTTTTTAGGTGAGCTACCATTCGCTTATGATCCACATATTCATAAACCATTAGTTGCAAATAATAAAAAAAAATTAGTTCAATCAATTGCAAACATGAATGATAGTCGAGATAAGTGGTTTAATTTAATGGATGAGCATAATTGTCTCCCAGATATTTATGGTAATTACTTTGCAACATCTAAATTATGGTTATCTAATCCTTTAATAGTAAAACCCTCAATAAACTTTAGAAATCAAAATAAGGTGTATTCAAATTACTCTGTTAGCTTAAATATTCATTCAAATGTTATAAAAAATGGTACAAATTTAAAAACTTTTGAGGCTTCTGGTTTTAAAGTTCCTCAGTTAGTTGAATACAAACCAGGTTTGGAAAATTTCTTTGAGCCTGATACAGAAATAATGGTTTTTTCAAGCATTGAAGAATATAAAGAAAAACTGGAGTTGCTTAAAAATGATGAAAGTTTAAGAAAATTATTGGTCAGTAATTCTTATAAAAGAGCAATGGCGATGCATACATATGACAAACGAGTTAAGTTAGTAATCGATAATTATCGGTTGAGCGGAGTACAAAAAGAAAATTCTGTTAAAAATAAAAAATTAGCTTCTTTAAAGAATAATGAGTTTGGATTTTATTCACCGAATGGCTGGATTAAAGTTCTTTATGAGGTTGTAAGATTGGGAACGGGTTTAGGGGTCATAAAAAGGCTTTATTCATGGTTAATAGATAGATTAAATTTTGAAAATCCAATAGATATTAAGTACCATAATATACGCTTTAGACTTTATCCTCATGACAACGCCATAGAATCAAAAATGATTGTAAGTTCTAAGTTTAGAGAGGCTAAAGAGCTAGAGGTAATTTCTAAGTACCTTAAGACGGGAGGCACTTTTTTAGACATAGGGGCTAATATAGGTTACTACTCATTGATGGCGGCAAAGCTTGGAGCAACAAGAATTATTGGGATTGAGCCAAACCCAATTGTTCTGAACAGATTTAAGGAAAACATAAGATTTAATGGATTTGAGAAAAAGATAAAAACTTTTCAACTGGGTATTGGCGATAAAATAGAGAATAAAGATCTCTATTTGTCAAAGGTTGATTTGGGAAGTAGTTCTGTCTTGGTTCATAAAGATAACTTAGATAAAATTAGAATAAAAATTCTTCCATTAGATGTTTTTCTAAAGAGAGAGTCAGTTAGTAGGGTAGATGTTATGAAAATTGATATTGAGGGGTTTGAAGACAAGGCTTTATTTCCTTTCTTTAAAACACTTGATAAAAAGCTTTTTCCGAGACTTATTCTAATGGAAGACAGTAGCCAAAAAGATTGGGATAAAAATATTTTAAATTGGCTTCTTACCAACGGATATAATGTCGTAGCGAGAACAAGGGGTAATATTCTTATTGCATCAGAAAGCTAACAAAGAAATTTTCTAGTTAAACTCAATTAAATTGACTCAATAAAGTCTGTAAACTTAATTAAGCATGCCTTTAACTTAAAAACTATTTTAGACATATAATAATATTAATTAAATTTGGTTCTTTTTAAACATGACTATTTTAGTAACTGGTGGAGCAGGATTTATAGGCTCAAACTTCATTTTAAATTGGTTAAAAAAATATGACGAAAAAATTATAAATTTAGATAATCTTACCTATTCAGGTAATCTAGAAAATTTAAAGTCAATAGAAAAAAATTCAAACTACCAATTTTTCAAAGGAAATATTTGTGACTCCGAGCTCGTAGAAAATATTTTAAATGAAAGCCAACCGCGGGCTATCCTTCATTTTGCAGCCGAAAGTCATGTAGATCGATCCTACCATGACCCTGAAATATTTATACAAACTAATATTGTAGGCACCTTTCGTTTACTAGAGGTAGCTCGAAATTTTTATGAAAATTTAAAAGAAAAAGATAAAAAATTATTTCGCTTTCTTCATGTTTCTACTGATGAGGTTTACGGTTCATTAGGCTCTAAAGATTCAGCTTTTAAAGAAACTAATAAATATCACCCCAACAGTGCGTATAGTGCTTCCAAAGCCTCCTCAGACCATTTAGTGCATGCTTGGAATCATACTTATGACCTACCTGTTTTAATTACAAATTGTTCTAACAATTATGGGCCATATCAATTTCCTGAGAAACTGATTCCTTTATGTATTTTAAATGCTCTAAAAGGCATAGATATTCCAATTTATGGAGATGGACAGCAAGTTAGAGACTGGTTGTATGTGGTTGATCATTGCAATGGTATTAATGCAGTTTTAGAAAAGGGGGTTATCGGAGAAACATATAATATTGGCGGTTGGAATGAAAAAACTAATCTTGAAACTGTAAATGAAATTTGTAGAACACTTGATGAATTTAAACCAAAAAAGGATGGAAGTTCTTATAGTACACAAATTGCATTTATAAAAGATCGACCTGGTCATGATCGACGATATGCTATCGATGCCTCTAAAATTTTAAAAAAACTTTCCTGGAAGCCTGTAGAGACTTTTGAGGAAGGAATTCGTAAAACTGTAATGTGGTATATCGATAATCAAGACTGGGCTCAACGTGTTCAATCTGAAGAATATAAAGATTGGATGAAAAAAAACTATATATGAAAATTTTAATTACTGGCTCCACAGGACAAGTGGGACACGCATTAGTAAAAAATTTAATTAATCATCAGGTAGTAGCGCTTACAAGAAATGACTGTGATTTAAGCAAACCAGATGAAATTAAAAGAATTATTGATCATCATATACCAGATCTAATTATTAACCCTGCAGCATATACTGATGTTGATCAAGCAGAAACTGACAAAGAGCAAGCTTATAGGATTAATTGCGATGCGCCTAAATTAATGGCATTAAAAGCATATGAATGTGATATCCCATTCATTCATTTTTCTACCGACTATGTATTTAATGGAAAAAAAGAAAGTAGTTATGAAGAGAATGATACTACTGAACCATTAGGAATTTATGGTGAATCTAAATTAGCAGGCGAAAATGCAATAAAGGAGGTAGGCGGGCAATTTTATATCTTTCGTACGAGCTGGGTTTATTCGAATATCGGCAGAAATTTTTTTCTCACGATGAAAAAATTTAGTGAAGAAAAAGACGAATTAAATATCGTTTCTAATCAATATGGAGTGCCAACTTCAAATCATTTTATCGCACAACAAATTAACAAAATAATACCTTTTATGGATAAGGGTAACACAGGGATTTTTCATTTAGTACCGGATGGAGAATGCTCTTGGTATGAATTTGCAATACAAATAATCGAAAAATTAAACCCTAATTTTGATTTAAAAAAAATTTCTCCAATTGACTCAAAAAAATATAAATCAAAAGCAAAAAGACCCCAAAATAGTATTTTGAGTAACAAAAAAGTGAAAAAGGTCTTTATGTTAAAATTTAAACATTGGAAAACAGAACTCGAAGAATTAATTTATGAAACGTAAAGGGATTATCCTAGCAGGTGGATCTGGAAGCCGACTTTACCCAGTTACACAGTCTATATCTAAACAATTATTACCAGTCTATGATAAGCCTATGATCTATTATCCTCTGACAACATTAATGCTCGGAGACATTCGTGAAATTTTAATAATCTCAACACCTGAAGATTTACCTAAGTTTAAAAAATTGTTTGGAGATGGATCACAATGGGGATTAAGTCTTAGCTACAAAACTCAACCTACTCCAGATGGAATAGCTCAATCTTTTGTTCTGGGTGAGGATTTTATTGGGGATGATTTAATTACACTTGTATTAGGTGATAATATTTTTTATGGAAATGATCTTGAAAAAGTTCTTAGTTCAGCCAATAAAAATTACAGTGGAGCAACAATCTTTGCTTATCAAGTAAAAGATCCCGAGCGTTATGGCGTTGTTCAATTTAATAAAAATAATGATGTTATTTCTATTGATGAAAAACCATTAAATCCAAAATCTAATTTTGCAATTACAGGACTTTATTACTATGATCAAAGGGTCGTTCAAATAGCAAAAGATTTGAAGCCATCTAATAGAAATGAATTAGAAATTACTGATATCAATGAAAAATACTTAGAAAAAAATAATTTATCTGTAGAGATTTTGAGGCGTGGCTTTGCTTGGTTAGATACGGGTACTCACCAAAGCCTTTTGGAAGCAAGTCAATTTATATCGACGATTGAAAGTAGGCAAGGTTTAAAAATTGCTTGCCCTGAAGAGGTTGCATATCGTAAAAACTGGATTTCAAAGACTGACTTAAAAGCTCTAGCACAGCCTTTACTTAAAAATGCATATGGTGAATATTTATTAAAGATAATAGAAATCACATGAAAGTAATTTCTACGAAAATACCTGATGTAAAAGTAATCATACCGGACATTTTTGAAGATAATCGTGGGTATTTTTTTGAATCTTTTAATCAGAAAAACTTTAACGAAGCCATTGGGTCAAGAATAACTTTTGTTCAAGATAATGAATCAAGATCAAAAAAAGGTGTACTAAGAGGTATGCATTATCAAAAACAACCCTTTTCACAGAGTAAGTTAATTCATGTCAATCAAGGTGAGATATTTGATGTCGCTTTGGATATAAGAATAAACTCACCCTCATATGGAGAATGGGTTAGTGAAATTTTATCTGCTGATAATAAAAAACAATTATGGATACCAGAGGGCTTTGCTCATGGTTTTTTAGCATTATCTGATGAAGTAAAGGTCATGTACAAAACAACCCATTTTTACTCAAAAAATCATGAAAAAACAATTAAATACAATAATAAAAAATTCAATATCAAATGGCCAGAAATGAGTGAATATTTTTTATCTGAAAATGATAAGAATGCAGTTGGCTTGATTGAGGATTGATTTAATAAATATAAAACTGCCTTCGTAGCTCAGGGGATAGAGCATCCCCCTCCTAAGGGGAGGGTCGCACGTTCGAATCGTGCCGAGGGCACCACTACTATTTAATTCCATAATGAAGTTTT
>Ga0209533_1005414_pt1 | contig 10882 bp, 9 predicted proteins | sample COG_04_FD_184748 | JGI IMG/M metagenome (GOLD analysis project Ga0209533, IMG submission 184748) | Pelagic Microbial community sample from North Sea - COGITO 998_met_04 (SPAdes) (version 2) | ecosystem: Environmental > Aquatic > Marine > Neritic zone/Coastal water | place: Helgoland, sampling... | reverse complement strand
CAACATATTGAGGCTTTTTTTTTTAGGATTTTAATCAAATAATACATCATTTTCCAGTTCAAGTGTTTGGATAAACTTGATGGCATTTTCGATATCAATATGAAGTATTCTATCTTGTGTTAATTTTGGAACATGAGATCTAAAACTAGATAAAATAGCCGTTAAAAATGGCGAAGTTTTTTGATCTCTAAAAAACAATGCCTGAGAAGCATTTAGTAATTCAATCGCTAAAATTCGTTCTACATTTTCTAAAATTTGATAGGCCTGAGTAGCCGCATTGGCTCCCATACTTACATGATCTTCTTGACCATTTGAAGACACAATTGAATCAACACTTGCAGGAGACGCTAATTGCTTATTAGCACTTACAATACTCGCCGCTGTATATTGTGGAATCATGAACCCCGAATTTAAACCTGACTTTTCAACCAAAAAAGAAGGCAATTCTCGCAAACCAGAAACCAACTGGTAAGTTCTTCGTTCTGAAATATTACCCAATTCAGCCATGGCAATTTTTAAAAAATCAAATCCAAATGCTAAGGGTTGTCCATGAAAATTTCCACCTGAAATAATTTTATCGTCTTTTGTAAATATGTTTGGATTGTCAGTCACTGCATTTATTTCGGTAATAAACGTATTTTTCACAAACATCAGCGTATCTTTTGTGGCACCGTGTACTTGTGGCATACATCGAAATGAGTACGGGTCCTGGACGTGTTTTTTGGGTTGCTTCATTAATTCGCTTGCTTCCAAAAAATTTCGAATACGTTCTGCAGTTTTGATCTGTCCATTATGGGGACGCACCAAATGTACCAGAGGATCAAATGGTTCAATTCGACCATCGTAAGCGTCTAATGACATGGCACCAATAAGATCTGCCATATAGGATAACTTGAACGACTTTAATAACGAATAGACGCCGTAGGCGGTCATAAATTGCGTACCATTTAGTAATGCCAAACCTTCTTTGGACTGAAGTGTTATGGGCGACCAACCAAAAGCATTTAACACATCAGAAGCAGGCGTTTGAACGTCCTTATACCAAACCATACCTTCTCCAATAAGCGGCAATGCCAAATGCGCTAAGGGTGCAAGATCTCCTGAAGCACCCAACGATCCTTGGGTATATATAACGGGTAAAATATCATTATTATAGAATGAAACCAGACGATTCACGGTTTCTAACTGAATGCCACTGTGTCCATAACTCAAGGACTTTATTTTTAACAAAAGCATCAGCTTTATGATGGGTTTAGGCACTAAGTCTCCTGTACCACAAGCGTGTGAACGTACTAAATTTTCTTGTAATTTAGTGAGATTTTCAGAGTGAATTCGCACATCATGTAAGGCTCCAAACCCTGTATTAATCCCATAAATTGGATCAGAAGTTGACGCAATTTTTTCATCTAAATAATTTCGACACTCATGAATTTTTTTAACGGCTTCATCTGAAAGTATAATATCCAAGTCTTCAAACACCAAAGTTCTGAGGATCGATAAACTTAATGGCTTGGAACTGATAATATGCATTTGTGAGGTATTTATAACACTCAAATTTGATGATTTCACAATAAATATGCAAATAATTGTTAATTTATTAATTTACATAACATAATATATTTAGATTTGAATTGTATTTTTGTATCATTAAATTTAAATAACAACCATTATGAAATCTGTATTTGCCTTATTCTTAACCGTCCTGTTATTTGGATCCTGTACTGAAACTCCAAAAAATTATGTCTCCCTCTCTGGGAAAATCTCCAATGCTAATGAATTTAAAAATATAACCATTAGCAACCGAAAGGGTTACACAAAAAACATCAAAATCAATGACGATGGGGCCTTTAGAGACACACTACACGTAAAAGAAGGGTTTTATCGGTTTTCTGACGGCAATGAAATTGGGACTATTTATTTAAAAAATGACAATACCATTTCGTTTACACTTGATACGGAAGCTTTTGATGAGACTTTGAAATTTAAAGGAGATGGCGCGGATCAAAGTAATTTTTTAATTGCAAACAGTCTGTTACAGGAAACCTATTTATCTGAAGATATTTTTGACAGCACTGAAACTGAATTTTCAAAAGCATTTGACAAATTAGAAATTGCCTACAATGCCTTAAAAAATGAATATAATCAACTCGATGCCGCTTACTTTGAAAACCAAGACAAAGCTTTTAAATCCATGCAAAAAGCTTACAAAGCTTATTTCATGGGAAAACTAGAAATGCGTAAGCTATTTGCAAAAGGCACAGTATCCCCAACATTTTCTAATTACGAAAATCACAAAGGTGGAACAACTTCCTTAAGCGACTTTAAAGGGAAGTATGTCTATATTGATGTTTGGGCAACTTGGTGTGGTCCTTGTAAGGTTGAAATTCCATATTTGAAAAAATTAGAATCTAAATACCACGATAGAAATATTGAGTTTGTGAGCATTTCTGTGGACGATGACAGACGAAGTGGAACAATGGAAAAAGCACACACTGATTGGAAAAAAATGGTTACTGAGAAAGAATTAACGGGTGTTCAATTATTTACTGGAAATGGTTGGGAAGCAGACTTCGTGAAAAATTATAAAGTGAATGGAATCCCTCGATTTATACTAATCGCTCCCGATGGAACTATTGTGGATGCGGATGCCCCTCGCCCATCAAGCAAAAAACTGACAGAGCTCTTGGACAAACTCGGCGTTTAAAAACTTATAAATAGGTACTAAGTTTTAGCTCGTTAACCCCTTCATGGGACGCATGCGCTACGGCTTTTCCTTCTTTTATAATAATCAATTGAGGAGATTGGTGGACGACATTAAACCGTTCAGCAATTGCAGTAGAAATATCCCTGTGATTTAACAAATCTAGGAAATAGGCGCCAAACTCTTCAGAGGAATAGGTAAAATGATTCATAAAATCTGCAAGTACAAACCGACTGATACTACAGCGTGTTGAATGCTTGAAAATCAATTGAGGTGTCGCATATGAAGCCGTTGCAATAGCTTCCAACTGGTCTACAAATTCTAATTGTTCTCCTGGCCAATTGAAATCTTTTTTTTCTGATTTGAATAATGAATCGAAAACTCCCATAGTATTTTATTTTTTACGTAGAACTGACTTAACGTCAGCTAATTGAATTCAAAACATGTCTTTTTGTCGTATCAAAAAAATGGTAAGGTTATTGAAAATTCTTTGATAAAAAAATCCATTATGAACTTTGACAATTATACAATAAAAACTCAAGAAGCCCTACAACAAGCGCAACAAATTGCACAAAGTTTTGGGCATCAACAAATAGAAAACGAACATCTGTTCAAAGCGATATACGAAGTAGACCAAAATGTATTGCCGTTTCTTTTCAAAAAACTAAATCTTAATGCTAGCCTCTTGTTACAAGTTTTAGACAAAGAACTCGAGTCATTTTCAAAAGTGAGTGGCGGCAATATCATGCTTTCAAGAGATGCAATGAAAGCACTGAACGAAGCCGCAATTCTGGCCAAAAAATCTGGTGGTGAATTCGTAGCCATCGAAGATCTGCTCTTGGCCATCTTCAATTCTAAAAGTAAAATATCGCAAATACTAAAAGACCAAGGTGTCACAGAGAAAGGCCTGAAAGCATCGATCGAAAGCTTAAGAAAAGGGCATTCCGTAAAATCTCAAAACCAAGAAGACACCTATAATGCGCTGAGTAAATATGCCAAAAACCTCAATCAGATGGCAAAAGACAATCGTCTGGATCCTGTCATTGGACGTGATGAAGAGATTCGACGTATCCTTCAAATTCTTTCAAGACGTACTAAAAACAATCCAATTTTAGTGGGTGAGCCAGGGACCGGAAAAACAGCAATTGCCGAAGGTTTAGCACATAGAATTATAGGGGGCGACATCCCAGAAAACCTAATAGACAAGCAAATTTTTGCGCTCGATATGGGGGCCTTAATTGCTGGAGCAAAATATAAAGGCGAATTTGAAGAACGTTTAAAATCGGTGATCAAAGAAGTAACTGAAAGTGAAGGGGATATTGTACTATTTATCGACGAGATACATACTTTGGTAGGTGCAGGGGGCGGACAAGGCGCTATGGATGCGGCTAACATTTTGAAGCCCGCTTTAGCCCGAGGCGAATTGAGAGCTATAGGGGCAACTACATTGGATGAATACCAGAAGTATTTTGAAAAAGACAAAGCACTTGAAAGGCGGTTCCAAAAAGTCATTGTCGACGAGCCAGATACTGAAAGTGCTATTTCTATTCTTAGAGGCATCAAAGAAAAGTATGAAACACATCACAAAGTCCGAATCAAAGACGAGGCTATTATTGGAGCGGTAGAACTCTCTACACGTTACATTAGCAATCGTTTTTTGCCGGACAAAGCCATTGATTTAATGGATGAAGCGGCTTCAAAACTACGAATGGAAATCAATTCAAAACCCGAAGAATTAGATGTTTTGGATCGAAAAGTGATGCAACTGGAAATTGAAATTGAAGCGATTAAACGCGAAAAAGACGAAACAAAACTAAAATCTCTTAGAGCCGACTTGGCAAATATCAAAGAAGACCGCAATAGTTTGGAAGCGAAATGGCGCAGTGAAAAAGACCTTGTAGATGCCGTTCAAATCGCAAAATCGGATATTGAAAATTTTAAAAATGAGGCCGAAAAAGCAGAACGCCATGGAGATTATGGAAAGGTTGCAGAAATTCGTTACGGGAAAATCAAGGATAGAGAAAATGATTTGCAATCGCTCCAAAAACAGTTGATTGAAAATAAAAAAACGGCTTTGATAAAAGAAGAAGTTACTTATGAAGACATCGCAGAAGTTGTGGCAAAATGGACTGGAATTCCAGTGACAAAAATGATTCAATCCGAACGAGAAAAACTTTTAAAACTAGAAGAAGTTCTTCATCAACGTGTTATAGGACAAACAGAAGCGGTGACAGCTGTAAGTGATGCCGTTCGCCGTAGTCGATCAGGATTACAAAATCCACATAAACCCATTGGAACATTTTTGTTTTTGGGGACTACAGGAGTTGGGAAAACGGAGCTCGCAAAAACTTTAGCAGCCTATTTATTTGATGACGAAAATGCACTAACACGAATTGATATGAGCGAATACCAAGAACGGCATGCGGTCAGTCGTTTGGTAGGTGCACCTCCAGGATATGTGGGTTATGAAGAGGGAGGACAACTGACAGAGGCGGTGCGGCGAAAACCCTACTCCGTAGTGCTATTGGATGAAATCGAAAAAGCTCATCCAGATACTTTTAATATCTTATTACAGGTTTTAGATGAAGGCCGATTGACGGATAATAAAGGGCGTATAGCTGATTTCAAAAACAGCATCATTATCATGACTTCTAATTTAGGAAGTGAGCTGATACAAGATAAGTTTGAAACAATTCAAGATACAGATACTGCTATGGAAGCCGCTAAAATTGAGGTGTTAGGCTTGTTAAAAAAAGTGGTGCGACCTGAGTTTTTAAATCGAATTGACGATACGGTTCTGTTTACCCCTTTGACTCAAAAAGACATTGAAAGTATTGTAAGTTTACAACTCAAAAATGTTTCCAAGCTTATTAAAAAACAGGAAATTACTTTTGATACTACAGATGAAGCAATTCAATATTTAGCTAAAAAAGGCTATGAACCAGAATATGGAGCACGTCCTGTAAAACGTGTCATTCAAAAAGAAGTTCTCAATGCGTTAAGCAAAGAGCTTTTGGCAGGCACCATTACAAAGGATAGTATAATTTTACTTGATGCGTTTGATGATCAGCTTGTGTTTCGAAATCAAAGTGATTTAATTTCTGAGGAGCTGTAACAATTTCAATTTAACTTCGTCTTATAAGTGTTGGTTAGTTGGTTAAAAAGCAATGTAAATTCTATTTGTTAGAACTGCATTGCTTTTTTCTATAATAAACTCCAAATAATAGAATACTGTTTTTTAAAACAACGCTAGTAAAACCCTAATAAATTATAGATACGATTTAGCTATCGAATAAATATTTTGCTTAGTTTTGAACTCTGATGAAAAAGTCTGTTAACATATTAAATAAAAAAGCCCGATTTACATATGATCTCTTGGATATGTATACCGCTGGTATTGTATTGACAGGAACTGAAATCAAATCGATTCGAGAGGGAAAAGCATCTATTACCGAAAGTTTTTGTGAGTTTAATTTAAGCGGTGAGCTTTTTGTGATTAACATGACCATTCAAGAATATGATTTTGGGAACCATTACAACCATGCGCCCAAAGCAGAACGAAAGTTATTATTAAACAAAAAAGAGCTTAAAAAACTCGAAAAAGAAGTGAAAAACTCTGGGCTGACCATCATTCCTCTCAAACTTTTTATCAATGATAAAGGCTTTGCAAAGCTGAGAATTTCCCTCGCCAAAGGAAAAAAACTTTTTGACAAACGCGAAACCATCAAAGACCGGGATAACAAACGCGACTTAGATCGTGTGAAGAAGAATTTTAAGTAGATTTTAGAACGTTTGGTGGGTCACTTAAAAAAGGAACACTTTTTGTAACAGATCTCAAAGTTTTAATTCTTATCATAAAACCTAAAATAAACAACATGCGTTATTTATTAGTATTCCTCCTATGCTCAATATCTGTATCCGCCCAACTCAAAGGCAATATTTCAGATAGTGATAACCTAGCGATTCCTTTCGTAAACATATACTTAGAAAACACCTATACAGGCACAACTTCCAACGCTAGCGGCGACTATGAGTTAGCACTATCAAAACCCGGAACCTACACTATTGTGTTTCAGTTTTTGGGCTATAAAACACAAACCAAAACTATTGAGATTAAGCAACTCCCCTACGTTTTAGATATTACCTTATTAGAAGAAAACATATCCTTAAACGAAGTGGTGATTAGCGCCAACGAAAACCCTGCAAATCGCATTGTAAGGGCTGCTATTGAAACTCGGAAATTACAGTTAGAAAAAATCAAGTCATATACTGCCGACTTTTATTCCAAAGGGCTTATTCGAATTAAAAATGCGCCAGAAAAATTCTTGGGGCAAGAGGTAAAACTTGATATTGGCTTAGATTCTACGCGCTCTGGAATTCTGTATTTATCCGAAACTATTTCAAAAATAAAATATCAAAAACCCGATCAACTTTCGGAAAAAATAACGGCATCAAAAGTAAGTGGGGATTCAAACGGATTTAGTTTTAATAACGCCAGTGATGTTGATTTTAATTTTTATAAAAATACTATTTCAATTAATGCAGAGATTGTGTCGCCCATTGCCGATTATGCGTTTAATTATTACCGCTACAAACTGGAAGGGGTGTTTTATGATAATCAGGGCAACTTGATCAATAAAATTCAAGTGATCCCACGTCGAGAAAACGATCGTGTGTTTTCAGGTGTTATTTTTATTGTAGAAGACCAATGGAGTTTATATGGACTGGAACTCAACGTTACGGGGAGTCAGATACAAACTCCTGCAGCAAATTTGGTCACTATTAAACAAAATACGTCTTATGACGAACAAAGTAACTATTGGATTGTGCGCTCTCAAACTATAGGTTTTGAATTTGGATTTTTAGGGTTTAATGGCAATGGGAGTTTTGTGGCCAATTATTCTAATTATAAGCTCAACCCCAATTTTGACGCTGGGGTGTTTACAAATGAAGTTTTGGCATTTGAAGCTGAAGCCAATAAAAAAGACTCTACTTATTGGAACAGCCTTCGACCTGTGCCATTAACTACGGAAGAAGTTGTAGATTATATTAAGAAAGACAGTCTTCAAACCTTAAAAAAATCAAAAACGTATTTAGATTCTTTGGACACTAAAAACAATAGGTTTAAGTTTGGAAACCTCATTTCGGGGTATACTTATGAAAACTCTTTTGAACATAAATTATTAAGTATCAGTAGCCCATTGGCGGGATTTAATTTTAATACGGTTCAGGGCTATAATTCAAATTTAAATATCGATTACACAAAACGTTATGATGAGTTTAGAAAATACGGTACAATCAATGGTCAATTAAACTATAGTTATAATACTCAAAGGTTAAGAGGAGTTTTAGGATTTAGATATAAATTTAATAATATCAATGATTTAAATGTAAGTTTTAGTGCAGGAACAAAAGTTGAACAATTTAACGCTCAAGAGCCTATTTCGAGAGTCATTAACGACATCAGTAGTTTGTTTTTTGAAGAAAATTACATCAAACTATTTGAAAAACGATTCATTACATTTCAGTATGGTCAAGAACTGTTTAATGGTTTCAGAATTAGAACATCTGCGAGTTTTGAAAATAGAAAAACGCTGTTTAATACCACTAATTATACACTATTAAATAGTGATGACAAACTCTACACAAGCAACAACCCTATTGCGCCATTAAATTTTGAAACGGCAGCCTTTGAAAATCATAATATCCTAAAATTAAAATTGGATGGCACCATTCGATTTGGACAAAAATACCTCAGCTATCCAGACAGTAAGTTTAATATCACCAATCCCAAATATCCCAAACTAAATTTTAGTTATGAAAAGGGCGTGGGCGCCACAATTTCCGACTATAATTTTGATCATTTTAAGCTTAATTTTACTCAAAATATTAGCCTAGAAAACAAGGGAAGTTTTAGCTATAACCTTCTAGGAGGCACTTTTTTTGGAGATGCTGAACTCGCGTTTATGGACTATAAACACATTAATGGCAATCAAACACACACAAACTTAAAAGGTAATTATTTATCTAGCTTTAAAAATGTGGGCTATTACAACCTCAGCACCTCCGAAAACTATGTAGAATATCATATTGAGCATGATTTTAGTGGGTATATATTGGGTAAAATTCCGTTAATTAATTCCTTAAATTATAATTTGATTATTGGAGCTCATGGGTTTTCGACAAAACAACAAAAACCATATCAGGAATTCAGTTTAGGGATCAATAATATTGGGTGGGGGAAGTATCGTTTTCTTAGAGTTGATTATGTACGATCATACCAATCTGGGTTTACAAGTGACGGCGTATTATTTGGAATTAGTCTCTAGTTTTTATTTTCCAAGAGCGGAACAAATTTGAAATTTCCCAATTCATGTTTTTCAAATTCCTTGGGGCCTTTGCGGATATAAAGAGTCATTATTTGATCTTCGTCACCCACAGGAATCACCAAACGCCCTCCTATTTTTAGTTGAGACAATAGTGGTTTTGGCACAAAAGGTGCACCTGCCGTGACAATAATACTGTCAAAAGGCGCTTCGTCTTTCAATCCTTTATAGCCGTCTCCAAAAACCAAACGTTTTGCCACATAACCGATTTTTGGCAAAAATTTACTGGTTTTTTTAAACAGTTCTAATTGGCGTTCAATACTATAGACATGCGCCCCTAAAAGACAAAGTACTGCGGTTTGATAGCCACTCCCCGTTCCTATTTCAAGAATTTTATCTCCAGATTTAACTTCTAATAATTCAGACTGAAATGCTACGGTGTAGGGCTGTGAAATCGTTTGACTGGCAGCAATTGGGAATGCCTTGTCCTGATAAGCATGATCCAGAAAACTAGAGTCCATAAATAAATGACGAGGTATATCGCCAATAGCCTCCAATACTGCTGCGTTTGTAATGCCTTTGGTAACTAAGGTCGCCAGCAATTGTTTGCGGAGCCCTTTATGTTTTAACGTATCTTTCAAAAGTATAATTGAATAGAAGATAAATCTTCTTATTTAAAAAAGTAAAGATAAGTTAAACCCTAGTTTTTTCAAATTTTAAATTATTCTAACTTTTGTCTATTGGCAATAAATTTTGCAAATACTTTATTTAAAAAACTTTTCTTCTTTAAAGGAGTTCTATGATCTAGATTTGCTTGAGAAATTGTAAAATTTAATATTTCTCCTTTGTCGTTTATAATGACATGAAGCTTAAATCCATGAAACCAACCCATAGTTGATTATCCAGCTGTAGCAATCTTTGAATACTTTGTTATTTCTAAGGCGTTTGGATTTACACACCCTAATTGGGATAGAATCTACAAAAGAAATCCCAGTAGAACCTCCTAAACAACAAGTCTTTAAAAACACACGCATTACTATTAAATTTTGACTAACTAATTCTATAAATTTATTGTATGATACGGTTGCTGGAAAATCTTCTTTCATCTGTTTTTGAACAAAAAAAATATAGAACTGTTCAAAAGTTCTAAAACCACTTAAGTGAAATAAAATAGTGAGTGTTATAACTTCACTTTTACTGATTATTGATGGTCGCTTAGATGGATTTCCTAGAAGTGATTTGTCAATAATACTATCATATTCTTTACAAAAGTCGTCAACTAAACAAAAAAAATCTGTAACTATAGAGTAGATTATCAGAGATAGGATTTTTAAATTAATAAATTGATATTCAGAACCTTAATTTACTGAACTTCTATCTTTTTTACTAATAAAATATACTTAAATATTAATCGTACTCAGGCTAGTAAGTGCTTTATTTGTCGCCGTTGCATAAGTAGATAGCGCAACTGTATAGTTAATTAGGCCAGCAAAGTCTGACTCCGTTCTTTCTTGATTGTGGATGAATCTAAACTTGTGACCATTTGCTGCCAATATGTTTGTCATTGTCTCAACATCTGAGCCGCCTGCCCTGCCAGAAAAATTAAATCGCTTATTGAGGTGTTCTCTGTTTTTGTTCTAAGGATTCAATTCGTTGTTCTAACTTTTTAATCAGTTTTTGTTGTTCAATAGTATGCAAATACAATTCCTCAATTTTCTCTAAATTGATCTCTGTAGCACGGTTTACAAGAATACCGCCTTTTTCTTCTACGTCTTGAGCAGAAGGTACGCCTGGGAGGTGCTTGTGTTCGCGTGTAAAGGCTTCGATTTCACTTAAGGTTTGCATGGTGTAATCT
>Ga0209533_1005410_pt1 | contig 10884 bp, 13 predicted proteins | sample COG_04_FD_184748 | JGI IMG/M metagenome (GOLD analysis project Ga0209533, IMG submission 184748) | Pelagic Microbial community sample from North Sea - COGITO 998_met_04 (SPAdes) (version 2) | ecosystem: Environmental > Aquatic > Marine > Neritic zone/Coastal water | place: Helgoland, sampling... | reverse complement strand
AGCTCCTCTGTTTTTTTTAATATAATCAACTGTTAAATTTAAAATAGAAGATAATGATGAAATTTTATCTGTGTCTTCATCTGAAACTGGTATAAATTCCCAGAATTGATTTTTTTTATAAATATCGTCACCACATTTTTTTAATTCTTCTATATAATTCATTCTTAAAGAAGCTGGAGTCATTATTAAAATTTGTTTTTCACTTTTCATACCTTCTGCTATGGCTATAGAAGAACATGTTTTACCACTACCTAAACCATGATATAATATTAACCCCCTATATGGTGTATATAAATTTAGATAATCTCTCACAATTTTTTGATGTGTTAATAATGAAAATTCTGTGTTGTCTTTTCTTTCACAAGAATCTGATTTTTCTGATTCATCTAATTCTAATTTATAATCATTAAAGAGTGTATTAATAAAATTAACAAAAATTTGTCTATTATTCATATAATAAGTAGATGACTTAATAATATCCATTTGTTTTTTTGGTATTCTATCTTTTGTTATTGTATCACCCACTTGTACCATAGTTTCAGGTCCTCTTGATATGATTGTATAATCTGGTTTGGGTGTTTTTCTTTTTTCCACTTTATCACCTTCTTCGGTTGTAGCTAGTTTTAATTTTCGTTTCATTTTTATTGATTTTACGGCTATTTTTGGCGTCTCCTCTTTTTCTCTATCAATAATAATAGTAGGTTCAATTGATTGTGGAATAGATGTAGTTACTGATTTTTTTATAGTAGATAAGAATTGAGATCTATTTATTTTATTTTCTTTTGTTTTATCAATTATTTTTGTTTTGATTTCAACAGGAACATCTTTTTTTGGTTGTATTTTAATTTCTAATTGTTCTATTTTTTTTGGAATAGGTTTATTTTTTAATTTATCTAAAAGTGATTCAGACATATATAATAACTAAATACATTTTTTTATTTACTTATTTTATAAATGAATAAAAGAGAAAGTAGTCTTAATTCTAGATTTATTATTTTGGGTGCTGGTCCATCAGGAATCGCATGTGCTGCAACATTAGCAAAATCATTTCCTGATGATAAAATAACTATTTTAGAAAAGGGAATTTGTAGTTTAGAAGAATATGTAAATAGAGATTTAAATAATCATGAAAATTATTTCGCACCTTCATCAGATAAAGATTTCGCTTATTATATTGAAACTCAAGATAAACCTATTCAAAATATAATTCAAGGTCAAGGATGTGGTGGAGGTGTTTTAGCAAATTATAAAGCTTGTATTTATAATTCTGATGAAAAAGGTGATGATCAATGGATGGCTGGACAATACGGTAAAAAATTTATGGAAAGTAATAAAGCTGCTCTAGAAATATTTGAACCAATCGATTATGATTATGATGAATTAAGTGCAGATTACAAGCAGTTATATAATGATTTAAAAAAAAAATGTGAAACAAGTGAAAATAAGAACAATATTAATGTTCTTAAAAATTATATTTATGTGGATAAAGAAGATAAAAATAATCGAAGATTAATATGTAATGCTTTAGATGAGTATGATAATATTGAATTATTGAGTGGTTATAAAGTAGAAAAAATAATATTAGAAAATAATAAAATTACTTCTATTTCTGGATCTAAATATTTATCTTGTAAGGAAGAAGATTTGGAAGAAGTTTTGGAAGAAGATTTGGAAGAAGTTTTGGAAGAAGTTTTGGAAGAAGATTTGGAAGAAGTTTTGGAAGAAGATAATACCTTTTTTTTTAATGTAGTTGAATCACAAGTAATATCATGTGTCGGTGCAATTCAATCTGCTGAATTATTTTTAAAAAATAAATTAATAGAAAAAACAAGTCCTATTAAAGATCACATTGGTTATATGGGACTAATATATGAAATTCCTGATAAATATGAAATGGACAATAAAAAAATAAAAATAACAAGTGAATTATTAAATGATGTTTCTGAACTCACAGGAAATTTAATATATGATGTAGACTTTGGTTCTAGAGAAATGGAAACATATCCTAAAGATATTTTATATGATTTTACCGATTGGTCAAAACCAGGAGGACATCCTGGATCAAAAACGAGTATAAAAAAATGGGTTAATAAAGATTATACGTTAAATTTCCCTGAATGGCATGGTATAAATAGATTTAATACAGGATTGAATGATCTATCAAATCCTATAACACCTATTAAGGATAAGACTGGTAATTATATTAAAAAAGGAGATCGCATTTCATATGATGAATTACCTGATATAATGAAGACTGAAGAAATAAAAAAAAAATATAATTTTAGTGTAACTCCTAATATGCAATTCCGTCCAACTGATAATAAAACACAAACTTATTTAAATATAGAACCATGGACATGGTCAGAGGATAAACCATTAGCAATTCTTTTTACATCAACTGGAATAGATTTACCAAATAGTGAACCAATCACGTTAGATGAAAAGGGAGAATTAGTTGTTAAACTAAATTATTTTGGTCCTGGTAATAAAAACAAGGATGAAATATTAGAAAGAATTTTAGATGCGGATTTAGAAAATAACAAAATATTAGAAAGTTTAGGTTTTAAACTACAAGGTAAACTTCCTACTAAAGAAACTATTGAAAATGGATTATTCACATTTTATCACTATATGTGTAGTATGCCTAGAGGTGGAAAAAATGGATTATTAATAGTAGATAATGATTTTAGAGTGCATGCGAATGATAGTAAAAAACCTATCGATAATTTATATTGTTGCGATTTAGGAACTTTAGCCGAACCGTTTTATGGATCTACGTCTTTAGTAGCTGGTTCGTTAGGATATGATTGTGCTAAATCGATTAATAAAAGATTTGTTGAAAATGAAATAGACATTAAAATGTCTATGTTACAATTTGGAGAAAATTTTTTAAGAAATTTATTAGAAGAATTAAAAAAATAATAATATAGCTACTAACTAATTTTTAATATTTATTTATTTATATAAGTAAATATTATGGCTCAACAAAATATTAATAGTATTTATTTAAATTCTGATGCAGTTGCTAATTATATGCAAGCCGCAGATTTATCTCTTGGTGATGGTAATGGACGATTATCAAGTGATGAATTATCACAATTTATGAATCAAAATATTGTAACTTGGGTTAATCCTCCCTCTTTAACTACAAGTGATCAAATAAACATAGAGGTGCTGCACTTGGGAGCTCCACAAACTGATAATTTAGCCCATTTTCAAGTATATTATGTATTAGGTATGTATTTATTAATTACGTCACGTCGTCATGATTTAATGGGAAATGTTACTTACGATCAATTGGTTACACAGTTTAATCAAACATATGGTGATGCTAATGCTGTTGCAATGCCGCCAATGCCTCCAATGCCGCCAGCAGCAGGAGTAGAACAAGAACAAGAAGAATGTCCTATATGTTATGAATCATATAGTGTAAATGCTCCTTATAATATTACATTACGTTGTAATCATCAAATTTGTGCTAGATGTATATTGCAAATATGCGCGAGAGGAGAAGATGCTATGAGATGTCCAATATGTAGAGCACCCTTTAATCAAGCAATATGTCAGCAAGCACAGCAACATATTGCAGAACAACCTGCACCAACACAAGGTGGTAGAAAAAGAAGAAGACGTAATGGGTCAAAATTTAGAAAAGCTAGAAAATCTAGAAAAGCTAGAAAATCTAGAAAAGCTAGAAAGTCTAGAAAACTATAAATGAAATAAATTTATTATATTTACTTAAATATAATAAATATGGTCAATCAAAAATCACATGATAGAAAAAAAAGATCTACTAGAAAAAAAAGAGGTAGAGGTATTGGACAAAGTAAACCTGTAAAACCACCAGCCCATCCATCAATACCAACAAACACTAGTAAATCTGTTAAATTTTCACCTAGTACAAAATCTCCCTCCAGTCCAAAACAAAATAAAACAAAAAAAATGTTTATATCAATGAATAAAAATAAACAAAAAGCTGTTACACAATATCAAAACCGCCAACAAGAACAAGATTTAATAGATATGATGTTAGGAAAAATACCATTAAATGGAGGGAAAAAAAGAAAAACTAAAAAAAGGAAACCGCTAAAAAATACTAAAAAATACTAAAAAAATATTTAAACGAATAAACAATTATAATATATAATGTATACTATATTTGTTTTTTTAATGTTTTCAGCTGCTTGTTTTGCAAGTGAATATAAAGCAGTAGATAGTTTAAAATTAGAAAATTATATTGGAAAATGGTATCAAGTGTATGGTGATAATTTTAACAGATTATTTCAATCGGATGGAAGTTGTTCAACTGCAAAATATGAAATTATAGATGATAATAAGGTTTCAGTATATAATTATCAATATGATAAAAATAACAACATTGATAGTATAAAAGGTTTTGCTTACTATAAAGAAGATGATTGTTGTGGATATCTAACTGTTAAATTAGCGGATAATCCAGAAGCACCATATTGGGTTTTAGAATTAGGACCAATTGTAGATAATTTATACGATTATGCTATTGTTTCTGATAATAATGCATTATCATTATTTGTGTTAACAAGAAATGTAGAAAATTTTTATAAATTGTATAACGAAACAGTAGTTGATTCATTGAATAATTTTGGATTTACAAAAAAATATAATTATCCTGTTACAATGGATCAAACAAATTGTGATTAAGTTAATTAAAGTAATCAAAATAATTTCAATGTTTCTTCACAAGCAGTTTGTTCTGCTTTTCTTTTAATTTTATGTTGTCCTTCACCTAAAAATACTAATACTTTTTCATTTTCATCTATATAATCTTGTATAGCTGAAAAACTATTAAATTTTTTATAATTAATCGCATTTTCCTTACATGTTTCGTGAATTTGTTGACCCATGCATAAATAAACACCCATTCTATAACCAGTTTCTAAATCATGATTAATTTCCAAATAATGAGGTGTAGTTTTAAATTCCTTTTGAATTTTTACCTGTAAAATATTTTTATAATTATCATCATCTTGAATTAATTTTACCCAATCAATATGTTTTTCAAAAATACTTTCTACAAAAATTTGTGCTAATTGAAAACCAGGTCCTGTAACAAATAAATTATCAAACCATTTATCTTCATCGTGAATTTCAATTTTATTACAATCTAAAAACAATGCTCCTAAGAAAGATTCAAAAAGACAGCCTAATTTTTTTAAATTTGTTCTAATTTTCTTTTCTTCTGCATGTTTTGAAATAATATACCATTTATGCAGACCCATTTCAAGTGCTAATTTACCAATAGCTTCATTTTTAACAATAGCAATTTTTTTTTCAGTCATGAACCCTTCATTTTCTTTAGGAAAACGTCTATATAAATAATATTTAGTAATACATTCTAAAACACCATCACCCAAAAATTCTAACCGTTCATTTGACTTACTTTTTAAAGGCATACAATCAAATGGTTTTTCAACAATTGTTATATTTTCTTGAATATTAGATAAATGAGGGCGTTTAGTATATGATCTGTGAATAAACGCTCTTTTGTATAATTCAATATTATTAACTTTATAATTAATATTATAACGACTTAGAATAGATTGAACATTGTTCAATGTAATCTCATTGTTATTATTGTTGTATGGGTTAAATATTAACCCTTCATCTGAGTTAATAATATCATCATCGTGATTTATGTTTTTATTTTCCATAATATATTATATCATTTATTTATTTGTATATAGTTTAATCAATTTAATTATAAAATAAAAAAAAAATATTTAGCCAATATATAATATGCCTGTTGGATTAATGAATGGAACCAAAAGAGCTAGAAGTATTCAATCTGTAGCTAATAACACCAATGTTTTCGGTATTATGGGTGGACGTATTCCTAGCGTTGGTGTAAATACCAGTAATAGATTCGCACAACAAAACAGAGGATCAACTACTAACCCTGTGCCTTATCCTATCAATATGGATCCTGCAGCCAGTAAAGAATATATGGCTAAAAATAACTTACTTTCTCGTAATCCCCAAGGATCAGGTGGTGTAGGTAAAATGTTTATGAGATTCGCATAAGTTTTTAATTTTTTATTTATAATTTAGTATATATTTAATTTTGTTTAGTAAATATATACATGCCTCAAAGAAACGGATATAAAAGTCATCGTGGACGTTCAGCTGTAGCAAGAAGAACCGAATTTGGTGGAGCTAGTGGAACGAATGGTATTATGCCTAGTGTAATTGTTAAAGATCAAAATGGTAATAAAATTAGAACCAGTTATTTTGGTGGACCCAAAAAAGGTGGGGCTGCCCCAAGTGCTACAGGATTCAATCGTGTAGGAAATACAAATCAACCTGCAGCTCCAGCTTTAAACAAAAATTATCTTTTTAATTTTAGACAAAATTCTAGTAAAGGTTATCCTGGTGCTGGTGGACCATTACTTTAAATATGCTATGAATTTATTACACATTTGAACATTTATTTGTCGTATATTTGTTAGTGCAAATCAATAATTAACTGAATATTGTTTATCTAAACATATTAATATTATATAATTGAGGTTTTACAAAATTTCCATTAATATATTTTCCATAAATAGGTCTTCCTTGTTGAAAAAAAATTTCTATTTGTTTTTGTCTCCATATTTTTTGTAATTGATGAGCAACTGGAGGTAAATGTTTATCTTCTTTTAACATTGCTTTTCGCATTATATATAGATAGTAAGATACTATTTATATATAATATTTATTATTAAGTTAATAGTATTTTGTTATTCTTATTTCAATTTGATTTTTATTTTTCTTTTTCTTTTTTCTAAAAATTCTTTTTCTTGTATTTGAATATCTTTTTCTCGAATTTCTTTTTGTTTTTCAATTGCATATTGTCCACATGGACCACAATGATCCTCATTGGATCTATCAATTCGTGAATTTAAAATAGTATTATTAGAAATAGCTCCCCATCTTCCTAATTGTATTTTTTTAGGATCAGGTAATTGTGTATTTTTAATAACTGCTATTAGTGTATTGAATATTTTTATCATTTTAAATATAACTACTTTTACGTATTTATATTTAAATTATATTTTAATAATTCAATTTTTCTTTTTAATTATTTTTCGTTTTTCTTATGGACTTTCTGTTGGACTTTCTTTTCAATTTTCTGTTATGTTTGATAGATTTTGTTTTTCTTTTGTTTTTGAGAGTTTTTCTTTTTCTCGTTTGCTTACGACCTCCTTTTTGTTTTTTCTTAATTAGGTTATGTCCTCCTATCCATTGTAACATGTTTTCATGAGTTCGATCACCATTGAATTCAGAAACTTTTTTACCTTTTACTAAATATAATATAGTAGGATAACCATCAATATTTGTGTGTATATCATAGTTATCTAACGCATCGCGTCCAGATGGATCAACATTCGCAACGACAACTTCTCCATGATAATTTTTCTCTAAATCTTCACATAATTTTTCCCATTCATCTTGCATACCAATACAAGCTCCACAGGTTGGACTATAATATTTAACAATCAATGGTGATTTTTTAGAATGTGTTAAAAGATTATTCGCATTTTTGTGATTAACATATAATAATTTCATTATTAAATATATATATATTGTTGCGAATATTTTTTATCATTATTTATTATATATGGAGTTTAAAGATATTAATTTAAAATATGTATTTTTAATCATATTTTTTTTATTAAGTATATATTTTACATGTACTGTATCATCTGATTCATTAAAAGAAGGTTTTAAAACTAATAGTAATTGTCCAAATATTTTGATACAACAAGGCAATGAAATTTATTTATATAATTCTAAATTGGCTAAAATTCCTGGTGTTAATCCAGTAAAATTTAACAATTTAGAAGATTATGTAGAATTTATTGATTGGCAAAAAAGTCAAAATATAAACTGTCCAATTTTATTTCTACAACATTCATATGATACACAGGGTAAACCTGTATATAAAATAAGACCAAGTCCAACTGATCTGCAAGGTGGATTATCACCGTCGCTTCCTTTAGGAGAACAACCAGCACAAAAAAGTAAATTAATAGATGCAGGTAGAAATGATCCTCCTTATAATAAAAATTCATATCCAGCATATGATCCAATGAATCTTTATGAAGGTGAATATACGCCTTTAGATAAAATGTTTCATGAAAAAGAAAAAGGTGAAAAAAGTGATAATCCAATGGATGTAAATTGGGGTGGAATAGATTATACTAATTCTGTAATAGATAGTGGATATTATGCAGAAAATACTTAAATATCATTTACGACCAAATAATCGTATATATTTTTAATGCATGTACTACTTATTTTACGCATAGAACCATTATCCATTTCATATTTAAAATCTTTTAAACATTCCTTATTTTTCTCTAATTCGTTTATTAAATATTTGATTGTTTTGTATTTTTTCATTATTGAAATAGCTGTTTTTGAACTAACACCTGGAATATTAGATAACATTATTTCACCAATGTTATTTGGTGTAATATTGGATTTTTTACATTTTTTTATAACTTCACTATAGTGTGTTTTATTTTCAAAAATTGTTTCAGTTTTTTCAATAATTTGCTCTTCACCATTTTCTATATTTAAAACTAATCTCTCTTTGTTTGGTTCATAGTAACCTGTTTGTTTATTTTGTTTTTGTATTTTATAAGCAAAATTTTTAATTATATCAATAGTTTCTTCTACACATAATGATCGAACAAGAGAGAATCCCTTAAAGAAATTAAGAGTAGTCATTGCTGAATAAAGAGTTTTGCGATCCATACGACCTTTAACTGGATTATAACGTATCATATCACCTTCAATAATATAAACAATATTATGATTATGAACAGGACTACAGTCTAATCGTAACGATTGCTCATTATATCGTCCATCTTTAATACTACTAGCAAGATCATATAATGTCTTTCTCTCGAATATTATTCTTTCTTTTCCTGTATCATCTTGTAAAATAACATCCCCTATGTCCAAACTCACATATTCTAAACTATGGTCATCAGGAGTAAATAAGTTTTTTAATTCTTTTTCACGAACATCAATCTTGATTAGCATTTAAATAATTATACTTCTAATTATTTAAATGATTTTAATGTTATCTTTAAAATATTTTTATCAAAAAATTTTATTTAAAACGCAGTTCCAAATGGATTTCCAAAATCATTAGCAGCTGCTGGTCCTTGATCCATATTCATCATTTGTTCAGGCATATTCCCTGGTGATGATGCACCAACTAGAGGAGTATTGGGTCCTGCATACATTTGATTAAAGTCAGGACTTTGTTGTTGTTGTTGTTGTTGAGGCAATGAATATTCATTGGTAGCGCTTTTATTATTAGTCATTTGACTTTGCATGGCTTCAGGCATCATTAAGTTAGGATTATTACTTACATATTGTTGAGAAAGAGGTTGTTTAACAACTACATTACCTGATTGTTTTACATAAGGTTTAGCAGATGTATTACCGTCCCACATATCTTGAACACGTTCAACTAATAATTGTACTTTATCACCTAATTTTGAATTAATACTTAATACGATGATTAAAACACTTAATATGATATTAGTCACACTAAATTCGGTGTAATTAAAGCCACTGTACGTAGGTAGATAGATAATAATACGATGAATTAAATAGATACTCAGAAACATTATAATCAATTGTAAAACAACTTCTGCTAAAACCATTAAACTTTCTTTTTCTTCATCCACATCTGGAATATAATTTTTAATAGTTTTTAATATAACAATCATAGGAATAATTGCTAAAATGGTGTATTGAACAATATTTAACATCATGGCTTTTTGATTTTCATCAAATTTAAATACAAAATTCACAAATCCTTCATTATTTAATTCTTTAGTTGATTCTTCTAATTTATCCATATATGATTTATAATTAGAATAAAAAATACATAAAAATATAATTTATAATAAAATTATAAAATGCTAAAAAATTTAACAAAACAAAATCATATTCCTAGATTTTTAAATACAGATGAATCAGTTAGACCACATGAAGAATATCAATATTTAAATTTAATTAATGATATATTAACAGAAGGGTCAATAGAAGAAGGAAGAAATGGGAAAACAAAATGTGTATTTGGTGCAGCAATGAGATTTTCTTTAGAAAATAATAAAATTCCTATATTAACAACTAAAAAAACTGCTTGGAAAACATGTTTAAAAGAATTACTTTGGTTTATAAAAGGTCAAACAGATAATGCAATATTAAATAATCAAAAAGTTCATATATGGGATGGAAATTCAAGTAAAGAATTTATGAATTCAAGAGGTATAAATTATCCAAAAGAAGGGGATTTAGGACCTATTTATGGATTTCAATGGCGTCATTTTGATGCTCCTTATGTTACATGTAATAGTGATTATAAAAATCAAGGTATCGATCAGTTACAAGAAGTTATTGATTGTTTAAAAGATCCTGAAAAAAGAACGTCTAGAAGAATGATGATTACTGCTTGGAATCCTAATCAATTAGGCAAAATGGCTTTACCTCCATGTCATGTTTTATTTCAATTTAATGTTGTAGAAGGAAATAAATTATCATGTAGTCTTTATCAAAGATCAGTTGATTGTCCTTTAGGGCAACCATTTAATATTGCTAGTTATAGTTTTTTAACACATTTAATAGCACATCATTGTGGTCTAGAAGCTTATGAATTTGTTTATTATATGGGTAATGCACATATATATGAAGAACATTTAGATGAAATAAAAGTACAACTAAATCGAATACCTCACAATTTTCCCCATATAAAAATATTAAATAAAAAAGATAATATTGACGATTATACATTTGATGATTTTGATATAATTGAATATAAACATCATGAGCAGATAAGAATGA
>Ga0209533_1005405_pt1 | contig 10887 bp, 4 predicted proteins | sample COG_04_FD_184748 | JGI IMG/M metagenome (GOLD analysis project Ga0209533, IMG submission 184748) | Pelagic Microbial community sample from North Sea - COGITO 998_met_04 (SPAdes) (version 2) | ecosystem: Environmental > Aquatic > Marine > Neritic zone/Coastal water | place: Helgoland, sampling... | reverse complement strand
CTATCAGCTCACGTATTGGGGGCGAGATCGCAGCCGCGGCGAGGTGCTCGATCTGGGTTATTTGATTCACCGGGGAACCTATCGCAACGCGCAGCTATTCGGGTTTATCGATCGTGGCCATCTTGCCCTAGGCAAGCGGGCGGATATTAACGTGATCGATTTCGAGGGTTTACAGCTAGGTGCTTTGGAGATCCGGCAGGATTTGCCTGCTGGGGGCAAGCGTCTCATGCAGAGTGCCTCAGGCTACCTAGCAACCATTGTAAACGGGGTGATTACTCGACGCTTCGACATAGATACGGGCGCACGACCGGGTCGATTGATTCGTGGCAGAGCGTAAGGGGAATCATGGGCAAGCGGCGCTATTGCCTCAGGCTAAGCGCTCGGTGTTGATGCCGGTCTTTAGGGCATGCCTGGCGCTTTACCGGACGTTCAATGTTCAATGGGCGCTTTGGTGGCGTTTTCAGGGGATCAAGGGTCGGTAAAAATAGCTTTACCTTTTTTATTTTTGAGAGTTAAGATATTTGGAAGTTTTATTAAAAGTAGACAAACATGACAAATCTATACTCTTTAGGGGTGCTTGTGGTGCTCGCCTCGATCTCCTTTACGGCAGATGCTGAAAAGCGTCGATACTTTGAATCCGAGCGAGTTCAACCTTCGCCCTATATTCCGGAGCCGACGCGTCTTGAATCGGTTGCTAAGAATACACAGCGGTTGGTTGCTTCAAAACCAATGCAGATCGATCAGGACAGCATTTCGATTCCAGTAAATTATGATGTCTCGGATCGGCGTATTGAAGTCGCTGGGCTAGGCGTTCGGGTTCACTATAGCAGTCAGGCGATGGGCGATTTCAGCCTAAGTAATGTATCGAACAAAAGCCTTATGGGGGTTCAAGACCAGGCTGACCTGCAAGACTTTGATAATGACCCGCAGACGGACCGATTCGTAATGGTCGCATGGGCTGCAATCGGTAACGGTGGTTGGACCGCCAGATCAGGAGAACCGTTGTTCAATATTCAGGCCCGGGGTCTGCAAGGCAATAGTTATATCAACTTCTCAGAGATCAGCACCCAAGAGGGGTTCAAGTTTGCAGCGGAATCAATCGCTTTAAAAATGCATGACGCGGGAAGAGTTGATCAGCAAACGCCTCAAGGCCCGGGTCGAGGGAATGTTCGCGAGGACGATTGCCAAAACTTCGGTCGGCCAAGGCAAAATGGGTGCGAGCGTAGGGAGACTCGATAGCCGTCTGAAACGCGCTTCGGCGGTGATTTGAATTGTGGCATTGCCTGCTGGCTTTGGCGCCGGGGCTAGAACCGGCTTAAGATGTACCAAAGAAAATCGTGGCCTGCTTTAAAAACAGGCCATCAAAGACAGCCCGTTAGACGCCAAGACCGGCAGCGAGCCGTTTTTATACTCTCAGAGTGATCGGTATTTCCTGAGATGACCCTTGATTAAACCCAACGGCTATTGAATAGATGACACGGGCAGGGTACTTATTGGGTTATCCTAATCGGTCGTGGCTTATGCAATCGTTTTGGGCCATTTTCGTGTGATGCGCTTTTTATTTGCACTGATCTTGATTGAACGGGCGGTCTGTAAAGTGCATTCTGCGTAGGACTATGGTTTGGACCCGATGCTTGCCTTAAGCGAGATAGATCATGACAGCCATAGGCTGTCGTCGAGTGCGAGCGGGCCGTTTCGGAGTTTAAAAAACCATGACAATCTCTGTTCGTCGATTTAATGCCGCTGGCGCGCTTTTACGATGGGTGGTTACGATGGCTATCGTTTTTTGTGCGAGTCATTCGATCGCCGGAAAACAAAAAATCTATCTTGAGACCGAGTCCGGGGCGACCAGTGCTTCAAGTAAAGCGCTAACGGGCCAAGTGCTGTACTTGAAATATCAGCCCAATCCAGCAGAGGGCAGTACCGGGGTCTCGGTGAATTTGTTTTTTGATTCTTCAAAAATAAACCCTTCGCCTCGAGATGAGGTCCTGGACACCGCGGGGCTTGAACCCTTATTTGCTAATAATTTCTTTGGATCGAATTATCTCAAGGATGATCAAGATCTTGATGCCGATCCGGCAACGGATAAAATACTACGATTAGTCTGGGTTGCCTTTTCTGGCAATTTTGATTCGAATTCCGATGGCGCCGCGGTCAGTTACCCCTTGACGCTCGCGGCGATTGAGCTTGAGGAGGTTGATGGCGCGTTTGGCGGGGAGGGCGAGACGACACTGCATGTTGCACCGGACCAGGATAATTTACCGCCCTCGCACAGTGACTTCGATCTGTCCCAACAAACTGAGTTTAGGCTAACGTTTGACGGTGTTTTTTTCGCGGTGAAGCGGCAGCGGTTATTTTTGGAAACCGAGACCGGGGCAAGAGCAATTGACGCACGAGACCTGATCGATCAGTCCGTCATCTTAAATTATGTTCCGAACCCGTTGAATCCAACGCCACTTGTGGTGGCGAATGTTTTCTATGATAGCGCGGCGATTAAGCTCACGCCTCGGGACGAGGTATCGTTGCACCAAAACCAAGATGGGCGTGATGATGGCTTTTCGCCCTTGTACAGCGACAATTTCCTAGGCTGGGGCGAGGTTCAGGATCAGCGGGACCTAGACAATGATCCGGCGACTGATCGGATGCTGATTTTCACTTGGCTTGCGATTGAAGGGGCATTTGATCAAGCGGCGTCCTATCCACTGCCGTTGTTGGCGCTGGATATCACCCCGGTTGCCGATGGGGTTGCAGCACAGACGACGATCGTTTGGGCCGCGCCGGATCAGTTTAATTTGCCACCCTCGCACAATGATTTCTCTGATGCGGGGTTTGAACCGTTCCCGATTACCCTGCCGGCTGCAGGGGACGCTTTGGCGTTTCAGAACTTGTATCTGCAATCAAGTCTTGGGCGGTCAGGCGTTCAGACCAAGGATCTCTTTAGATCAAATGTGACCCTGTGGTATCACCCTCAACCAGAAACGGCGACGAACAGCCTAGCGGCGCAAATTTATTATGACGCGTCAAAAGTTGCATTCGCCATTGAAAACGCGACGGTGGATGGTGGCGCCTTTTCGCCCAATTTTGCGCGGGGGTTTTTAGGGTTTGATGTTCGTGGGGATGTGATCAATGCCGATGGGGATGAGGCGACCGATACTCAGCTTATTCTGAGTTGGCTGGATGCGGCGACTCCCTTTGATGAGGGACAGGTTTATCCGCTTGCCCTAGCTGAGTTCACGGTGAGCGAGGTGGACGGTTCGTTTGAAACACAAGGGCGGAGTGTGGTGCAGGTTCGCGCTGACCCCGAAAATCTCCCTGGGACTCATAGTGACACCCCGATTCACGCGCAATCGTCGTTTGAAATTTTATTTTCAGGACAGCCTGAGGCAGTTACTACATTGCCCGACGGCGAGCCAACCGGGTCGGACGTCGCGGCGCCTGACAATGGAGCGACAGACGCGTCCGAAGACACGCCTGATCCTGAACCCCCAACCGAAACTGAAGTTGGTGGACTGGTGTTGTCTTTACCGACACTAGTGGTGGCACTGGAAGCGAAATCTGATCAGGGTGTCGAGGGTGAAGCGCTGGCGGCTTTTCGATCCGCTGCTACCGCAACGGGTCCGAACGGCGAAGACCTGACGTCGGAGATTGTGAGCGATGTGCCGGAGGCCTTTGAGCTAGGTGATCAGGTGGTGACCTTCAGCGTGACCGACAGCAATAATCAAACCGTACAGGCACAGGTTACCGTATCGGTAGTGGACACCACGCCGCCGACCGTCTCGGTAACCCGTGCGGTCTTCGAAGCGACAAAGCCTGAGGGCGCGGTCATTGGCGAGGCTCAAGTTCTGGCCGCCGTCTCAGCATTAGATGAGGTCGATATGGCACCTGTTGTTTCGATTATCACTAACCTATCGAGCGATTTGCCGGTAGGGACTACGCCGGTTGCGGTGTTAGCTTCGGATGCCAGCGGCAACCGACGGCTCGCAGTGGTGCTGATTACGGTGCGCGATACCCAGCCGCCCATTGTGAATGCGGCGTCGCTTGTCGTTGAGGCGCAATCGAGCGCGGGTGCAAGGGTCAGCTCGGATGCTTTATTGGCACAAGTGTCCGCGACAGATCAGGTGGACCAGCAGGTTCAGTTGAAGCTGGTTTCGGCGCCGCCAGAAAGTTTTGAGGTAGGCCGCTATGAGATTGAAGTGATTGCGGTAGATGATTTTGGTAATGAGGCGCGCGGTGCGCTTGAGCTCAAGGTTGTGGACACCCAAGCGCCAATTTTTTCTGCCCAGAGTGATTTGAAGCTCGCGGTGTTTGATGATGCCGTGGTTCTGCAGTCCGAGGCTCGGGTGGCGGGTTGGCTCACGCAGCTGATTGCTACGGACAAGGTTGATGGTCAGGTCGCGGTGACCCATAACGCGCCGGAAACCTTTGGCCTAGGCGCCACAACCGTTCGATTCGAGGCGGTTGATCAGAGTAATAATGTCGCATCGGTCGAGTATCAAGTCATCATCAGTTCAGGGCCGAACTTAGTAGTGCCGCTAGATTTGGTCTTGGTTGCGTTAGACGGGGCTGGCTTCTCGCAGGATTCGGCTTTAATTCAGGCCTTTTTCGCATCGGCCAGCGCCTCTGACGCGTCTGGCAATGATTTAGCCGTCAGTATCTCGGCGCCGAGTGTTTTTGCTTTGGGAGAGTCTCAAGTGGTATTTGAGGCCATGGACGATGAGACTGGCTCGGTTTCTAAAACAGTAAAGGTAGTGGTGATTGCGGCCTCGTCAATTCGAGACAGTGATGGCGATGGGTTGGATGATCAGTTCGAGGTTGACGCCCAGCTTGACCCCAATGATGCAAGCGATGGCGCGCAGGATAGCGATCAAGATGGACTGACCAACCTAGAGGAATACGAGCGTGGTCTTGATCCGCAACAAGATGATGTGCCCCCCTCCGTTGTCGCGCCCTTTGATTTGGTCCAAGTGGCGACTGGACGCTTGACCCCAGTTGATCTGGGTTCGGCCGTGGCAACGGATGCAAAAGACGGTGACCTTTCGGCAACGCCCACGATGCTTGGCCCGTTTAAGCCAGGCCGTTATGAGATTATTTGGCAGGCCACGGATGCCGCGGGCAATCAAAGTGAGGCGGTTCAGCTGCTGGTGATTGAGCCGTTGATTTCGGTGGTCGAGCGAGTCCGGGTGTCGGAGGGTAAAACCGTTGTACTGCAGCTCAAGCTCAACGGCCGCGCCCAAAAGTATCCCATTGTCGTGCCTTTTACCGTCTCGGGTACCGCGGTGGCGGGTCAAGACTACGTGATAGCGCAAGAGACGCTCGCGTTTCAGGCCTTGGGAAGTCGCGCCCTTGAGGCTGAGCTTGTGATCGAGATCCTAAGTGATGGGGAAGGCAGCGAGGGCGATGAAGTGATAGCGCTTAACTTCGAGGCACCAGATCAAGGGGCGCACTGGGGACGATTGACAACCAGCGTGATCGATATTGTTGAGTCGCCAGCGCAGCCGGCTCTGAATTTGAAAGTTAATCAAGGGGTGTCCGCTGGCAGAACGATTGCCCAAGGCGGTGGTGCCGCTATAGTTGAACTGGAAATTGAAGATCCCAATGGCTCGCACAGTATTGATTGGTCAGGTTCTGACGCTGCAATTCTCTCGGATGCTGACATTGATGGCCCAACCCTTGCACTTGATCCAGCGAATATCGGGCAAGGCGCCTATTTAATCCAGGCGGCGGTAACCGATAGCGAGCTGGACGGTCAAGCGTTCAGCGCTGCGCTCACCTTATTTATAAAAGCAGGGGAGGCTGTTGAGGTTGATTCCGATGGCGATGGTATTCCGGATCGTCTGGATACTGCGCCGCAGACCAATGCCATCGCTGTTGATGTGGGCGCAACCGATGCGCTGGTGGTGGCCGATGAGGGGGTAAAGCTGGTGATGGGGGCCGCGGTCGTGGGCTCTGGCGGGGCAGGGCTTGCGTTGACTAAAGCAGCCTTTGTTGACGGCGCCAGCAGCGCGAATGCGGCAGACGAGGCTTTTGACTATCCAGTCGGCTTGTTTGACTTTGAAATCACGCAGCTGTCGATACCGGGCCAAACAGTGAAAATTGTTTTTCCGTTACCGAGCCCGATTCCGGCCAATGCCAGCTATCGAAAATATAATGCCCAGGCCGGTTGGGTCAACTTTGTCGTGGATTCGAGCAATGCGGTTCGCAGTGCCCCAGGAGGGCAGGGCGCATGTCCAGAGCCGGGCAGCGATCGTTTCACCGCTGGATTAACCGTTGGCGACAGTTGTTTGCAATTGAGTTTGGAAGATGGTGGGCCAAATGATGCGGATGGCTCGGTGAATGGCTTGATTGATGATCCGGGTGGTATTGCAACGGCCGCTGAGACGGATGGTTCTGGCAGTACAACCGGCGGAACAGACACCTCGGGCGGCTCAGGCGGCACAACGAGCACAGGCACAACTACGACCGGTTCACCCAGCACAGCGCCGTCCTCTAAGAGTGGTGGGGGGGGTGGATGCGCTGTTTCAACCGGCCGCGCGCCAGACTTTGGTTTACTCGTGCTGCTGTTGCTAAGCGTCGCGCACAGGGCGCTCAGTTCTGTGCGCCGGCTTCTTAGCAGAATTTAAGGGTTGCAGCGGTCGGCTGTAGGAGTAAAAATGATAGTTTTTGGAATAAGAATCTCAGGCATGCACCCTTTTCATACAGCAACGGGTGACCTGATGAAGGGGCTGAGTTAGTAGTTGATTTCGCCACTTTATCGGCTTATATTTGCAAAATCGGCGGTTTTTCAGTTGAAATACGCGATTTTTATAGGCCGTTAGAAACGCTTGTTGATGAAATGTAGGGTGTATGGGTGGTTGGACGTGTCGGTAACCCAGAGAAATAAAAAACCAATGTGCTAATTTGGGCGCCGCTAATTTCGGCCAAACGAGCGTTTTTGTAGATAAACGAGAACGCAACAAGACAACAAGACAACAAGACTAGGGGAAAGCCTGATGTTAAAGAAATCAAAAGCATGGGTGGATATGCTCCGCACAGGACTGGCCAAGGTGATTGTAAGTACCGTTTTGGTCGCCACGGCGGGTTGGGCCAACGCGGCGCCGACCTTATTTGATTATCCGATTAATATTTCTCCGGGCTTCGGTGAAGCGTCTGAGGAGGCGCCGGGGGTGCTTTTCTCTTCCTTTGGAGCGACCGACACAAATGCGCCAACGGGTCTTTCTGTGGTTGAATTCGCGCTTGATGGTACCGGCATCTATGAGATTCCAGGCACTGAAACTTTTGACGCCTATGGCAGCTTCCAGTTGAATGCAGACGGTAGTTATAGCTATGTTGTTGACCCCCTAACTTCGGAACCGTTTACCGTAACCTATAATGTTTTGGTGACGGATAGCGCTGACGACGGCCAAGCCTATTTCAACGTCATCATCACCGGCGAGGGTTCCATTACTGAAGGATCCACCTTCACCTTAACTGCGCCCCCGGCGATTGTAGTTGCCGAGGGGGATTCAGAGGCATCTAGTTCAGCGCCGGGTGTGTTAATAAACTCCGTTGGCTCAGATGGGTTAACTTTTGATGGACTTGAGGTGACTAAGTTTGGTTTTGACGAATATTTCACCTTACCCGCCGGTTCAACAGATGACAGTGGCTTTTATGGTGATAGTCTCATTGTGGGCTCCGATGGTAGCTACACCTATACTGGTGCCGGGAGCGATTTCTATGAATCATCTTTTTATGTAGAAGTAATAAACGTTAATGACGTACTTGCATCCCCGGCTGGTATGTACGTCAGTATTATATACGAAGGGGTCATTGACTCCGATGGCGATACCCTCGGGGATAATTTTGAACTTTCAGTGGGTACGGATCCCAATCTGGCGGACACCGATGGTGACGGGATTCCAGATAACGGTGACGGGGGTTTATATTCTGACGATTACTTGTACGCGACGGCAATTGCTCAGCTGCAGGCCGCTCAAGGTCCAGGCTCAGCGCTCGAGAGTTGCATAACAGACGCCTATCCGGTGGCCACCACACTGAATATAGGGGAAGTGGATTTTCTGAATTGTGAATTTGCCACTGACATCAGCTTTGCGGGAATCAATAACTTCCCTGCGATCACAACTCTGATTATTTATAACGTAAATGAAGATCCAGTGACTGGTTTGGAAAATGAAACTGACTTTACGCCGATCGCTGATCTCAAAAACTTAGTTTTCCTGAACGCTTCCGAAAACGTTACTTTTGATAATAGTGACCTTTTGAGCTTCGTAGATCACCCCACATTGACCTCCTTACATGTGTCCAACCATGGTTTTGATGGCAGTGCTTGGGCCACTTTTTCTATGTCAATGTCATCGTCTTTGACACAGGTTGATATTTTTCAAGGCGCATACGCGATGTGTCTAGTGCAATATGCAGACACTGACCTGCCGGCGGATTATGAGCTATGCGAAAACCCATTAGACACGGGGACCTTGACGTTTTCTAATTCTTTAGTGGTGCTTTCAATATCAGGAAAGCAGATAATTGACGTTAATGATTTATTCTTAATGCCTGCACTAGAGCATTTGAGTCTTAGAAATGCCTCTGGCTCGCAAATCGATGAGCTGCTGAATTTTGTGGTAGATCCAGAGACTTCAGAGTTAGTTCACCGATCACCCTCCGATAGCGGACAAGCCTTTGCGGGATCGTTAATGTCGTTAAATTTGTTTGGTGCGGGTGAGAATTTAACAGATACGGATGCTGCAAAGATTCCCCTTGCGTTTCCTCACTTAACGGCGCTCGTCCTTGATCATACAGACATCCAAGACTTGTGGGTTCTGTCAGGACTAACGTTGACAAATATTAATATCGGTGGCACCAAGGTTTCTGATATTTCGGCTTTGTACCTCGACGCCATTTTAGCTAATGAGGGTTATTTGTGGATCGGGAAGCTGATCGTTCCCACAGCTCAGATAGAGTATGCGCAAGGTGATCCTACCTTTTTTATTATAGATCAAGGAGATATCGATGCAGACGGGTTTTTTGACTCCTATGATACCGACGCCGATGGCGACGGGATCCTAAACGTTGATGATGTCTTTCCGTTGGATGGCAATGAATCGGGCGACTTTGACGGGGACGGTGTGGGTAATGCAAGTGACCCTGATATCGATAACGATGGGATTCTCAATGACGTCGACACCTATGACTATGATGCCTCACGGCAGGGTGATGTCGATAATAATGGAATAGATGACACTTGGGAGCTTTCAGTCTTTGGCTATACCGGAAACCAGGTTGATAAGGACGATGATGGCGATGGATTGGGCGCTTTGGCAGAGTATTTAGCAGGGACTGACCCCTTCAGTGCAAATGCCTCCCAGCGTTTAGTCCGTGCAACGGTGGTGGATCCGATTTATCCCGGTGAGAATGGCTCCTTCAGCGTTGACTACACAGTTGGCAATGCTGATGGCCTCAGCACAAACGATGGTGGGTTTTTGCCTGGACTCAGCCTTCGGGTGCACTTTTCATCTATAGAAGTAGATACCTTTGCAATCGATACCAGTGACGGGTTGTATCTCGACGGGTTGTTTGCGGTGGACAACGTTTGGAAGGCCGATACGGAAAACCTCGATGGTGATTTTAATACGGACAGCTACGTCACTATTTCTTGGCTGGACTTCACTGGTCAATGGCCAGACGTTTTGCCTCTGGACAACCTGATGAAGCTCAAGTTTAGACCGAAAGCGGGGTTGCACGGCGATGCTGTAACAACTTTGACGGTGCGGTTCTCACCGATCGAGACGGCAGAAGGGTTCGGTTTGGATGTTTGGGATCCGTATGAGCGGGGTGCAATGACGGTGCCGGTGTTCACAAGAGGGCCTCTTGATATAGATGCCGATGGCAAGGTGAAGACGTTTACCGATGGTATTCTGATTGCTCGAGCGCTGTTTGGTCTTGAGCCGATTGAGCAGTTCATGGCAAGCGATGGCGCATTTGCGAACTTTGGTGATGGCCAAGCCCGGCTAGCATTGCGGACAGGGCACCCATGGCTACTGGATGTTGATGGGGATGGTTTGGTAAGCGGGAGTACGGATGGCATCTTATTGTTGCGCCGGATGTTGGGTTTTGAAGGCCAGCAGTTGATTAAGAATGTGGTCGGCGAAGAGGCTACCAGGACCACGGCTGACGCGATTGGTGCGTACATTGATGACCTGATGCAAAACGTGACTGAGTCTGAGGGTGGTGAACCCTAAAGGAATGACTCATGTTGCGGTTTAAAAAGGGCGCCTTCAAGGCGCCCTTTTTTTATGTTTTGGCAAGACGGCATCCAGCTGATTGATGGCAGTCCTTTATTTTCGGATGGCCCGTTGGCTTATGCCGAAGCTTTAAGAACCCCAATCCGCTGGACGCGCGTCGGACTCACGAATTGGGTTCGCAGGACTCGCGGGGATTGACGCAGGGTTAGGCACATCGACGGCGGCATCACAGCAGGCATTAGGGATCTAGAGGTAACCGGATCCAATAGGCCGACAGTAGAGTTTGACTCAGGCCTGGCATGCTTGTCCGGCGCAGATGAGGCCGCCTTGGATTCGAACGCTTTTGGTTCTGTTGCCGATAACGATAGCAGTTCAGATGGCGATGAAGAGACGAAGGGCGAATCGAACAATCCCCTAGATGCTGCGAATTCTGGCCAATAACGCACATGAGGGGCTGTAATTGATAAAAAGGACGCTAATAGCCCTTTTTCAATGCAAAATATTTAGACGAAGTGTGATCTGATAAAGGGTTTCAAGCGCTTACTGTATGACCCGCAGGAGTGTGTAGCTGAGAGAAAAGGCGGGTCAAAAATCACAACGCGTTGCAAGAAAGTGGGTTATCAAACTTTAAGCTAAAAGCTATCGAGGG
>Ga0209533_1005404_pt1 | contig 10887 bp, 8 predicted proteins | sample COG_04_FD_184748 | JGI IMG/M metagenome (GOLD analysis project Ga0209533, IMG submission 184748) | Pelagic Microbial community sample from North Sea - COGITO 998_met_04 (SPAdes) (version 2) | ecosystem: Environmental > Aquatic > Marine > Neritic zone/Coastal water | place: Helgoland, sampling... | reverse complement strand
CGTCGGCATCGTGTCGTTCATTGTCCTGTGCCGTGTGATCTACGTGACGGAGGTGTTCCCCCGCCCCGCCGCGACCCGCAGACCGTCATCTTTGTCTGTACTGGGTATGGGGACGCCCCTCGAGGGCCTCGTGCCGTCGATGTGCGACCTTGACGTCTCAACGGCGAGTCTCCAGGACGTGTGGCGCTTTCTTGTCCTCGCGAAGGAGGCGTGGCACACCACGCCACTGACGGCGCACGGGGCGTTCCGGCAGTTGCTTCACGCCCTGTGTGGCAGGGTGGGGTTCTTTCTGACCCACCCCCTCGCGGCGAGCGAGGTGGGCGACGACGTCCACGAGTTCATTGGCTGTGGCCACGTCAACGCGGTCCACGTCGGAAGCAAGACGCTTTTTGTTCCGTCGATTTCGTTTGTGTCAAGGGCGGCCGGCACGCTGACGGACATGATGCGCGACGTCTTTGGGGTGTCCCGGTCCCTGTCCACCTTCCCGGTTCGTGACATCCGGAGGGTGTTAACGTCTGCCCGGCTGCACCTCTGCAAGCTGGACAAGGAGCCGGCGTCGGCGTCGGCGTCGGCGTCGAGCAGAGAGCCGGCGACGTCTCGGGCGGTCATCCGGCCGATGCTGTGGGCGTGCGGCATGGACTCGGTCATTTCCGCCGTCGGTGACCGCGCAAAGCTTATCGTCACGGGAGAGCTGACGGCGTTTGGGGAGGACGTGTACGACGGCATGATTCTTCCGGGTGCCATCGAGGCGACGGTCCAGGAGACCCGGCTGCGGCTGGGGGGTGCCATGGACGCCGAAACGGCTCGCGTGTTTACGGAGGACGCCGTCGTCCCTCCGGAGGTTGCGCTTCGGATCATGCAGGGTCAGCGGTCGTCACATGTTGCGATGTCCCAGCACCTCGTCACGATGTCCCCAGCCGTGATGTTCAGCGTCGCGTCCGCGGCCTACATGCCGCACATCAAGGACAACGGCACCGACGACGAGATGGATGGGGGTGTGGCGGTCCCCGTGCCGTGCTCGACCCTGGCGGCGGTCGTCCTGTCTGAGCGAGACGTCAAGCGGCAGGCAGAAGCGTCCGCCGAAGCGGCGTTGATGTTGGCCGGGGTGGAAAGGCCGAAGGGGATGGCGCCGGACAGCGAGACAGTGATCACCACCAGAAAAAAGCAGCAGGAGGGGAGTATCGTGTTGGGGTTGCTCGGGCATGTGGATGTGCCGGGGAAAGCAAAGGCAAAGGCAAAGGCAAAGGCAAAGGCGGTGGACGCGGGTGCGCGGAAGCAGCTTCCGGGTGTACCTCCCCTCTGTTTGACCGGGACGCCGTCGTTCCGTTCCACCGCCAGTTCCAACCACCGCCTCCGCAAGATACGGTTTGCACTCGAGACGCACACGACGGACCAGGCGGCACACCTCGCGTCGCGCCCGGACCTGTGTGGCCTTTTGTTCCTCCGGCTGCTCATGTCCAGTCTGTCTGCTTCAAGCGGCGGGCTTCTCCTGTCGTCCTTCGTCGTGCCCACGTCCACCGCCCTGTCCCAGTTTCTCCACGGAACAGGCATCCAGGCGGACGTTTCGCTCCGGCGCGGGATGCGTCCCGTCATTCTTCCGCTCAACGGCGGTTGGTTCACTGTCATCATGTTCGACCGTCGTGGGAAGACGACCCGGACACCAGCCCTTCTGGCGTACGAAGCGGCACTTGTGTGGATGTCGCTCGTCGTCGTCGACCCGTCGGGCGCATGGACGTCCGACGTGCGCCTGAAGCGTGGCGTCGCTGAGCACATGTCCGAGTTTGGGAAGGACAACCACCTGTACCGAGACGACGACGGTGTCAATGACAAAGACAACGACGGCACTCCCGGCGGTGCCGGTCTTGCCACGCGCCCCGGAGGCGGAGGCGGGGGCGGGGGCCATGCATCAGGGGTGTTGTTTGACGACCCGCGTATCCTCCGAGACGTTCTCCCGATGGTTCCCGGTCGCTCGGGGACAGACCTTATGTTTGGGTCGCTTGTCCGGTCCGAGATTGTCCTTGGGCCCCGGAACGGCGGTGGTGCCCACGTCCCTCGCCCGTTTTGGAGACAGGTGTTGACGGACGGCGGCATCATCCCCGACACGATGTGGACGTCCATCGTCGCGGGGGGTCGCCGAGAAGAAGAAAAGGCGGGGGTTTCCGCCGGAATGCTAGCGTTACCAATGCCGCCACCATCGTCGTCAGCGTCATTGGTCGACCAACTGGTCGACACCGTCGCCGACTTGAAGTCTCCCAAACGCCAGCGGGGCCACTTGCTCAAGATCGGACAGGACGAGCTGGCAGATCTCTTGGGTGTTGCATGCGGCGACGACGACGACACGGGCGACATCCGGTTCGAGGTGATGGACGAGGACGAGGACGAGGACGAGGACGATTTCTGGCGCTCCTGATTTGGAATATATGTACAGTTGGTGGCGTGTTACTAGGTGTGTGTGTGTGTGTGTGGTGTCAGAGCCTGGCAACTAGGACGCAATGCTCTCCGGTGACCGTGCCTCGACAGTGACCCAGAGTGTCTTGACCGAGTCTCAGTGTTCGTCCGAGACGGCGCCTCCGCCTCTGGTGCCGCCGCCTGTGTCCCCGTCGTCGTCGCTTCTTCCGCCGAAGCGTCGTCAGACAAAGACGGTTCCCAGCGTGGCGCCCCGGCTGCTTGTGTCTACGGTCGACGGCGTCGCGCGTGCGGTGGACCACCTGTCGTTCAACGGCTGTACTCGGGCGCTCGTGGTGGACATCGAGTCGGTGACGATGGACGCCTCTGCGGGCCGCGGCGTGTCGGTGATCCAGGTCATGCCGGTGGGACCAGAGCACGGCGTCGCGTACGTGTTCGACGTCCACGGGTTGGGTTGGGTGGACGTCGACACGCCCCGCAGTGTGGCGTTGGAGACGCCTGGGAAGCGGCAGACGTCCACGACGCTGGGGACGCTGCTGGAGTCTCCTGCGGTGTGCAAGTTCATGCTGGACCCCCGACGGGACGCGTCGATGCTGTTCCACCTCCATGGGATTCGACTGACAAACGTGGTGGACCTCCAGGTGGTCCACGCCGTGACGGAGGCGTGCCAAGGCCTGACGGCCACAGACACCCGCTTCCCCCGCGTCTCCATGTTCACTCCAACGACGGGTCTGTTGGACGTCTACACCAACGTGATGGACGCCCCGGACAAGCTCCGGGAGCGCATCGCCGAGACGGAGGCGGTCGGGCACGCCATGTACGCCCCGTCCCACGGTGGCAACCCGGAGGTGTGGGCGGCGCGTCCCCTCCACCCTTCCCTCTACCGGTACGCGGCACTGGGCGTTGTGTACGTCTCCCGTGTCATGGACGGGATGCGGGAGGCGCTTGCGCGTCTGGCACCTGACACACACGCCGCGGCGTGGCAGACCATTTCTCGCTTGTGTGCAGACCAGTTGGCGCGGGCGTGTCGACCTGGCGACTTCTCCCCGTTTGACGTTACCGACGTGTTTCTGGTCGCCGAGTTTGACGTTGCGACGCTGAGCCCACACCGGGTGCGCGATGGGTATGTATAGACGTGGACCCTGAACCCCGGTGGCAGCGACAGCGACGGCGACGGCGACGGCGACGATGACCGACGACGCGTTCCACACGTTCCTGGGTGCCGCGCTTGAGGAAGGGATGATGGACCGCCTTGAGGTCCGTCGCCCCGTCGATGGCGGCGCGTCGTTCCTGGTGGCCAGGGGTGACGGTATCCCTGCCGGCGCCGTCATCAGTCGATCGTCTCTGAGTTGTGTCCCGGTCGTGCTGACGTCGCTTGGGTTTCCGTCTCTTGACGCGGCTGCGGCCGTTCGGTACGCGACGACCGACCCGGCATGGATGGAGTTTGCGGCGTACTGCTCCACCATTAGTCGCCCCGAGGCGATTGGGCTGGTCAAGTCGACCCGGAACGACGACAGCGTGGACGTGCTGTCAGCCGGAGCCGTCGGTCCTGCTGCGTTCCTGTTCAACAACAGCCACGTCGTCCACCGCTGGTCCGACTTTTCGCCCATCATTCCTGGCCGTGCCGCCCCGGGTGTTGTCACCGACACACGCAAGAAGCAGCAGCAGTCGCAAGTGTCGGACGACGACGTCGTCGGCGGTGGGCGCAAGATTCTCGTGTCGAAGAAGGCGAAGGTCTGTCCGCCGTTCATCAAGCCCGTGTGTCCCGTGGGGAACAGGGTCCTCGCCGCGTCTCCGTTGACACTTGCCTTGGCACGGACTGATTCCCTGCCGGTGCTGTCGGCACTCGCCGAGCGTCGGAAGACGGACCCTTTCGCCGTCGTGGAGCCCAACGTCGTTGTGGCTGCCTACATGGACCTTCCGTCGTCTCCGTCGTCGCCGCTGGCACCGTCGGCGTCTTGGGAGTTGGTGATTGAAGTCCGGGCCCTGGACAAGGACATTCCGGCGGGGACGCCCCTGATGTTTGACGCGGCCAACGCGATGTCGACGACGGAAACCGCCGCCCGCATTGGGAAGGTTGTCGGCGCCAGTGTCTCGGCGTGGGAGCGCCGCGTCCAGGCCTGGGTGGCGTCGGCGAAGAAGTCCCAGCCGGTCGTCGTCGTCGATGGAGAGGGGGTGAGTGAAGCAGGTGCGGCGGCGCAAGAGAAGCACGACAACTTTATCCTGTCTCTGATGATGAAGTCGTACTGCGGGCCCCCTCCCGCGTTCCCGTCCGGTCCGGGTGACCGCCCTCGGTTCCCCGCCGCCCACGTCTTTGTGGTGGCGTCCATGGACGTTCCCGTCATGCTTGGCCACGTCGCGTCTGTGAGTCTGAAGTGGGCGACGTCCGTCCTGGCGACGCTCATGACGTCTCTACGGAACGCGGAGTCGTGGAGCGCGGCCCACGGGCCGTCTCTTTGCCTGGAGATGCTGCTGTCCGCCAACGCCGACGAGCGCGGGATGGACCCCATGGCCTACGCCGAGCTGGTGCAGACTCTGACGGCCGTCACGGCGTTCGCACAGACACGGCCGTCCGTCGAGCGCATGCAGTCGGACGCGTCGTCGGCGTACCTCACCACCGAGCTGCTGTGCGACTACCGCCATGCCATGGGGGCGTTGGTGAAGCGGGTTGTCGTCTCCACCCTGTCGGTGATTGGGGTGCAGGAGGTGACGGTCGGCACCGCCGGCATCACTGTCCGGATGACGTCGGGGGGTGAAAAGGACGCGCCGTATCTTTTCCTCCCGGAAAGTCTGGTTGTGTCTGAAGAGGTTGTGACTGTGTTTGTCGACGCCGCTCTGGCAATGGCGTCGCCGTCTGCGTGATGAAATGATGTACATGAAAGCGGACGGTTGTTGAAGAATTGGTTTGGGGGGGGGTGTGCACAGTTGTGTTGTTTTTGTGTGTGTGTGTGTGTGTGTGGCAGGGGGTCTAGTCGCGGGCGCCCTTGATGTAGGTCCACACCGCAAAGTGGATCAGGATGAGCTCGCAGGAGATGAGTGCGGCGTGGGACCTGCGCTGCCAGGTCTCGTAGTCGTCGCTTTTCTGGTTGGACTCGCCGTTGGCGCCGACGGCGATGATGGAGATGAAGATACAGATGACGGTGGCGAGCAGCAGGAGCTTACCCCACTCTGGGACGTTTTCGGCGTTGTCGGTGAGCTCGATGCACATGAAGACGGTGGTGACGATGAACGCGGCGGCAGCCAGAATGAACCCCGGGTTGCCCAGGGACCGGGTGTTTCCCTCGACGTGGGCCGCCCGCTGGCGGTTCCACAGCAGGAACGACAGTGTGACTCCAAGCAGCACCATCAGGACGGTCCGGAACAGGTCCGCCGACCCGATGTTGGCCTCCAGCATCCCCAGGGAGATGCCCCACAGCAGGGAGTTGGCGACCCACTGGTTGGCGAGGATGCCGCCGCTGTGGCCCAGCTCCCCGAGGTCGCGCCCGAAGATGTTGAACAGAACTCCTGCCGCGAAACTGAACACCAGGATCCCCGTCGCCACGACGTTGTTCCACTGGCCGAACCCGACACAGGGGGCCGTGCTCCGCACCCCGGCGGAGTCGACGGAGGCGCAGTTCAGGTCGATGATGCCGTTGTTGGGGAAGGCGGACGGCGAGTGCGCCAGGACAAGCCACGCAATCACGAGCTCAAGGGCCACCATCAGCCGCAGCCGCTTCGAGTTGGAGAACAGCTGCTTCAGTGAGCTGCTCAGCAGGGCCACACCGACGCCCATAACCATGTCCGACGTGCCGAACGCGGCATCCAGGCCGCCTTTGGCTTCGGCGGATGCCACATTCACGCCGACTTGGGCAATGCCTGATCCGGCAGGTGCATACGTGCCCTTGGTCGGTTTCGGCTTGTATGACATTGTGGGCGTGTGGTTTGAAAAAGTAGGGGGGGGGAGGTGTCTACCAACACACCACTTAACAGACGTATGTAGTTTCAAGAAGGGAGGACACAAAACCCGGCCGTTTCTTCCTTTTCGCTGTGTATAGACGAAGTTGTGTCTTTCCATCTTCTTCTTCTTCGCCGGTGTCAAGGATGGAGGAGTCTGTTCCCGATGTTGAGGCCGCACTCGAGACGCTGGTCGTCAGTGTGGTGGCGATTGTGTGTGCTCTGTGGTACGCGTCCTCTCCCCATCTGCCGGTCAACAACCTGTTGATCGTTGTCGCGGCGGCGGCGGTCGTGTCCCAGCTGATGCCTGTCGTCGGGACGCCGCCGGTGTGCATGTTCGAGTGGTGCCTTCCGTACGTTGTGAGTGTCGCCCACGTTGCGGCCCACGTGTCCGTGGCACTCCAGGCCTATGCCTGTGTCATGTTTCGTGTTCCCCTCAAAGGTTCGACGAGCAACGTCCTGGCGGCGCTGGCGCTCATGTCTGCCATCCTCATCGTGGTGGCGCTTGTCCTCGGGGTGGTGTCCATCTTTGTTCGCATCCACGACGCGGCGCTCGCTTGGGCGTACACCATCTCGACGGTGCTTGGACCGGGGTTGCTGGCGTCGTTCATTCCCGAGGCCGCCGGGTTGAAGGGCCACCCCACACCGGCTGCCACATGGAGGTCCTCGTCGCGCATCATTCCTGTTGTCGCCGTGTCTCTTACCGCCATCGTTCTGACCACCGTGGCCGCCGGTCCCAAGTGGCTGGCCGTCCCCCGGGCACCTGTCGCCGACAACGGACCCTCTGTGATGGTGTGCGACGCCGTGTTCCCGTCCTCCCACGCGGTGTGGAAGCATACCCGTGGCCTGCGTGTGGCGTGGCAGGTCCTCATGCCGCTCGCCTCGCTCGCCCTTGCACGCCTCCTGAGCACCGGGGACGTCGTCGCCCTGCCCCCGGTCTACGACGCTTCCTCAGACGACGACTCGTCCTCTGACGACGGCGAGGAAGAGGAAGAGGAGTCTGGCGGGCCCGACCGCGAGGCTGCGGCTGAAGCTTCACCGACCGGGGTCGGTGATGAATCTATCCAAACCGCGACGGGCGGGACGCCGCACAGTGCCGACGACAAGAGCGGCGCTCCTCGAAAGCCTGTGGGTGATGAAGACGTCGACGACGACAGCAACAGCGCAGTCGCTGAAGAACTACTGAGGGCCGCGATCCGTAACAGCTCCGGGTCCCCAACTGTCGTCGCCGACGGTAAATGAAGGTGGAACACGTGCTTCGGGACTCTCGACGGGGCGCTGCGTGTGCTGGAGGTAGCAGGAACCGGGATCGACGTCCTCCCCAAGCTCCGGGAACTGCTGGAGCCGTCCCCCCAAAAAAATAGACAAAATACTATGCGACGATGTACATTGTGGCATTCCCGCCTTCTTCAAGCGCCTCTGGTACGCTGCTCGACGTCACAAGAAGTCGAGGCAGGTCCGTGTCCGTGTCCCGCCAGGGCGTCGCGGACACCCCCCACCACGTCCCGGTCTCCCGCCCCGACAGGGGGTCCGTGGACACCAGGCGCCGGGTAGCCGGGGACCACGTCAGGGTCCCACACCCTGGCGAGATAACGGGCGGCGCGTTGGGAGACGGAGACGTCCCGGCTCTGGCGCCACACGCCGTCACGACCGCCGGGCTCGGTCCGAGTGTGTCCACACGGAGACCGCCACTCGTCGTCGCGTCAAACGGAACCCGCTGCCGAAGGTTCCAGTCGACACCGTCCGTGCTGGTCCACAGAAACAGGTCGGGGGTGCCGTCGTCTGGCGGCGCGCTCGTCCGTGACGACGCCATCCAGTGCGTGTCGCCGTCCGTCGTCCATGCAACCACGCTTGCACACGGACCGCTTCCAGGCAGAGCGGAGGACGCCGGTATCAGGCCGGACGTCAGCGGGTCCTCGGGCGTCGTCCACGCGTACACCCACAGCCCACCGCCGACACCGGACGCGGCGTCGACGCACAGCACCAGCCCCACACCGGCGACAAACGCGGTGTCCACGACAAGTGCGCGCTGGATGGTCGCCACGGCAGAGAGTCCGCCGCCGCCTGGGGCCTGCAGCCACAGCGACGACGTCGTTGCCTCAATCCCACTGCCAACCGTGTATCCGCCTGTCACGACAAGCGTCCCGACGCCAGGAACTGCCGTCGCGCCCCCGCACGTAATGCCGTAGCATGGAATGCTGCCGGCGGTTTCCCACCCACTCAACGGGGCGTCCGCCGTGCTGTTGTTCTGGCGACGTAGAAGGAGGTCGCACGTCGTCCCGAGGTGCTCCAAGGGCTGGTACGCCAATCGAAGGACATACCTGTCTCCTCCACCGGCCGTCGTCTTCCACGTCACCCAGCCCGCCGTCTGGGACGGACCGACGGCTGTCACCGCCGTGTGCAACGCCGGCGCGACCGTCGCCGCGGCAGCCGTCACGTCTTCCCATCCTCCGCCAGACGAGCTGTACGTGAATATGCTTCCACCCACAAAGGTCGTGGCATGGCACCTGGAAGGGGCCGTCAGAACGAGGATCGGAACCGCGCTTGCCCCGGTCCAGATGCCGCCATCATCATCGTCTGGCGGTGACGACGACGACGACGACGACGGGATGACGCCTGGCGCGACGTTGCATGCCTGGACAGACGACGACACGCTGTGTCCGCGGACCTCAAGCCGGATGTCTCTTCGTGCAGCGGCTGCTGCCGACGCACGGATAGCTGCACGCTCCGCGACGCCCGCGTTGTCCGTCGACACGCGCAGTGGTGGTTCCGATGCGGTCGCCGTAAACAGCCCCAGGCCGGTGTTGATGACGACACTGCCGTCCTGTGACGACGACAGTGTCACGTTGCCGTCCGTGGTCGAGAGTGTGGCGGCGTCTCCCATCTCAATCACACAGGATGTCGTGTTGAGAGTCAGTGTCGCGACGTCGGCGGGTGATGATGCAACGACGACGGCAATGAAGAAGACGGCAGGCAGCAGGACCCACGGCGACGACATCATCATCATCGTCGCGCCTCTTCCTTTCTGTGTATGCCTTGAAGATTGTGGTATATACACAGCCCTCTGTCTTCTTGTGTGTGTGTGTGTGTGTGTGTGTGTGTGTGCGTCATGCAGCCCGACCCGGAGATTGTGTTCGTTCTGGACAGCGGGAGCGACGGCGGAGCAGGAGGAGGTTGGACGACCGACCCTCCGACGTCAGACTCCGAGTCCGCCGGCGATGCGTCCGGCGCTGACACGTCGTCTGGCGATGACAGTGACGACGGGTTTGCAGCAGGCAACAATGGGGTGGACATCACCGGAAGCCCTGGCCACGTCGCGATGAAGGCACTCCACTTCTCTCTGGTCGTCATCCTTGGTGCCTTGGCGTGTATCATGCTGTTCTTCGTCTTTCACCGAGACAGGATTGCCGGGCACGGGTACGTGACACTCGTCACACCCGGCTGTGTGAATTTCGGAAACGGCACGCTCATCGTCGTTCCGCTGACACGCGACGGCGGCGGCGCGCCACCGGGGGCGGCAGCAACAACAACAACAACGTGCTCCGTATGGTCGTTTGACGTCCTGTCGACCCTCATGGGGACGGTCGTCGTCTCCGTCCTGTTCCACGCCACCGTCGTCGCCATGCCGTCGTTTAGGAAGTCCGTCCGTCGTCGGTTCCTGTGGCAGCGGTGGCAAATCCAGACGATCCTCGTCCTCCCGCCGCTGTGTGCCGTTGCGGCAACGTGGTCCGGCAGCGCCACCGTGTCCCATGTGTTAGGAGTGTCGATGTCGGGCGCCGTGCTTTCGGCTGTGGCCGCGCTCGTGGAGCGCCAAAAGTCGACTCTCTACCGCCGCGGGGCGCGCCGCGCCTTTCACGTGCAGCGGCCCATGTCTGGGCTGTTCGACGCCAAGTACCCGCTCGTCATTGTCCTGTGGCTGCTCCAGTGTGCCATCATCGTCACAACCGTCGTCCGTGAAGTCACCGACTCCAGAGACACCGGCTACCGCACCAGCCGCGCGTTCGTCATTGCCGCCACTGTTCTGGTCGTCGTTCTGGGTGTCGTCGTCCTCCAGTCCCTGACTGGGAAAATGACGTCCGACGACTACGAGATGGCATGGACACTGTTGATGTTTGCCAGTGTCGGGATGCCGGCCTTCGCCGTCCTCGTCATCGACGGAGGGGGGTAGGACCCCACCCCAAACACGGCGCCGTGTGTGGACACCCAGCCGATGTGCGTGCCGGCGCGACCGCCGTGTGTAGTTTGCATTTTGACTATAATATACATAGAAATATAGTATACCACTATGTTGTTCCCTAACAATGATAGTGATACTGTTAGAGAAACCAAAAGGTTGAAAATAAAACACCCCGGCATAATTCCTTTTTCTCAGACGCTGTTTATTGCCACCCCCGAAACGCTAGGAATTTTTGCTCAACCCGGATTTGGGGACCACTTGTGTCTGGGGTCTGGGGATTATTTTTGCCGGCCTGCTGCACAGTCATAAAAATCGCTCTATGTGGACGCCCGAGCAAGAGAGAGGTGCCATGAAGCAAGAGAGAGGTGCCA
>Ga0209533_1005400_pt1 | contig 10892 bp, 9 predicted proteins | sample COG_04_FD_184748 | JGI IMG/M metagenome (GOLD analysis project Ga0209533, IMG submission 184748) | Pelagic Microbial community sample from North Sea - COGITO 998_met_04 (SPAdes) (version 2) | ecosystem: Environmental > Aquatic > Marine > Neritic zone/Coastal water | place: Helgoland, sampling... | reverse complement strand
GTACAAAATAATTTATTATTCAAGTCGCTTAAATTTATTTCTGTTATAACATCGTAATTCGTGTTATACGTATTAAGCGTTTTCTCCAAAGTTGTAATCATAACCTTCTATTTCTTTTATATTTAATTGATATTTTATAAACACCTCTCTAATTTTCCACAAAACATCTTCTTCATCCTCATCAAAGTCAAACAAAAAACTATCATAAGTATAAAGCACTAGCTTTGTCTTGTATCCCCGTAATATACGAAACATATCCCACAAAACCAAACAGTTAACGCTTGTCTCCAAATTTTGTAACACATAGTTAAATAACTTTTGCGGATTCATATTATCCAAGTTTTCTTTTTTATACAAATATCCAGAAACCGGACATTCTATGAACCCGTCGCTTTGGAACTTATTCCAATTATCTCCTACGTATTTCTCTATTTTTTGGAAAAATTCAAGTCCTTTATATTCCTTAAAGACTCCACCATAGAGCTGTTTGAAAGTAAGCTCTTTCGCTTTCTTATAATCCACTTTATATAGGGAAGCAAAATGAGCGTGAATATCACTAGTGGTAAAAGTATAATCAATGAGGCGAGCAGCCAAGCTAGGATGGTAAGCACTAATATCAATTTCCACAAACTTGTTATTACGTGGTATAAAACTTTTCCTACATCCATTTTCTTTATTAAGTGCCGCATAATTTACATTTTTAAATTTATTTGATGGTCTTGTTGTTGTTGTTTTTAAGTTGAACTGTGTGTAGACATATTCACCATCAACGGGGTGGAAGTATTCACTGAAGGTTTTATTGTGTATTCGTACTCCATTTCTCTCGATGGCGTTGAATACCATTGAGGTTTTACTGTTAAAGAATTCATCATATTTTGTTTTTTCTTTGTTAATATTCGCTTTTAGATCTCCAAAAATTATCTCGCACAATTCATAATGTTTAACAATGGGTATAATTAGGTTTAACTCATGGTTATCCTTGTGTTTACTATAGTATAAATCGTGTGTTGGCGTTGTAGGGCGTATATATGTATGAGGAGGTGGGTTTACTATAGTATAAATCGTGTGTTGGTGTTGTAGGTCGTATATATGTATGAGGAGGTGGGGTTATGTCATAAAGAGTTTTGTTTGGAAAATAATGTAATGTTTCCTTTTTATCACGACAATATAACACTTCAAACTTATCTATCAATTCGTTTACACGCGTATTTAAAGCATTTAAAGATTCACTATGCGTAACGCATACCATAAAGCCTTTGCTCGCTTCAATTGGTCTAATATACACTAAACTTACGTGGTTTAATACAGGGTGGATCGTGTCATTATAAGGTATTACCTCAATGAACGCCTTTTTATAACCACTATTTATCAAAACATTTAACTGTTCCTCGTTTTCTACAAGCCAGTACATATAACCTTATTTTACCCTAATATACGAATGGTTTTAGTAGCCTCCAAATGTATTTGTACTTGTTTTAGTAGGTTCATTATACGAACCGGATTGTATAGTTGGAGGTAAGGGGTTTAATATAGAACCCGTTGGTATAAATTCCAAATAGTCATGGGCTTCCATTTTATGTTGTCTTCCAACCATTGGTCCTTTTTCAGGATGTATATGGTAATAACCTATATAAGCTTTTTTAGTTTTAGTATATCTTATTTCTTTCCCATTACTGTACAAATTTTCATTTTTACCGTAATTATAATATTGAGAGTATTTTTTATTAAAATAGTTTGAAAAACCATATATTTGTTGGTTTTGTTCAGTTAATCTTACACTATTATAATTAGATTTAGATACTTCTTTTTCTTTACCCGTTAACGCCCAAGTCAGTTGGATTGGGGTGTATTTACCAAATTGAACTGATGGGGATTTGTTTATGAATTGTTGGTATATTTGTTGGTTTGTTTCTTGTGTTGTTCTTTGTGGAAAGGTGTATAAAAAATACCTATTAAAAAACCCATTTTTATAATCTTGGGGGGTAGGTTGGGGATTAGTTTGTTTAGGAGATTGGGGAGCTCTACCAAGTTTAAAACCTTGTTGTTTTTGTAAAAATTTATAAGAAGGTGACCAATAAGTGTCTTGAATTATTTCTAAATCATTTCCATAATCAACATCATCCCTAATAGGTACTAATACATCATTTGGTTTATCATCAGGATTTTTTCCTGTAAATCTTTGATTATTAGAAACTTGATAGTAATATCCTTTATATGGTTTGCTAGTAAAAGAAATCATATATTCATCACCATTAGTGTATAAATTTTCTACTATTTGTGATTTAGGATAATACATAATTATGATGTTGGGTTTCCGGGGTTATCTGTAAACCAAATATCTGCTTCTTCCATTCTTCTTGATTGCAGTAAAGTTGGTTTATCTTTTGTTCCTATAATTGTTTTTTCTAATTGATACCCCGCCGATACATAGTCTTTAGAATTAATAAAATTATATAGTGGTTTTTTAGGATCTGAAACTCCATAACCAGAATTATAAGAAAAATGTAAAAGGGCATCATATTCATTTTGAGTAAGGGGGACTTTTATTCTCCCATTTGCAACCATATTTTTACCAAAGTTGGTTGCAACGTCATTAAATCCTTTATTAGCGGATTCTTCTGTAATTGTGTCTCCTAACCGAATTTCAGATGAGCTGTTTCTTCCAAATGCCCCATTATATGTTAATAATTGAGGTTGTGAGTTAGATCCTATTGGGGTTCGAGTATACTGTTGGCCAGGGGTATAAAAAGTTTGTCCATATCCTATTGTAACAGGTTTTCCATCATCCGCACCTGGGTCATCGTATGCTTTCAACCTTAATGCCTCTGATTTTTTAAGCTTTTGTCTAATAAAATTAGAAGGAGTAAGTTGAGTAGCAGGGAACCTTTGTGCCGTACCATTTATACTTCTATCTCCTGAAATGACTAAAGGGTTAGATTGGTCTAATCCTAAGAAAGAAAATAACCCATTATCAATTAATTCAGTGTTTTCAATTTTAGTAGGGGGAATACTAATAGTAACTAATTGAGTTTCCCATTTTTCATCCACTATTTGGTGGTTTACTTTTTGAATAACAAAATCTATTGTATTAGTTAAAGCACTAGATATATATTCGGGTGGTAAAAATTTTTGGTTAATATTTAATTTTTGGTATAGTTTAACTCCTGAAATACCCTCCAATGTTAAACTTAATTCTACAGGAATAAATCCTTGTTGATTTGAGGGGTTACCTGTTAATCTATATATTTTTTGATCCCTTAGTCTAATATATTCTTTAAATGCTTTTTTTCCTTGACTAGAAAATGTAGAATTTGCTACATTAAGATATAAAGCTTCTCCTGGGGTAACTGTAAAGTCTTCCCCTTGTTCGTTTGTTTTACCTACGATTATACCACTAAAGGCATATATAAGCCAAGATTGGTAAGAAGAAGATAAATCAATATCATCCTGTGTTAATACATTTAACCCTGCTCCTTGTTTCCATGAAATATAACCACTTATAAAACTTTCAAGTGATTCATTTTGAAAAGAATATCCTTTATATTTACCTGACTTTGTTGATAAAATTATATATCCACCATTTCTAGCATACTGTTTACCACTTTGGTCTTTATCCCAAATTAATTTATTTCCTGAGTCTTTATTGGCTTCTGATGCTTCTTTATCTTCTTTAGCTACATAATCAGCAGCATGACTTCTTGCACCTCGTTTACCTTGACCTTGCTTAAAGGGTTTAGTTTTTCCCCACCATGATGTTAATTCTTCTCGTATTACTTCTTGTTTGTTATTTTCATTATCTTGTTCTCTTTCAGTTGGGGTTTTAAATTCACTAGGAAGGACAATTTTCTTTTGAAATCTGTCTTGAAGACCTGCATTCCATTTTGAAAAAGCTGTTCCATCTGTAACTTTAGTAGTTGACCCCCCGGCTGTAGTTCCTATGGTTATCATAGAAGCTAAATTAGAATCTATTTTAGTAGCAAAATTAAAGTTTTTTACAAAATTTGATTGATTGTTAGATGAATTAAATCCAAAAATTTCAAAAGGAACAACATCTGTTGGGTCTGGGACTTTAGAGAGTAATTTTTTGATTAGTAGATCATTGCCTTTTATAGGGTTTTGATCAATAAATACTATTTCATTTCTTTCAGAATTGATAATGGGTTCAATTTTGTTTACACTACCTAAGGAACTATTTATACCATCGCATATACCTTCTAAAAAATTAAATAAACTTAATTCATTATCTTTTGATATATTTCTTTTTAATAACTTTTTTATAAATGAAAAATTTAAGTATATGTTCATTAATTTTCCATAAAATAAATCTTTATCACCCTCATGTTCAAGAACAAAAAATTCCTTAATCCAATTACTTCGAAAAATAGATGGAACAGTTACCCCATTAACATAAATTTGAGGTTTAACAAAACAAATATTAAGATCAAAAGATATCTGGTTGGGTTGGGCGCTGACAACATTTAAGTTTTCATCTAACCCCATAGATAATATAGGTACTGCTTCTTTATTTTCTACTTTAGGAAGAATATTGTTATAAATTTTTGATAATACTTCACCAAAAGTAACAAAATAACTATTTTCTTTAGTAAGACCATCAACAATCCCTAATTTACCACTTAAACCAGGATTTTTTTTGAGCATTTTTTGATATTCTTCTTCTGCTTTTCTTTTTCTTTTTCCTTGATTTCCTCTTTTATTTTCATCATTAAATTCAAAACTTGGAGGTTCTTTATAGTTTATACTTTTAAGATTAATATATTTACCATTACCCCATACAGCTTTATTTTCAGTATCCGCCTTTACTTCATCATCTAACCATTGTTCTAAAGTAGTATCAGCAGTTGTTTCCCCATCTGCATTAGCTTTAAAAGATTTTATTGGAGCCGGAAGATTTAACTGTAAAGATTCTATAACATCTCCTAATGTAGTAAGTTTTAAAGTAATATTATATACACCATCAGGTGAGAAATCCCAATTAAAATTTGTTACTCTACCAAAAAACCCATCATAGTTGCCTGAGTATTTCTTTCTATATGTTTCTATTTTTTTTAATAATTCTAATTGACTATATCCTTGATTATCAAAAAATATATCTTCTATTATTGTATTTTCTACTTCTCTTAAACTCCCAGAATTATCTACATATTTGTTAAAACCCCATTCTAACATCATAGTAAAACCTAATCTTAAATATAATAATTCAATAAGTTGAAATTGAAATGTATTATAAGCTTTTAATTGTATTGTTGCAGATCTAATTGAACCTCTATTTATACAATCAATTTTCGCTGAGGTTATACCAGGCATAGGTTGTTTTCCAAATTGATTTCCTCCTAAACCATATGCTGAAGTATCGTTCCAAATATTATCTGAAAAGTTTATGTCTGATCTTTGGGAAATTTTTCCATTTTTTAGTTCTCCTAACCCACCAAATAGTATAGATTGTTTAGCTAAAGTTTCTTCACCCCCATATTGTTTTATTTGGGCTTCCGAAAATCCTAGGTTTTTTAATTTAGTTTTAGCTTCAGATAATTGTAATTTATTATTTTCTTTTATTTGTTCAGAAATTAATTTATATTTTTCTTTACCTTGTTCAGATAATACAGGTAGATAAGGGACTACAATTTCATAGTCTTCGTCTTTTAAAATCCCACTACCTGCTTGGTCTTGAAATTCCTTTTCTGTTGGGATGATAGATGGGTTATAAAAATTAACTCCAGAAGCTAATTTTAAAAAAGAATTTTTATTATTTTGAAGTTGGATTTGATTTGGGGATTTTAATTTTGACCCAAACCCCACACCACTAAGCTCTTGTCGAGCTCGGATTTGATCGAATACATATGTATCAAACTGTTCTCCTATTAAATTTCCGGTCATAACTATCTTTCATTTAAAATTCGAAACTCACTTATTAATTGAGCCGTGTTTTGAGGTATTCTAATTTGAATACCTATTGGAATATGGTATGAATTTTGTTCTAACCCTGGATTAGAGCATGATATAATCCACCAGAGTTTAGCATCGCCATAATGTTGTTGTGCTAATTGATCAAATCTATCATCTTCCTGAGTAACTACATAAATATCATTTGAACTATAAGGTACAACAGGATATTTAGTAGTCCCATAGTATTTAATTCCTCTTCCATATATATTTGTAATTGAATATCTATCCATAATATTAATTTATTCCTTTTGCTTTTTTAGTAAATACATCACCAACTAAGTCTGTGCCTTCTTGATTAGTTGTTGAAGAGGGTATAGTAAAGTTTTCAGAACCATTATTACCATCATAATTGTTTCCATTTTTATTCCTTAAGGCAATATACCTTTCATCACCCCAAGCAGATACAAAAGTAGAACCATTTTCAGTTAAACCCTCAAATGTGTTTTGTTGAATCCTTGGGACAAAATTATGTATAGGTTTAAATTCAAAACCGGTTACAGTCATTATCATAGGTAATTCTTTAGTCTTTTTTCCCCCATCATTTGCCCCTGTTTCACTATCAACATCTATTTCAAATGGGGATTCTTTTGGGTAGGATAAATTTAATCCAGTAATTATACCAGGTTGTTCATAACAATAACCTCCAAAAGTTAAATATGCAATATTTCCTTGCATGTAACCATTAGAACTGTAATCTGGGGCTAAACTTGAAGCCAGATAATTTAATTTTTGGTACATAGGAATTAATTCATCAATGGATTGGGCTGCTAATGTCCACCCCATAGATATTGATCTACCAAAACCACCATATCTAAAGAAGCTTTCAGCTCTACCCATAAATTTTTCTTCACCCCATTGTGCTGAGTAATTATCTGAAAATGAATCTATAAATGCTCTAAAATGAATATACCTTTTTAATCCTTCAGGATTATTAGCATTATTATCTAATATTCCGATTCTAAATTTAATAAAATCATTTTTAATGTTGTTTCCAGCATTTATTACATTAGTAGATTGGTAAAGAGGAAGGGCATTTAACTTATCTAAAGGACCAGTCCCAGTTCCAATATTGTAGTTTGATAAGTTTTTGTTTCTTCTTCCAGGATTACCAATATTAACTCTTTCTTCAAAATTCCCATTTGCACCACTTTGGTAATCTATGGTTGTTGAGATTAAAGAATTTGGTTTTCCTGGGTCTAGTGAAGTCCTAAAATCAGGTAATATTTGGTCTTTTGATTTTCCTACTTTAGAATCTGCAGCCGAAACTATTCCACTATAGTTGAGTAATTTAAATTCCTTTTTAAATTCTTCATTATCATATAATTGAGTATTAGTAGCTCTTCTTATAGTAGTTTGACCTACTCCTAAAATAGAGCCTGGACCTCCATTGTATCTTAGTATCTCTTGTTGGTTATCATTTATTCCTAACCCACTGTTACTATTTTTACCAAATAAATTATTAAGTAAACCACCACCAAATCCTTTTATACCCCCTCCAGTTAAAGAACCTAAAAAAGTATCAATGGAATTATTAGAATCGGTTTGTGCTACTCCTATTTTAGCTCCAACTAAATTTACTAATCTATTTGTTTCTGGTAGTTGTTTATTATTAACTCTCTTTACATATATAGGCTGTTCTAAAGGAAGCTCAGCATTTAGTATATTATCTAGTAACCCAATACCTGTATTAGCACCTGATTGTGATGTGTTTTTAAAAGGGTTTATACCTTGTTTTAATAAATGTGATCCTGCAGATCCTACTGCTAGTTGAGCTAAAGTAGAAGTTGGAAGGTATACCCCATCATTTATAGGGTTAAAAGATACATCTGAGCTGGATTGAATTTTTACTGAAGTACGAGATAAAATATTTTGTTTTGCAGCAAATTGTAACCCCTTAGGGGATATCATAAATTTACCCATTCGAGATAAATCATCACCTACATGCTGTAAAGTGTTTGCTCTTAAAAGAAAATCAGGACCACCAGTATCTCCAGGAGTACTGTCAATAGATTTGGTAATAAAAGGTTCTCTACTATCACCACCACCTATACGGTCTTGTCCATACCTTAATGATTTAAGGTCTGTTGTTAAATCTAAAAGCCCCATATTTTATTTATCTAGGTAAATTATCTAAGTACTTTACTGGGTCAGCAGAATCTAAATTAGATGGTGCTGGTTTACCATTAAGTCTTGGAGTGCCGTCTACTGAATATGTGTCATGTAAAGTAGATGTTGAAAATTCAGGTGTTGAAGGGGTTACCCCATTTAAATTAGATAAGTTTGAACCACCTTGTGTTTGTAATTTGTCTAAAAGTCCCATAGTTATTGTTTTATTATAAATATTATATTATTGTATTTGTCTAGAACCTACAGCAAAAGCAGTACCTACATTAGTACTATCCATTTGAACTGTTCCTTCTTTACTTAAAATTTGTTTTAATAACATGTTTGTTTCACTCATATTAGCATTTCCTCCTGCTCCACCTTGTGTATTGATATTTGGAGAAACGGCAATACCATCTCCTGCTGCTGTAATATCCGTTGCACCAAATCTATCTGTAATAGTAAATGGTCCTTTTCCTGGAGGTGCAACTCCATCTGCTACTGTTGATGCTATTCCCCCAACAACAGCTCCTGCAAGTGCTATTCCTGCTAATATAGGTAGAGAGGCAACACCAAATGTCATTGCAATTGCAACTGCTGCTGCGGCTGCTGCTGCTACTAATAAATATTTACCAAAAGATTGAACTCCTTCAGATAATTTAGTCATTGCTCTTGTTTGCATTTCTGTTAAAGATTGCATTTCCTCATTTGCTAGAACCTCATCTGATTTTCTATCTAAATCTTCTTGGGCCTGGGTGGATAATGCTTCTTGGCTTACTAAACTATCTGCTAATTGGTCTGCACTCATTCCTAAGGCGCCCGCTAATGCTTGTTGTTGAATAACATTCATATTTTGTAGTTCTTCTAAACTACCTGCTTCTTCAACTAATGCTCTAGCTAATGCTTCTTGATCTCCTGCTAAAGCTGCTGCCCTAGCTTTTTCAAGATTTAAATCTCTACCAATTAACAATTCTGCCTCTAATTCTTTTTGGATAGAAGATTCAAAATCTAATAATTGTCCTGCAGACCCTGCAACAGCACTCATTTCAATACCCAAAGATTTTGCTGTGGCAACTGCTTTTGTTAAACCACCTTCAATACCCATAGCATTAACTCGGGCTAAACCTGTTATTTTATTAGCTTCATCTAAAACATCTGATAATTTTAATCTAATACCAAATTCTCTTTCAGCATCTAAAACTCCTTTTGCTTGTTCTTTTTCTAATGCTTTAAAACTTTTACCCGCAATCATAGCTTGTTTAGCCATGTTACCTACTGCTTCTTCTGATAATCCAAGCAATGCAAGTGATTCAGCTGCTCCTTCTCTAATATCTTTATCAAAGGCAATAGCCGTTCCCCCTAAAGCTTTATTTAGGGACATTACTGCTTTTTTCTGTTCTTTTATAGTAATACCAGTAAGACCTGCTGCCTTACTAGATTCATACATTTCATTTTTAAACTCCTTAGCTTCTTTTTTAGACATGCTAAGACCACGAGCAATTTCAGTTGTAGATTGATCTGCCTTTTTAAATTGATCAAATAAAGCACCAGCTACTTTAAATAAAGCCCCTGCTGCACCTAACCTAACTGCAGATTTATCTATATTTTCAAATAATTTTTTACTTAAATTCCTTGCATTTTGTAAACCTGTAACTTGTTTACCTGATGCATCCGATTGTTCTTTATTTAATTTTGCTGCTTCCGCTGCTGCTTTCTTAAAATTAAACAGCTTAGCTATACCACCTGCACCTGCCTTTTGGAGTATTCCTTCAACCCCATCAGCTAATTTACCCGCTATTCCTAAACTTTCTCTTTGTTTTTTATTTTGTGCCTCAAGGTTAGCTAGTATTTTTTTATCTAACGCAAAAGTTTCTTCTAAGGCAGAAATCTCATCTATGTTAAGTTGAACCCCTTCTCTTTTAAGGAATTCTATTTTTCTAAGGGTTATTGATTGTTGTTTTTGAACTTTTTCAACTTCTTTAATAAGTTCCGCTTCTATATCATACCCTGCAGCTACCTTTTTTTGAATAGCCGCATAATTATCTAATTGTTTAGAAGTTTGGTTTATAGCAGAAGTTATATCCCTACTATATGATTTATATAATTTTTGAGTGGCATCATCGGCACCCTTTATTTTATCAGAAATTTGGGATTGAATAGAAGCACCTAAAGAAAGTAGTTGGTTATCTAAAGCTCCAATTTCCTCAGAAAATTTCTGTATTTCATCATTAGCTTTTTTTACATCGTCTCCTAAGGCCATATGGGTATTTTGTTATAAATATTAAAAGAAGGGATTTTACTTATAACTAGTTTTATTTTGAAACTTAGGTTGATTTACTTGACCCTTAGTATTAACTAAAGAATCTTTGTCTTTAGATTTATTTGCTTTTTCATTTTGGGACTTATTGTACTCATTTATTTCATGGAAAGTAAATTTACGTAACCAAATAGGCATATTATATATCGTAAACCAATCATAGCCTCCATTTCCATGGAAGACTATGTTATGTATTTGGGTAAATAAATTTTTTCTGTATATTGGGCTATTTTCCAAAGTCAGGCCAAAAAAATCCAACCCCAATTGGAATTGTTTTTGTTGTTTCGCTACTTGAGGGAAAAAAAGTTAAATCTACATCTGGTGACATTGATTTAATGTATTCTCTAAGCGCACGAGCATCTCGTGCTAGCAGATATTTATCTACAAATTCTCGAATATCTTTTTTATCTGTTTTTCCTTCAACTGAAAGTATTGTGTGTTTTAATCTTGTAGTAAGAGTAGGGTCCGATTCTTTATTTATTTTCTTTAAACCATCCAGTTCACGTTG
>Ga0209533_1005399_pt1 | contig 10893 bp, 8 predicted proteins | sample COG_04_FD_184748 | JGI IMG/M metagenome (GOLD analysis project Ga0209533, IMG submission 184748) | Pelagic Microbial community sample from North Sea - COGITO 998_met_04 (SPAdes) (version 2) | ecosystem: Environmental > Aquatic > Marine > Neritic zone/Coastal water | place: Helgoland, sampling... | reverse complement strand
TCTGCTTAAAATCCTTAGGGAAATCTCGAGTCACCCTATTATGCGCAAAATACTTAGTATTAACCCCATTACTAATAATACACATCTGCAAATAGCCAAACAATCCATACCCAGCATTAAACGAATGTCTCTCATAACGCCCAAACTGATTAAACGCCTCCTTCATCTCCAAGCCACGACGCTTCAGTTCAATCTGCACTAGAGGCAAGCCATTAACCAAGAGCGTCACATCATAACGATTCTGATACGTCCCCTCTAGTGTAATCTGATTGGTCACCTGATACTGATTCTTACACCAATACAGCTGATTAATCAGCTCGAGATAACCTGTGTCACCATCATCCTTTGTGTATTGCACACGATCACGTAGCGTCTTAGCCTTTTGAAATATACTCCCCTTAGCTAGCTTATTGAGCACCTGCTTAAACTCCAGCTCCGAGAGCGTAGTCTGATTATGAATCTCTAGCTGAGCCTTGAGATTAGTAACTAGCGACGCCTCATCAGTGATGGACACCCTATCCCATCCCAGAGACTGGAGCTGAGTAAGCAGATTATTTTCGAGAACTTGTTCGGATTCAGTGGACATATTTGAGTGTTTCTTAATACATAGGTGATTTCCCTTAACTGTTTTTTTTATTATAAATCCTTATAGTTCAGACATTACAAGGGCTATAATTAACTTCTCTTATTTTACCTACAATTTCCCTTAAAATAAAAAATGTATATTATACAAGGGCAAGCCATGACACTTATAACAAACTTTATTTAATCTTTTATAAAGCGATAAATAGCATTTTTATCTCTTTGTTTTTCACTTACACGCTCTAAAATCTTCAATGAGCATAGAGCTTGTAAGTTATCTCGAGCTGTTTTGGTTGTAACTTCAAGTGCCTTAGCAATATCTTCAACCTTAACCTCATGTTTAAAGGTTATTTCAGCAATAATGTTATGCTTAGTCTCATCTTTAGCGTAGTTAGCTAATAGCCATTCGTAGTTGTGAATTGCTTTCAAATGTATTCATACTGTGATAAGTCTCATCAGTCATGAGCAAGGAGTACGCAAATAAGTAGTTGTGAATTGCTTTCAAATGTATTCATACTGTGATAAGTCTCATCTTAGTTTGTCAATAATAACCTTTAAAGCTTGTTGTGAATTGCTTTCAAATGTATTCATACTGTGATAAGTCTCATCAAAACCTTTCCAGTGTTCAGAAAGGCTGCGTTGTGAATTGCTTTCAAATGTATTCATACTGTGATAAGTCTCATCTAAAAGGTTGACAATAAGCTAGGTTACACAGTTGTGAATTGCTTTCAAATGTATTCATACTGTGATAAGTCTCATCGTAGTTTTTGAAAGTGGTTTTCAAAAAAGGGTTGTGAATTGCTTTCAAATGTATTCATACTGTGATAAGTCTCATCTTACTTGATGACTATGTTTTAACAGTTAGAGTTGTGAATTGCTTTCAAATGTATTCATACTGTGATAAGTCTCATCTAATCAGCAAACAGTGGTTAGAGAAAAGGCGTTGTGAATTGCTTTCAAATGTATTCATACTGTGATAAGTCTCATCCACGATAGTAGGAGCGCTTACAGCAAAAGAGTTGTGAATTGCTTTCAAATGTATTCATACTGTGATAAGTCTCATCAGATGATGAGTCTTTTCATTACTATTATTTGTTGTGAATTGCTTTCAAATGTATTCATACTGTGATAAGTCTCATCCGCTTAGTTACCCATTCGAGCTGACCTTTAGTTGTGAATTGCTTTCAAATGTATTCATACTGTGATAAGTCTCATCTAGTTTAATTTTCATTACCGTTTATTAGTAGTTGTGAATTGCTTTCAAATGTATTCATACTGTGATAAGTCTCATCTTAGAGTTGCATCACTTCGCTTTCAGTAGAGTTGTGAATTGCTTTCAAATGTATTCATACTGTGATAAGTCTCATCCACCTGTTAGAAGTTTTTGCCATATTTCCCGTTGTGAATTGCTTTCAAATGTATTCATACTGTGATAAGTCTCATCCATTACAATTACCTATCACAGTTAATGGCTGTTGTGAATTGCTTTCAAATGTATTCATACTGTGATAAGTCTCATCATGAGAACAATGGTTCAATCTTTAATGCATGTTGTGAATTGCTTTCAAATGTATTCATACTGTGATAAGTCTCATCAAATAGTTACGTTACTTTGGCAGAGGCTAGGTTGTGAATTGCTTTCAAATGTATTCATACTGTGATAAGTCTCATCTTATTATTTCATATAGTTTTGAATTGTTCTGTTGTGAATTGCTTTCAAATGTATTCATACTGTGATAAGTCTCATCAGCTAATAAATTTTTACTTATAGCTTTCTTGTTGTGAATTGCTTTCAAATGTATTCATACTGTGATAAGTCTCATCTGGTTAGAGAAAAACGAACATGGGCAATATGTTGTGAATTGCTTTCAAATGTATTCATACTGTGATAAGTCTCATCTCTACTCCTTTTTCTGTTGGCTGGTGGGCTGTTGTGAATTGCTTTCAAATGTATTCATACTGTGATAAGTCTCATCCTATGAACCTAAATTAATTAGACAAATACAGTTGTGAATTGCTTTCAAATGTATTCATACTGTGATAAGTCTCATCAACAAAGATTTTCTTTCAAAGTCTTTCTCTGTTGTGAATTGCTTTCAAATGTATTCATACTGTGATAAGTCTCATCAGAGCATTGCTCAACAAAACAAACCCTGCAGTTGTGAATTGCTTTCAAATGTATTCATACTGTGATAAGTCTCATCCTCAATCCTACTAAGCCTTTAACAGTAAAGGTTTAGTAGGATTGTTAGGATATAAAAAATAACTCATATAGTCGTTATTCTGTTAATTTTTTGTACCTTTTTGGGATCTAGCTAGTGCTAGAACAATTCTAATTGAGCGCCTGCTTGGGGCTCTGGTTGAGCTTTGCGCCCGTAGTAGTTCTGCATATTGCCAAACTGCTTGTCTGTTATTTGTAAGATACAGACCTTGCCATATTGAGGTAACATTGATTTGACTCGTTGGTTATGTACCTCTGCATTCTCTCTACTGGCACAGTGTCTAAGATATATCGAGTATTGAAACATAGTAAACCCATCATCTAGCAAGTTATTACGGAATTTCTGTGCGGCTTTACGCTCAGATTTAGTCTCTGTTGGTAGGTCAAAAAACACAAGAATCCACATAACTCGATAGGCGCTATAGCGTTGCTCACTCATTATTCTCTAGTTGAGTTAATTGCGGGTAACTAATCTGACGCCTTTTACCCTTAAAACATGCCTGCAAACTGGCTGTAGTTGTGGTGACTGCTGCCATCAGAGGTCGTTGTAGGTCATCTATTAGCACATCTTGAGTGGCTATACCTAGTAAATAGGATTTGACCTGCGTGGTTAATTCTGTAGGTAGCTCTGACTCAGTACTAGGGTTGTAGTGCTGTTTTAAATAGTCTAGCACCATTTTATCTACGTAGGGGCGGTATGGCTCCATTATATCATCGGCTAAGCAATAAGGGTTGTATTTGTTACTATGAAATATGCCTAGCGCAGGCAACATACCACTACTCACTAAGGCTCTCGCCACGATACTACGTAAAATAGCATAACCAAAATTGAGCATATTGTTAGGAGCGCTCCCTGCTCTGTCGCGAGTAAAGCCCTCAAAGATATGTTTCCAATAGTGTTTAGCAGCCTTACCTTCCATGTTACCCTCATCACCTGAATTGACATGCTTTAAATAGAGGTTCATGGGAGTGGCCTCTTGCTGGTTTAATGCTAATAGGTTACGTTGGTTCTCTATTTTAGCAATCACGGTTTGTTTCCATAGTTGCTTTTTGAGTGGTTGGCTTGCTTCTATTTGATAATGCCAGCGCTGAGTCAGCTCGCTGTGCCCCTGCAGAGGCAACATAAGCCCATTAGGAAGGTGCTTAGCATCGCTGTTAATCACCGCTACAGTGTGTTGCATAAGTTTATCTAATACCTTAGTCGTGATGGTAATTTGAGGGTGATCAAGGAGTAGAATCCCTATGTCCTCTATGGGGATTGAGCCTCTTAATTCTTGCGTCTTGGCGCACTTGACATACAGCTGTTGATGCTCAAGACGTAAATAAGAAGGGTTGCCTATATATATGGTGCGCTTGAGCATATAGTTAGTGAAGCTGAATTAATACTCTCCTACATGGACGATTTGACCTAAATGGTTGGTACGAAGTTTGACTGGTAAAGATTCTTCTAATGAAGTCAAACTCTGAAACCTTTTCCAAATGATATCTCTCAAAGGTTTTTCATTCACATTAGCTCCTTCTTTGGTTTTGCGTTGTACAACAGTTTCTAAATGATGTCTAAAATCATATTGTCCGCTAGCTGCAATTTTTTGAACTCTATATAAGTTAGGGCTGATGACTGCATAGTTTGCTTGGTCTAATAAATCAATCTCATGAGGATTAAACCCTGTTTGCTCGTTAGCAAATACAAACATCTCGTTTTGTTTCATACTAAATAGAAAGCTCCAACCTTGAGCTTGTTTGTAATTTGTATCTACTGCTAATTTATTATCTGCAGCTCTTTGTACAGAATGGTAATGAGATACAACCCTCTCTTGCCAGCTCCCTTGCTCATCTACGTAAATGGCTACATGGTGGTTGTTACCTGTTTGTACATAATCGACAGGGATTGGGTCTCCATAACTATCAACAATTAATTCTCCGTGGTGGTCATGTTTAAAATGTAAGGGCTCTGCATTACTAACACCGCTTATAGTGACTTTTTTGATTTGGATGCCTTGGGCTTCATTAAGCCAAATAGGGTTGTCCTCTAAGTTAGCAAATGCCTTGTCTGCCTTGCTATCATTGTCTTCTAGTCTCTGTTGCAAGATGGATTGGATGCGTTTGTCTATGACTTTGTCTATTTTTAAGTCTTTGTCTATTGATTTTCTAATCGTATAGCGGGTTTCTAACCATGCGAGTTTTACTTTGTCTGCTAATAGTTGAGTTTTTGCATCGTCTAGGTAAATTGGGTTTTTGCTTGGTGCATTTTTACCTGTAAAGGCTAATTTGGGGTTATTATCATACTCTTGCAGTCTCAGGCTAAGTGCTTGCCTCTCTCGTTGGTTTGCTACTAATGCTATTTTATCTGTGTCAAATTTGACTCCTATTTTCTCATCTTTGGTGATGTAATGCTTGCCTTTTGCATAGACTGTCTCTTTGTGTAGTTGCCCTCTTGGGGTGAGTGTTTTTTGTTTATTCTTACCCTGCTTTTTCTTAGTTATATTTGTATTTTTTGTGACTACTTTATTTTTAGCTTTATAGGACACAAGGATACTTTCTAGCTCGGTTTTGAATGCATGACGTAAATCTGCAATCGGCATTGGAGGTTTAATACTCCTCTTACCATTGTCGTTGATATAAGTGTATTTTTGTTCAATAGCAAAAATATGCTGATGCAGTTGTTGTGCATCTAGGTTTTTACCGTTTAGAATATAAATCTTTGCTTGTTTGTTGCTTTTAGAAAACTCGCCTCTTCTAGCGTTTAGGTGGTTAAAATATTGTATATAGGCGCGCTTAGTAAATGCTATTGTAATAGCATCCATGGCGTGATGCCTTTGGTCATTACGCTTAGTCCAGTCTGTGATTTGCTTGATTTTTTGACCTTCCTTAGTCAATTCTTCGTGGGTTAGCCCTAATTGGTCATAAGTGTTCCAATTTAATTCCTTAAGAACATTAATGAGTTGCCAATCATCACGCAATCTATCAGTAACTGTACCCGTAGTAGGGATAACATCTCTGACTATTTCCGTAAGTATTTCTTGGGCTTTTTTTGCGATATACTGGGTATTACGCAAATCTCTCTCAATAAAGCCGTCTTCTAATTTGTGAGCAGGTTTGAGTAATTTGTCATGCTTTGCTTTGGTAATTACACCTTTGTTATAAAGCGATATAATAGTTTGCTCGTAACTATCTATATCTTTGAGTTCACTCATAGATTTCTCAGATACAAAGTCATAAGCTGTTTGGCTAGATTTTTCTTGGTTGACGTTCCTTAGTTCCAAGGTTTTATTAGAAAAAGAATCATCAAATACTAAGGCTTTTGGTATAATATGTTCTATATCAAAACGTTTACTAAACAACTCTTCTTCGGCGATATAGGTATCTGAATATAGAGTTTTATTACCGTTGGTTATTAATTCTTCCCATAATTTATAACGTATGATGTCATTACGAGTTATCCGTACTCCTCCTGTAAATTGAGGTAATTTGGCAATCTTTTCTCTAATCTTGTCGTGCTTTTTGGTTGCCTCATTGATTACTTTTGTGAGCGACTCTCTTTCTGCAGCTGATTTCTTAAGCTCTCTGGCTAGTTCTATCCTAATCTCATCAGGCTTACCATAGGTCTCTGTAATTTGATTAACCACATTAATCATTTGATTAAGGATTTTCTCAACTACAGGGTTTCTTAAGCTATTTTTAGGTAATAATTCTAACTCGTCTTTTAGTTCTCTTGCTTTATTGGCCTCTTTTGTCAAAAAATTAGAATGATTATAACCTGCCTTGGCACATGCATCGGCATAATTATCTCCTGCTTTTAAATGAGGTAATATTTTGCGTATGGCGCGAGCACTGATGCTGCCGTAGTCGTCTTCTAAATGAACTGTCGCTAAGATTTCTGCGTACTCACGCTTAATGCCAAATTTAGCTTTTAATTGCTGATATAGCGCATCGTTACCACTCGATGAATTGTCTCCTTCATACGAGTATAATAAATGCCACAACTGCCAAGCAGGTTGTTGCTCTATGTTTTGACCTTCTAAATAAGCATCAAAGGTTAATATCTCTGAATTAATACCTAAATTAATAAATGCTTGAGTCAGCTGCTCTTTAATTGAAATAGCTGGCTTTTTAAAATCCACCACCTGATCTGTGAGTTCTATTATTTTTCCATAAGCTTCATAAAGAGCTCCGTTATAGCGATTGCCTTCTATTCCTTCTTTATAATTTAATTCCCACTTTTTAGAGTCTTTTAACACTAATACTTTTAATACCTGTGCAGCTGTAAGCTTGCCTTTTATATCTAGCTCAGAGGCGAGTATGTTTCGCAGAGTTAGCTCATCATCATCCAACTCATTAATTTTTAGTACTTCCCTTGTTTGCTTGTTTCTTATTTCTAAATTATTGAGTATTTGCCAATATTTAAACTGCTGAAATAATGGGTTGGATTTAGCGATAACTTTGGGTCCTATTAATTTTTTGTAAGGGTTTTGAGTGCGCTTACTCGTTAGCTCTTGTAATTTTCCTTCTAGGCTACACACACTAATTAACCCCTTCTGAGAGCGTAATGGTCGTTGGTGAAAAATAGTGATTTCTCCTATTTGAGTTTTTAGGTCTTGAGTTAGTATCTCAGGGTAATATTGGCTTTGTGTTGACCATATTTTGTCAAATTCATCTAAATAGTCTTGGCGATAAAAGGCTTTACCTTTGAGCTTGGTATGTCTGTTATGCTGCAATAGTTTGTAATTCTGTTGACCTATGGTTTGGTTATTAAAGTATAATGACTTACTCCTATCACTCATATCGCCCAAATAGCCACTGGTGCTTTTTAATTGGGCGTTAATATTTTGTAATACGATAGCTAGTGACTCAGGTTCTATCTGCTCTGTGAGTGCTAGTTTTCTTAAATTATATTCTGCTAATTTAAAGTTAAAACCTTTAAGTACTTTCCCTTGAGTGTCTTTTATTGGAATTCCTACTAAATTCAAGGGAGACTTTAATATTGCCCAAGTTTGCGTTTTATTTTTACCTTTTAACTCTTCTTTTAAAGTTTCTGTAAGTTGATTGGGGTAAAATCTCTGCTGAAAATTCCAAATTTTATCAAATTCATGATTTAAATCGGAAGGATAAAAATCTGGCACATACTTATTACTTTCAGATAGATAACTGGCTACATATTCACCTGGCGTTAAGTTTTTCTCATAGAGTATCTTGGCTATTTCCATGCCATCAATGATTTGCCCTTCATCTTGACCTTTAGCTTTTCGATTACTCTTATAACCTCTTTTTTTATTAATAGCTAATAGCACTCTTGCAAAGTCTTCTAGTGGTATTTGTTGTTCCGCGGCTTTGGCTCTTAATTCCCATAATTGATAAGTTGAATTTTTTCCATGCTCCGCTAAAACAGTATCTTCTGCTAATATTTTGTGATCTATTAATGTTTTTATTAATTTTTTCCTGCGTAATTTATAACGTTGTAGCCCTCTTCTTGCGCTACGTTTATCTGTGCGAGCTTGGTTAACTGAAAATGAAGCTCCCTTTTCAAAATTAATTTGCTCATCAACTGTAAGAGGTATTACCCTTACGCCAGCCTTAATAATTTGAGATTTTTCCCCTTCTGCCGTTGCTTCATTGACTACTGCCCAACCAATACTATTAGTGCCTAAATCTAATCCTAAGATACGTTTCATATTTTTATTTTTTATAAGGTTATATTTTAAAAGTTGACTTTTTTTAATTTACATAATATTTGTTGTATACATTTGAAGCAATTCGCAATAAGGATAATTCCGTTGTGAAAACACTCAAAGCGGCTCTTCGGAGTCGCTTTTTTTGTCTCTAAATAGTTCTAATTAAATATCTTTATTTTAAATATATTTTTCCTCCAAAACTCTAAACCCCCGCTCCAATGAGGTCAACTCTCTAGCTAGTAAAATAATTATTTATAATTAACATTAGTTGAAAGGATTATTATTTTTCTTCTTTTGTGATGTTTCTGTAGGAATAGCATAAGGTTCTTTTGCCTTTTATGATTTGGTAGATTTCGATGCCAAAAACAGTGCCACTTAGAGGGCTTTTGCTGTAAATAGCTAGGTGCTGTCCTTCTTGTTGTTCTAGTGTTTCTATGGTTTCTGATGATATTGTAGAAAAGTAAGCTGCTGCGTAGATGAGAGGTATTCTATTAGGCTCTATGCTGATATACTCCTCGTAAGGTACGCGCTCTACGTTGGTATCACCCAATATTTTAGGTATGAGGTCTGTTAATTTTTCTGGACTGCCGTTTGCGGTGGTGGTGGCTGCCTTGAAGGTGACGTTGGGGAAGTCTGTGCTGAATTTCTCTAGGTAACAGGCGTCTGAGTGTTTTTTGTACCTTGTGATGGCAGATGGTTTTTTGTTCATGTGGGCAATGTAGCATGTAACCCCCGCAGGAACTCGCCACCCTCTAAAAACGAAGAGTTAATAACTAAAAGTGAACAGTAGTCTATACGCTCAGTTCTGCGTTGGTTTGCTATTGGTGCTGCCCTAGACTGCGGCTGAGGATGTCAGCGATGTCGTCTCGTAGGTAGATGACCTCACTAGCAGTGTGACCGTGGGCAGCGTAGTGGAGCTTGTTTTGCACGATTTTAAAGAACTCCAGGCTTTCATCACTCTTAGGGTTATAATCGGTAGCGGTGGCGTAGAGGTCTAGTACTTGGCGATACATGACTTTCTCACTCGAGCGGATGTCGCGGATACGGTCGAGGAGCTCTTTCCAGTAGTTGCCACCGCCGAGGTTTTTAAGCCGTTCATCGTTCATGGCGAATCCTTTCTCCAGATATTCCTTGAGAATGGTGGAAGCCCAACGGCGAAACTCCACTCCACGCGGAGAACGCACACGGTAACCTACTGCCAATATAGCATCAAGGTTATAGAGGGTGAGAGTGCGAGAGACCTCTCTTGAGCCTTCTTTTTGAACTGTCAACTGCTGGTTGACAGTTGCTGCCTCATCTAGCTCTTGGTCAGCATAGATAGCTATAATGTGCTTGCTGATGTTTTGCTTAGAGGTCTGAAATAGGTCGGCTATTTGTTGTTGGGAGAGCCAGACGGTGCCGTCTTGGAGCTTTAGGTCGATCTTAGTCTTCCCGTCCTCAGAGGTGTAAAGAATGATGTCGCTCATAACTAATTAGCTTCTATTTCTGATACAATAACATCAATGTCTGTGTTAAGATTTTCATTAGTATTAGCAGTGGCTACTATGTTACAAAATAGCGCACTAGGGTAGATGAAATAACCTTTGGTTTTAATAGCATCTTCTCTAATCTCACTGGTGATGACATTATCACTGAGTGCAGCGTAATGAATACTCTCATCACCTCCTTCGATATAAACGGCAAAATTCTCACTAATAAAACGATAAAATAACGAACCTAGGACATACTGTTTGAAACCCCAGCCATCGACTGTACCTCTCACGTCATTGGCAATTTTCCAAATCTTGCGTTGGATTTCATTTTTTTGATCGATATCTGTCATATTTTTAAAATCTCCAAAACTTTAAACCTATCTATTTATCTCGTCAACTGTTCAGATTGTTTAATATACAAGGCTTGTTAAGTATCGAACGCGATACAAAAAAAGGAGTTGCCCTTATTTACTAAGAAGCAACTCCCCTGTTATGGTTAACTATAACTATGAATAAATATAACTGTTGAAATTGTTTATTGTTTGAGGGATATGGCTTTTTGGATGGCTTCTAGCTCTCCTTTGAGGCGTGCTATGTTGGATGCTTGATTGGATCCAGATAGTGATGATACAGGTAGTCCTAAGAGGATGACTCCTAGTGTATCATTACTACGCGCTTTTTGTTGGGCGTCTGAAGCGGTTGCAAGTGCTGCGGTGAGTCGGGTTTGCTCGGCTTGGAGCTGGCTGAGCTTTAAATTTTGGTAGTTGAGGTGACTCACGTAAGCTGGTTGGATATTTTTTGGGTGAGTGGCGCAATTAGTGAGTGTGAGAGCACTTAGAGCTATAATAATGATGGTGGCGGTGTATTTGATAATAGTTTGCATGATTTATTTTCTAATATTTGTTAATTGTTAATTGAGGATTGTTCGCTAGAGGCGTGCTAATTGAGC